>Ga0066710_100002237_pt1 | contig 15428 bp, 8 predicted proteins | sample GraSoiAngelo_159_FD_79666 | JGI IMG/M metagenome (GOLD analysis project Ga0066710, IMG submission 79666) | Grasslands soil microbial communities from the Angelo Coastal Reserve, California, USA - 14_1009_16_40cm | ecosystem: Environmental > Terrestrial > Soil > Grasslands | place: USA...
AACCTGTGAAGGACGAGGCGCCAGCGCCTCTTTCGCTGGAGAAAATCATGCGCGTTCATGGGCAGACTGTTTCGCTCAACGTAACCGCCAAGATTGAGGACGCGGTGCTGCTCCTGCTTCTGGGTCAGATGCGGTTTCGTCAGCACCACATCCTGAGCGGCAAAGACGTGATGAGCGGCTTGCGAGCATCAGGGTTTAAAGTGCGCCGCGCGGATCTCGCTCTGAAAAGGCTTTCCGGCGAGGGAAGCATCATCGCTATCGGTAGATATCGGTCGCTCAGATACCAGTTGTCGCAGTCCGGATTCGACCGCGGGCAGCAGATTGCGCGTCGACTGATCTCGCAGGCTGCACCGAGTGTTGACCAGTCCAGTTCAGGCTGATAAATTGCCCAACACGATTCTTAACAGTGAGGTCCGTATCATGCAGAACCGTTTTCTTGCACTGTTGATTGCCGCCGCGATGCTGCTTTTCGCTGCTCCTGGAATTTCTCACCACAGCAACTCCGCCTATCAAGTGGATCAGGTTAGAACGTTGACGGGCGTCGTAAAGGAATGGAAGTGGTCGAATCCGCACACCTGGTTATATCTGATGGTCGATGATGAGAATGGTGGAAAGGTGGAGTGGGCAGTGGAAGGCCGTGCGCCCGGAGTGCTCGGGCGCGTCGGCTGGGACAGGTCCGTGCTCAAGCCCGGGGACAAAGTAACCGTGCATATGAGTCCCGCGAAAGACGGGAGCCACGTGGGCATCATCGCGCGGGTCACGAAAGAGGACGGAACCATTCTCGGCAATGGTGGACCGAATCAATAGGCGATCCGGCGACTCGCCCACACGAAAGGACGTGATAACCATGCACCGAACTGCTCGATCGATATTCTGCGCGGTTGCGTTGTCCGGCCTGACCGCGTTCGCACCCGCCAGGCTCAGTGCGCAGAATGCCAGCACGCCTGATTTCACAGGCGTGTATTATCCGTTTCAGCAAGGTCGTGGCGGAGCCGGTGGAGGCGCTGCCGCCGCTCCGGCTCAGGGCCAGCGGGCAACGCCGCCCCCGCCGCCAACCCGGTCTGCTCCGACCGGCGACCTGTCCAACGGCCGCGCACCCAATGCTCCTTCGCTCACTCCCGAGTACATGGCCAAGTGGGAGATCATCAGGAAATCGCGAATGAGCGGATCATACGAGTACGATCCCATCGCCAATTGTCTGCCGCCAGGCATGCCCCAAATGATGTCCATGGCATACGGCATGGAAATCATGCAGACGAAAGACAAGATCACGTTCTTCAGTGAGTGGCAGGACGCCTTGCGGCGAGTCTACCTCGATGGGCGCAAGCCGTCTCAAAAGGTCCTGAACGATCCGACGTACGCCGGCTATTCAACCGGCCATTGGGAAGGCGATACGCTCGTCGTGGAAACCGTCGCGCTGCACCCGAACTCGTTCATCGATAATTCCTCGCCCCACAGCGAGGAGATGACAGTCAGGGAGCGCATCCGTTTTACCGCCCCTGGCATCCTTGAAGATCGCATCACCGTCAACGATCCCAAAGCGCTGACGAAGCCATGGGAGACCACGCACACGTACAGAAAAGCACAGCAGCCTAACGACGAACTGCGGGAATTCGCTTGCGCGGAAGGGCTCGGGCACGCGCCGAAGTAAGACGGAAGGCAAGACATTTACTCGCTCTGCATCGCGAGTAAATGATAAAAATACCGGGTGGCCAAACCGCCGAAAGAGCTTATCGATTTACTCAAACCGTATGACAGGGGAATTCAGGAACTCACGCTCGCGCTGCGACAGTTGGTCCTCGAAGAGATGGCGCCCTGCTGCGAGTACATCCTCGAAGTGTATATCATCGCGCTCCATTACGGCCCGACACACAGGATGAAGGACGGTATTTGCTACATCGGGGTAATTAAAGACCACGTCAATCTTGGTTTCATCCGTGGCAGTGAACTGGCGGATCCCCAACGAATCCTCGAAGGCACAGGAAAGCAAATGCGTCATATCAAGATCAGGAATATGTCGGATTTGCTCCGGCCTGCCATCCGCGCTTACCTGCAGGAGGCCTGCGAGCGGGCTGGCTATGAAGTTGCAACCGAAAAAGAAAGGACGGTCACCACCGTCGTGAAGAGAAAATCCTTACCTAAACGAACCGCCGGCACGACCAGAGTGTAGGCGGCCCCACCGGCCCTCGACGACGCCCTCAAAGCGCCTGCGGCCTTTGATGAGCTCGGCCGCGAGATGCGTTACGCGGATGCCTGGCGGCGTCGCGAATTGCAAAAGCGTTGAGCGGCCCGCGACTACATTCAGGCCTTCTCCAAAATCCTGCGGGAGATGGCAGTCATGGTGAATTATAGGCACAGTTTGTGCCCTTCCCTCAGAATCTCGCGCTCAGCCCGATGCGGACCGCACGCGACGAGCCCGGCGAAATGTTATTGTTGCTGTCGGCATTGACGTAGTATTTCTTGTCGAACACGTTCTCCACATTCCCCTGAAGGCGAACCTTCTCGCTGATCGAGAAATACACGGCCGCATCCGCGCGAACATAGCCCGGCAAAACAACGGTATTGTCGACGGCGGCAAACATGTCGGATCTTTGAAGGATGCCCAGACCCGCTCCGAGCCTCGACACGATCTGATAGTTGTTCCACAGCGAAAACATGTGACGCGGAACTTGAGCGACCCTGGCCCCGACGGGCGCGGCCGTCGTGGGACTTGCGATGAATACGTCCTGGTACGCGTAACCTCCGGTGATTCTCCAGGCACGCGTGACTCTTCCATTCAACCCGATCTCGAATCCATTGCTTCGGGTTCTGCCGGTCTGAACAATCCTGGTGGGATCGTTGGGATCCGTCGCTCTCGTATTTGTGCGGTCCAGCCGATAGACAGCCGCCGTCAGCGCAAGGTCACGATACAGATCCCACTTCACGCCTGCTTCGTAATTGCTGAACTTTTCCGGCTTCACCTGCTGCGTAATGGTTGTCAGTGAGGAAAACTGATCTCCCGAGCTCGGAAGATAGGAGACGCTGTAGTTGCCGTAAATCGAAAGCAACGCAACGGGCTTGAAGACGATGCCGGCGCGCGGTGACACCAGGTTATCGATGCGGCGCAGCTTATCGCCGTTCCGGTTGTTGTGATACTGCAGTTCGAAATTGTCGAACCGGAGACCGGTGATCACCTGGACATGACGGGAGAGTGCAACCTGGTCCTGAACATAAGTCGCCGCCACATTCGTCCTGATGTGATTGTCTGCATCGGTGGCGCTCTGCCGGAATGTCACGGGCGTGCTGATTGTTGGATTGGAGTAGAGAACGGAAATCGACGTCGCCGTGTTGTTGAAAAAGCCCGTGTTGCGAAAATTGTTCGTCAGCTGGCGGCCGATTTCCGCTCCGCCCAGCAGCGTATGATGGATTCCTCCTGTCGAGGCGGTGTAAGTCAGGTCGGTCTGGTTGAATATGTTGCGCCGCTGCGTCGCGTTGTTGTACACAGAAAGAGCGACCTGCGTTTTTTTCCCGTTCACCGCGCCCGGCACAAAGTTCTGGTAGCTCCGGTCATAGTCGGCGAACAGCGTATGGTTTTGGATATTCACCCGTCCTGCCTGATGAACAACAGCCGCCGATCCGAGATTCACTTTCGCTCTCACGCGGCTGTCGTCCGGATTGCCGAAGTACGTGGAGATGTCTGTATCTGCCGGTCTGCCCTGAAATGACGGAATGCCGCGATCGGCAACCCGATGGTCTCCAAAGTGTTCGTAGCCAAACGTGAGCAGCGTCCGGTTCGTGGGAGTGATCGTGAACGTGGGGTTGATGCCGTAGCGCTCCAAATCGACGTGTTTGCGAAAAGTATCGGAGTTCTCGTACATCCCGTTGAAGCGGAGAGCCACTTTATCGCTGAGGGGCCTGTCGAAATCCGCCGCCACGCGTTTGTTGTTGTAAGAGCCTGCGAGAAGCGTTACTTCGCCTAACGGCATGAAGCCCGCCTCCTTGGTCACCCGGTTGATCACGCCACCGCCGCCGCCTCGGCCGAATATCATGGCGTTGGGTCCCTTCAACGCCTCCATGTGTTCGAGGTTATAGAGATCGCGATAGTACTGGACATCGTCGCGCATTCCATTGACGAAGAAGTCGGCAGAGGTGCTGTTGCCGCGGATGATGACTTGATCGCGGTTATTTTCACCTTGATGGGTGGCGATGCCGGGCACATAACGCACCACGTCGGCGACGCTCATCATCAGTTGATCCCTCACCTGCTCCTGCCTCACGACCGTGATGGATTGCGGAACATCGCGCAAGGGCGTCAGCGTTTTCGTTGCGCTGCTGACGAGTCCTGCGTCATAGCCGGCGGACTCTGTGACCGTGACCATGTCCCGCACGCCGGCGACTTCCAGAACGAAGTCCCGGAATTCCGGCTCGCTCTTCTGAACGTAGATCTTCTGCGACGCTTCCGAAAAACCTCGCGCGGCGATCTTCACTGTGTATTGGCCAGGCTCGACCGCCAGTGAAAACTCGCCGTTTCGATCGGAGACCGAAGTGAGTTGCGTTCTGCTGCCGTCGCGGATGGCGGTAATCTGAGCGCCTGGGATGGCGGCGCTCGTGGGATCCAATACCCTTCCCTGAAGCGGAGTCTGCGGCGCCTGCGCGTTTGCCCGATAGAGCAGGATTGCCGTCATCAAAGCAGTGGAGAAGAGCCGGGCGATTGCCTTCATGGTGTCTCCTGTCTGTGTCGTTTCCAGGATTCGGCGCGGCAGTTAGATGGACTGGCGAGGCGGGTTGGAATTAGAATGACAACCGCGCCGGCTGGGACTCTCGATTGGATTCCACCGTGCAACCTGAGGGAGGCGCCGTTGCCTCGGCGCCTTCCTCTTTTCGTTTTTGTCGAGCGACAGCGATTATTGGCGACGTCTCGGGCGATGTCAATTCGAAAATGAAAATCGTTCTCATTTAGCCTGCAAACTCGACCCTGGGGCTTCGAATGGCTCTTCATATTGCGGTGTTCTTGATAACGCTGTCGGGACTCATCTTCGAGATCGGTCTCACGCGCATCTACTCGGCCACAATCTGGTATCACTTCGCTTTCATCGCGGTGTCGGTCGCGCTGCTGGGATGGGGACTGGGCGGTGTGGTCGTGCACTTGCTGCGAAGGCAGCTGATACCGACGATGGAAAAGGCCGCGCTCCTCACGCTGCTCTATGCGTCGGCGATCGTGGTCTGCCTGTGGCTGATCGTGCAGTTTCCCTTTCGCTTTGAGTTCCTGCCGATCTATTTCATCGCACCGCTGGTTCCGTTCGTCCTTGCGGGCATGGCGCTGTCGTTGATCTTCCACATGCACCGGGAGACAGCTTCCACTCTTTATTTCGCCGACCTGCTCGGAGCCGCGCTGGGCGCGCTTGCCGTCACTTTTCTTCTCGAGGCGTTCGGCGGCGAGACGATGCTTCTTCTGGTCGTGGTCGCGCCGCTTGGCGCGTCGGCGCTGCTGGCGCGGCAGTACCGGAAGTTTGCCGTGGCCGGCGCCATTGTCGCAGTGGTCATCGCATTCTCGAACGAACGGATGGGCCTCTTCCGGGTGATACCCGGCACGCTCAAGGCGATGCGCCGCCATATGCAGGAAACACCGGGGACACGCGTGACGCAGACCGGCTGGAACGCCTATTCGCGCATCGACGCCGTGGAAGGCTTCCCCCCACCGAATCTTGCCCGGTTGTACATCGACTCGGACGCGTGGACCAACGCGCAGCAGTGGGACGGACGGCTCGACAGCATCCGCTACGTGCGCAACTGGTACCGCGGTCTGCCGTTCCGCCTTGCATCGGGCGCCGAGACGCTGGTCATCGGTCCGGGGGGCGGGTCAGACGTTATCGTCGCGCTCGGATCGGGCAGCCGCAAGGTCACGGTCGTGGAAATGAATCCGCTGATGCTTCAGTTTGTGCGCCGCTACGGCGAGCGGGCCGGTAACCTCTACGACCGTCCTGATGTCGAGGTGATCCAAAGCGAGGGGCGCAACTTCATCAGCCGTACGGAGCGCCGGTTTGGTGTGATCTTCCTCGGGTTCGTGGATACCTGGGCATCGGTTGCCTCGGGCGGGCTTTCGCTTTCGGAAAATTACCTCTATACCACTGAAGCGTTCCAGGCCTATTACGACCATCTCACCAGCGACGGAATTCTGGTGATCATGCGGTGGGGCGTTGACCTTCCGCGGCTGGTTTCCAATGCGGTGGCCCTTCTCGGCGCGGATGAGGCCTCGAAGCGCATCGTGGCACTGATCGAGAAGCGCAATACGCCGGATGACCCTCCGCAGATGATCTTCATGTTGCGTAAGCGTCCCTTCAGCGAGGAGGAAACTGCCGAGATCATGGGTTGGACTGAGGCCAATCCGCTGATCGTCCCCGGCCGGCATGCGGAACCACCGTACGATGACCTGTTCTCGAGCCGGAAGACGCTAGACCAGGTGATCGCGGAGTCACCGCGGCGCGTGAATCCAGTCTTCGACGACAGTCCGTTTTACTTCGCCACCGAACGTCCGTGGGGCATGCCCCACCAGATGCGGCTGGCGCTCGCCGGGCTCGTCGTGCCGATGCTCGGGCTTCTCGCGATCTTCGTCGTCCTCGGCAAACCGATGGGCAAGCCTGTCCGGCCATATGTCGCATCGATTGTTTATTTCGGTTCGCTGGGCGCTGGGTTCATTGCCGTGGAACTCACGCTGCTGCAGCATCTCACGCTGCTCCTCGGCCATCCGATCTTCACACTCTCGATCCTGCTGTTCACGATTCTGGGAGCCGGCGGCATTGGGAGCGCACTCAGCGGCCGCGTTCCCACCCGTTGGGCCTGTCTCGCCGTAGCGGGCCTTGGTGCAACCGCGGCGTTCGCTCTGCCGCGATTCATCCCCGCCCTCCTGCCGCTTGCCCTGGGCGCACGCGTGGCGATTGCGGTCACGCTGATGGCGCCATTCGGTCTGATGATAGGAATGCCGTTTCCCAGGGGACTGCGGCAGACAGGACAGGGATCGCTTCCCGCGCCGCCATTCTACTGGGGTCTTAACGGCGTCATGTCCGTGATTGGTTCCATCGGCACAGTCGTCGCCGCGCTCGTCTTCGGCTTTCAGGTTGCAATGCTTGCCGGCAGCGCCTGCTACGTGTTGGCGGCGGTCGCGTCAGGCGCCATGGAGCAGTGAGGTTGGATCACTGATGGCCACTGCCCAATGGTGAATTTGCCAATGCTCAATGACTCATTCCTCATTGAGCATTGGATCATTGAGCATTTGCAAATTCACCATTGGGCAGTGGCCATCAGTTATTACCGGGCAGCGATCTCCGAAGCGTTTTTAGTACTCGCGGCGGCGACTGGACCGAGAGCCTTTCCGAAATCGATGTTGTTCTTCTTCAGCGTCATGCCCGTTGCCCTGTCGAGATCGACAAGGGACTTGTTGAAGTTCACGACGGTCTGCAGTTCGTTGCTTTCCGCCTGGGCTACGTTCTGCTGTTCCTCCAGAACGAACCTCAGCGTGGATGTGCCGAGTTGGAATTTCTGCTGCTCGGCGTCCAGTTTCTGACGGGCCAGTTTCAGGGCCGCTTCAGTGGTGTCGATGCGGGAACGATTCGTCTGGACCTGGGTCAGAGCATTTCGAACATCCAGGGCGACTTGCTGCAACACGGCGTCAATCTTGTTTTGCGAGATCTGGCGATCATTCACAGCGCGCGAAAAGTCCGCGTCTGCGGCCTTGTTGTTCAGCGGTATGGAGACTGTAAAACCGACGTTGTAACCCGTGTACCCGTAACCGAAGAGCTGCCCCAGCGCATTCCCGATGCCGCCTGGTATGACGTTGAGGACCTGGCTGGCTCCCAGGACGTTGCCACGAACGGTCTGCACACCACCCGTTCCGTTCTGCGTGTAAGAAGCCGTGACGTCGAATACCGGTAGCTTCTGGTTTTTTCTGTATTGGACATCAATGTCTTTGTTGTCCCGGTCCAGCATTGCCTGCTGTATCTCCGGACGATTTTCGAGCGCTATTCTTACGGCCTCTTCCAGCGTCGGAATCTGAACCTGATTAGGGGCAATCGGTGAATCTGCGGGGCGAAACTTGACAAGGAACATCTTCGGGTCCTTGTCGCTGGACGTCAACTTCTTGATCTGATCTTCCGTGCTCGTGACGTTGGATTTGGAAACGACGATTTGATCGTTCCAGGTTGCGATTTCCGCTTCGGTTTGTACGAGATCAATCGGAGCGAGCGTGCCGATCTCGACTTTCAGCTTGTTCTCATCCAGCGTACCTTGCGCGACCTCGAGAGCGCGTCCCTTCACGTTCAGATCTTCGTTGGCGAACGTGAGATCCCAATACGCCTTCTGTGCCGTCTGGACAAGCGTCATGAGCTGCGTCTCGAACTGGCTTTCCGACATTTTCTCCGAGTTCAATCCCTCGAGGATCTGGTACGTGTTCACGAGGCGGCCCCGGTTCTGCAGCAGATGTTGTCCAACCGCGTAGACAATCCTGCCCGTGTAGGAAGGATTGAACGTGCTAAGAATGCTGTTGGACGAAAGCCGGTTCATGGTGGCGGTCACCGCCAGACTTGTTCCCGTGGGAAGAAGCTGTGAGAAACCTGCAGAGTAGTTGCCCGTGAGCTGGCTGGAAGCTGTGGCTCCGTTGAGCTGCGTCGTGCTGAGAATGGTGTTGCGGCCGACCAACCCGGAAAAAGTAATCGACGGTTGAAGCGCCCGGTAAAACACCAGGCTCTGGAGATAGGTAGAGCGGGGATTCATACGATTCCAACGGACATCGAGATTGTTCTCGACGATCATGTTCACGACGTCATTCATGGTTATGGGCACGACGCCGGTTTGGAGAAGCTGCGCCAGATCCGCGGCGGATTGCCCCGGCCTGGCCGGCTCGCTTTTCGAAAGATCGTACCTGCGCAGAAAATCCTCCACCCAGTTGCTGTAAGCGAGGGCGGGTGCGGCGGAAGACAGGATCAATAGGGCGCAGATAATCATTTGCCTAACTTTCATTAATAAACTCCTTGGCTAAAAAGTTCGCCCAACCGTGAACTTGAAGTCATGGGCCGGTTGGTGAATGCCGAATGGTATGCCGGTTACGGGCCCCTTGTAGTTCTGGTCAATCCTCCCCGGGTTGAATACGAAATCGAGGCGGAACGGCGCATTCACGACCGGCATCACAACCTGAAGCTCGATGCCTGTGCTCATACGCAAGCCGGAATTCGTCCCCGGCAGGAACTGAGCCGGCAGTGTCTGGATCAACCCAGGCGTAACGATTCTGCGCTCCAGGGCGTCCTTCTTCAGTACCCAGGTATTGCCCGTATCCATGAATGGAACCAGTGAAACCGTCTGACCAATGATTGGAATGCGGTACTCCAGATTGAAAACGGCCTGCGTGTCGCCGCCGACATACACGATGTCGTCGAAAGGCTTATTCACGGTCTTCAAGGTTCGTGGATCCACAGTGGCCAGAGTCCGCGTGATGAACGAAATGGGACTCAGTGTACGGAAATCGAAGCCGCGTATATCGAAGTCACCGCCTGCAAAAAACCGTTCATAGAACGGAACGCTCAGGTTGGTGAAGCTCTGCACATACGATCCCGTCAGCCGCATGGCGAGCGTGTTCCGGCCATGATACATGGGCCTGTAATATCTGAAGTCTCCCATAGGCCGGTAAAAGTTGATGTCGCCGCCGAGGAAGCCGCCGGTAAATTCGAAACTGCCGGTGAAACTGTGTCCGCGAGTCGGATTGTATGGATTGTTTACCGTACTGTAGGTATACGAGGGATTCAGCCGCCGCGCATGGAACGTCGTGAAACTTCCTCCGGTGACGAAGTTTTGGTTTTGCGTTGTGACCGCGGAAAAGTAAGCCTGCGTTGCAGGGTTGATGCCGGTCGTTTCGGAATTATCGAGTACGTAGCTCAACCCGAGGCGCTGGAATACTTTCACCGGGTAGCTCGTTGAAAGGTTGAATCCCGTGTGCTTCTGCTCAAAGTTCAGCCGGTTCTCCAGGCCGAGGCCCGGCGGCAGGCTGCCGGGATTCAGGCCGAACAGTTACCGCGACTGATCGTAACGGAAACTTGTCGCATAGACTGAAAATCCCAGCGACACAGGACGATCGTAAAGATAAGGCTCAGTGAAGCTGAGTTCATATTGCGACTGCCGTGTTCCTCCCTGCAAGGTTACCCCGATGCTTTCGCCGAGCCCGAGAAAATTGTTCGTCGCATAGTTCAACCCCATGAAGCTTCCACCGATGCCGCTCACCCCACCGCTGAATCCGATCGAATTGCGGCCCTTCTCTTTGACCTTCAAATTGACGTCCAGCGTGGGGTCCGTCGGATGCGGCTGTATCTCTGCGTCCTCATTCTTGATCTCTTCGAAGAAGCCGAGTTGATTGAGCCGCAGCAGACTCAGGTCCCACAGCGTCGAATTGAAGACCTGGCCTTCTTCGACCAGCACTTCACGCCGGATGACCTTATCTCTCGTCTTCGTATTGCCCGTAATGTTGATCCGATGGACTGTGAATTGCCTGTCTTCGTCGATATTGATGCTGAGGTTGACCAGCTTTTTCTCCTCGTCCAGATCCTGGACCGGTGTCGGCGTGAAGTTGACGTAGCCGCGCGCGCCGTAAACTTTCCTCAGGTTTTCAAAGCCCTTTCGAAGCGCGGTCTCATTGTAAATCTGGCCGGGAACGAGGCCGAGCACGAGCCTGATCACGCCCTCGTCGAGCGCCTTTGACCCGCTGACCTTGACCTCCCCGATCTTGTATTGGTTGTTTTCCTCGATTTTGAGTGTGATGTAAAAACGATTGACCTTTTTCTTCCAGAAGGGAAGCGGGATGCCAAACGGCAAGGGCGGCTTTATCAAAGGAAGCGTCCGGTACACCGTCTTCGACCTGGTTTCCACGACCGGATCCGAAATATTGGCCCGCACGAATCCATTGTCCGCGTAGAACATGCGAATGCGGGTGATGTCGTCCGCAAGCTTCAGATCATAGTAAGTGTCCTTGCTCGTCAGTACGGTCAGGGGGCTGATTTCCTTGACGAGCTTCATCGATCTCTTGATCTGCCTGGCTGAAAACACCTGATTCCCCTGGATGTTGATCTTCTCCACTTTGATTGCAGGACCTTCGTTGATCTTGAACGTAAGCCGGATACCGTTGGGAGCCACGTCTTCGGTCGTGGTTTCGACCGTCGCTTCCTGATGGCCCTTCTCCGCCAGCATCGATTTCAACACGCTTTCGACTTTCTTGACGCTGGCGGGATCGTAGGGCGACTCCTGGCTCACGTTGATTTTCCTTTCCTTCAGCTTGGCGAGGATATCGGACTTTGATATCGCGTTGGAGCCGGTAAAGTCGAGGCTGCGAATCAGTGGTTTTTCCTTAACTACGAAGGTGACGATGAGCCCGCCGTTCGTGCCATCCTCGGCGTCCACGCGGATGTCGTCGAAATAGCCTTGCGCAAACAGCGTCTTGACGTCGCGCCGGACAATCTCCTCGCTGAGCATGTCTCCGACCTTCGTTTGCATGTAGTGTTTGATCGTCTCCGTAGGGACCCTGCGATTCCCGCTGATCACGATGCTTTCGATCGTACTTGCAACCGGAGGCTGCGGCGCCCGCGGTCCGGGACCCGATAAAATGAGGGCCAATACCAATGATGCGACCGTCATTTCAAACCTCCAAAATCAGTTCGGGAGCGGCGTATCGCGAACGAGTGGCTGCACCGTCGTAAACACGGTTCCGGTAAATTGCAGTCCGACAGCGTAGTTCTGTCCGCCACTCACTCCGACAAGTTCAAGGGTGCCCGCAAAATCTGAAGGCAGCGCCAGTATCTCGTCCACAAAACGTGAGATTTGCGACCACGGCTCGATGGTTCCGTAGGCGCGATTGACTTCGTAATTGAACTGGTCCCGGGCGATGAGAGCGAACTGGCCTTCGACTGCCGAGTCGTTGGCCAGAGAGAAACCCAAGCGGGTACCGTCCCGCCTGTCGATCAGAAATTGGAATGAAATTCCCAGCCTGGCGGGCTCAATCGTCGCTTCGCCCAGCTTGCTTCCATGCGAGTCCGTCAGCGAAAACTGGAGCTGGGTGTCCGCGCTGCCCGGGCACGACAACTTCGCATAACCCGTCTTCAACGGGGATTGCGCGGCCGTGCGCAGTATTTCCCAGGGGAGAAATTGGTCCAGTGTGATCTGGGTGACCGCCGGGGGGCTGGAGCCTGCGTCCAGGACATCCGCGGAATAAAAATTACCGTCCACGCCTGTAAACGGAGCTGCGGTGTTGCGCTGCGTCAGCGTGCACCGCAGCGGGTTTGCCGCGCTGGTTTTGGTAATCCTCAGCGTGGATCGATAACTGGTTCCACCGAGCGTTCCGTCAGCAAACAACGGAAAAACGTAGACCGTGGGAGCCGGGGAAGACTGTGCCCGGGCGGGCAGGACGCCCGCCCACAGCAGCAACAACACAACAGAGAGACGCCACCACATGAAGCGCCTCCCCTATTTATCTCTGTAGCGGCGGTCGATGACCGCCGACGATGTGACAAGGCCTGAAGATCGCCGGCGCTCATAGAGCGCCGCTACATTGTGATCAGCCGACAACGACGCACTCGACGGCACGACCAGAGGAACAGGCGCTGACAGCCCGCCGCCGGGTTGCGGGTTCTCCACTTCAATCTGGTACGTTCCTGCGCATCGTATAGGTATCGTGGCAATGATCTGGGTCGAACTGTTCCGGACCGTGGACAGGGCCTTTCGGAAACCCAGGGAGTCGCACGGCAGGTTTACCCATGCAACCGCGCTCGGCGAGAAGTTCGTTCCCGTGATCACGACCGGCTGATTGAAGAAAGCATTCGCTGGAGTATTGGGATTCCACGTCACGTGCCCTGCATCGAGCGACGTTATCGCCGGCGCCGGGTTGGTTATGAACAGCGGCGCCGCGTTTGAAGGAGCGAGGTTGGGTTGAGGATTGACGACTGTAATCTGCAACACTCCCGGTGTTGCAACGAAGCTTGGCGGAATGAGAGCAGTGAGCTGCGTAGACGAAATGTACTGAGTGACGATAGGTGTGCCGTTGACGAGGACTGTGGCCGTATCCAGCAGGTTGTTCGGATTCTGACCGAAGCTGGCGCCGCTAATCGTGACCTGTACGGGCTGCGCACTCAATGCAACCTGCGCGGACAGCGAGCTTGGCGAAACCGAATTCACGATAGGTATCGGATAGAGAACGGCGAGCTGGAACGGCGCCGAATCCACGGAATTCGGGTTCTGAACGGTGATGGGCACAAAACCCGGCACGGTGACGTCGGCGGGCAGCACGGTTCCAATGACCTGGTTCTGGTTGACGTACGTTGTCGGGCGTCCCAGGAAGTTGACGCGTACCTGGGTTGCGGGCGTGAAGCCGGAGCCGTTGACTACAACCGTAAATGGACTCGTAACGGTACCACCGATGATCGGACTGGGCTGGCCGGTGACACTTGTGAGCGTCGGCGGCGATGTGCCTACGAGGAACGTTAATGGAGCCGAGTCGATGAAATCACCGGAGGGGCCCAGGTTGCGAACACGGACTTGAACAGTTCCTGTAGTTACCAAAAGGGACTGGTCGATGGACGCCGTCAGGAGAGTGGGATTCATAACGGTGGTCGGCACCTGCGAAGCTCCAAACACAACAACGCTTCCGGTAGTGAACTGGTTGACGTTTCCAGTGAAAACATTCCCCGTGAAGATGGTCGGGGGAGTGAAATTGCTCCCTTGAACCGTGATTTGAACAGTACCGGCACCCGATACCGATGTGGGGTTGGCCGTCGAATTCACCAGTGCCGATGCCGGGTTGATGCTAACGAGCGTCGGCGTTGTCAGGCCGATTGAAAAATCGTTGTTACGGCTGTTGCTGTTGGTGATCACGATCGTACTTCCGCCCGGTGACACCGTATAGCCCACAGGCAACGGTGTGAGGCTGTATCTTCCCGCCGGCAGGTCCCGGAACATGAATGTGCCCGCACCGTCAGTCGCAGTGGTTGCCTGGGTCGGACCGGAGAGCCCGAATGCGACATTCGGCACGCCGATGTTTGATCCATTGACTCCGGTATTCGGATCCCGAACCGTTCCCACGACCGTGAAGCTGCCCTGCGGCGGCGGTGTGAAATTCGCAGAGGCGTACAAAGGCAGGCGCGGCGCGAGCGCCGAGTTATCCGAGCGGCCGTCCAGGCCGGCGGCCGTGATCGGCGCGTCGGACCTGACCAGGATGAAGCCGTTTCCCTGCGCTTCCGGAAAGATGTCGGCAAGAGTGGCGATCTGTTGCTGAGAATGCGGCACCACGATCGGAATGTTCGAGACGGTGGCGCCCTGGTCGAGAACAAACGAAAGCGTCACGTGAGCGTCGCTCGTACCGCTGTTCTGGAAGGCCAGCCCCGTGAAGAACTCACGGCCCGTGCCGCGCACTTGGAACGCGAATGCGGTCTGGGCGCTGGTCGGAAGCATGACCGCAAGGCCCGCTTCAGATACGTTTCCGATCGCCACCGTTGCCGCCACCGGCGAAGGTGCGACACCGCTGGCACCCGACGCTTTAACCGAAATCGTTCCCGTCGAAAAGCCGGTCCCGGTTGCCCCGAACATGGTGAGAATGTCCTGCCGGTTCGAGGCGTATGCGGGAAGAACGATCGATGCAGGATTGTTGGTTCCCGGCAGCGGTGTGCCGTCGGCTCGCACTGCCGTAACGGAGACGGTCTGCTGAGAGTTCGAAAGGTTGTCCACCTGAACGATCGAGAAGTAGTCAGGGCCTTGAACGAAGAACGGAACAACTGCTGACGTGGTGAACTGGTTCGTCGGTATCGCTGGAACGATGGCGAAATCCGAGCGGGGAACTCCTCCCGATGTCCCCGGTGCGAAATTCCGGATCACGGCGTCCGCTGCCACGGGACTGTTGGGCCGCAGCAGGTTCGCCGTCTCTACAAAGGCGTAAGAAATATTAGTGGAAGAAGGAATATTGATGGTAGTGCTGTGCAATGGGTCCAGTGTTGCCGTTCGAACATCGGTGTGTGCGCCACTGGACTGCATCAGGACCACTTTTACTTCCGCCTGATTGGGGCTGGGATTGAATACATTGACGTCAACAGCACCACTGTCGCCGGGCGCGAATGGAATCAGGAGATTTGTCGAGAGTTCCGCAGGGTAGATGAAGTCAAATGTAGTATTGCCCTCGAATTGATCGCCTGACACGGTCAACGGCTGTGGTCCACTGATGACAACGCTTCCAGTGAACGTAGTCAGGCCGACAGTCGCCGGTGTGACGCGCGTTTGTGTTCCAGCGCCAAGCTCAACCGTAAGTGAATTCAGCTTGCCCGAGGAGTCATAGAAGGCGACCGTTGCCGTCGTGGGCTGCGGACTGATATTCCCGATTGTTATGGAGTTGTTCGTTGTGATTCCGGGAAAAATGTAGGAGAAGCCGCCCTGCGCCA
>Ga0066710_100002238_pt1 | contig 15424 bp, 17 predicted proteins | sample GraSoiAngelo_159_FD_79666 | JGI IMG/M metagenome (GOLD analysis project Ga0066710, IMG submission 79666) | Grasslands soil microbial communities from the Angelo Coastal Reserve, California, USA - 14_1009_16_40cm | ecosystem: Environmental > Terrestrial > Soil > Grasslands | place: USA...
ACGGGATGTCCGTCCCTTCTTTGAGAGCGTTAGATTATCGATTGCGCCATTGCGATTTGGTGCGGGTGTAAAGGGCAAAATCAATCAGAGTATGGCGTGGGGTGTGCCAGTCGTCGCAACCTCCGTGGCCGTGGAAGGCATGGAGCTTCGAAACGGTGAAGACATCTTGGTAGCGGACGAGCCAGAAAATTTTGCGCGGCTCATGGTTGAGCTTTACAAATCGGAGGACCTTTGGAATCGGATCTCTGAGAGCACCATTAAGAAAACACGCGCCCTTTATTCAGTCGATACCGCGCGAAAAAAGCTAGAGCTTTTGTTCAGCGATGAGCATCTCAGACGTTTAGAGCGATCTGCAGCGATTGCACAGCCGGACAAGCTGATTTTGGTTCCTACGAGTGAGTAACACGGAGCGAGCCAGAGCGATCACAGGGAAAATCAGCGCTAACCCGAATCCCATCTCTTTTGGGCAAGGCTGCGTTGTGATTTCATGGGAAACGAGCGATCCCGGTGGAGCGGAGGTTCGTGTTTCAACCTCGCCCGGCGATGAAAAGCTGGTCAGCCAGGGCCAGTCAGGACGGACGGAGATCTCCTGGGTTGTAGATTCGACGGTGTATGACTTTCGCCTTTACGCCGCCAGTCAGCCTGAGACGCCCATTGATTCGGTGCAGGTCAGACGCGACTTCGATTCCGCGCCCATGGTTCTGCGCGAGCTTGCGGACGAAGCGCTGCGCGGAAACATTGACATGGCAGAACTATCCCAGTTTATCGCAACGGTGATTCCTCATTGTCTACATCACGGAAAATTTCACGAGATATTTCCGGTCTGGGAACGGCATGGCTTCCATGTGACGCCGGTGCACTTCTATCAACCGATCCCCGACACGCAGAGCTTGCCCGAAACGCTGTGGGATCGACCGAGCAAACTGGCGGGCATCGACATGAACGACTCTGGGCAGCTCGATCTGCTGCGAAGGCATTTTCCAAAATTCCGGGACGAATATGAGCAGATTCCAATCAAACCAACAGGTGAAGGGGGCGGTTTTCATCTTAATAACAGGCTCTTTGATGGCACGGACGCCCTAGTGGCTTACTGCATGGTTCGCCAATTTCAGCCACGCTTGATCATCGAAATCGGCAGCGGGTTGTCCTCCCTGCTCTTGGCCCAAGCGGCCGCGAGGAACAGCAGCTCTAATCTCACCTGCATCGAACCGTTTCCGCGCGAGCTTGTTCGAAAGGGATTTCCTGGCTTGCGATCGTTGATTGAGAAAAAGGTTCAAGATATCGATGTGGAGTTTTTCTCGCAGCTTGAATCGCGCGACTTGCTGTTTATCGACAGTTCTCATACGGTGAAAGTTGGCGGAGACGTCAATTATCTCTTTCTGGAAGTCCTGCCACGTCTCAACCCAGGGGTCATTGTGCATGTCCATGACATCTTCCTGCCCTTTGAATACCGGCGTGATTGGGTGATGGATGAATTTCGCTTTTGGGGCGAGCAATACCTGCTGCAAGCGTTCTTGACTTTTAATTCAGAGTTCGAGGTCCTGATGGCCAATCGCTACCTGGCGCACAGATATTTGGAAGACCTCAAAGCTGCCTTTCCGAATTTGGGAAACCTCAAGGCTGCCCTTCCGAATTCAGTTAGGTGGGGCGGAGGAAGTTTCTGGATGCGCCGAAGGCCTCCCGTAGATTGAGCCAATAACGTAGGAGAACGAGTTTTAAAAGAGCTTGAAATGCAAGAGCAGCCACCAGCCGCCGGGAAGCCAGCCGGCTATACCGGCTTTTTCACAGACGCACATTGGTGGTTGTTTTGTCTTCTAATCCTGGTGTTGAACTTCCTTCTTCTTGCATTCGATCCTTTACCAAAACTATTTATGGGAGACTCAGGAAGTTACCTGTGGACGGCATTGTCCGGGTGGATGCCTCCTGATCGGTCATTTTTATACGGGTACGTCATTCGCTGGTCATCCCTTTGGACAGAAAGTCTGACTTCTCTACTCATTCTTCAGGCTTTTCTCGGCGCCATCACTGCAATCTTAGTTGCACTTGTCTGTCGATGGATTTTTGGGCTTGCCTCTCGCCTGTCCTACCTTTTCGGGCTCCTCTGTTCGCTCGATCCATTGCAATTGGTGTGGGAGCGCTACGTTTCGACGGAGACGATTAGCCTTTTCTTCTATGGCCTTATGTTGCTCTTCTCCTTTTTATACCTGAAGCAGCGACGCCTTTGGGAGTTGGCAATTCTCCAGATACTGTCAGTGTTCGTGATAAGCTTCAGGATGAGTTACCTACTTGTCGTTCAGATGAGTGCCGTTCTTCTGCCGCTCATAGCTTTTCTTCCAGAGATTTGGGCGGCGGTTCGGAAACATTCCTCCACATTATTGAAGGTGTCGGGGCTCAAGTCGGCAGGGTTGCACCTGGTATTCAGCATTCTGCTCATGCTCGTCCTGCAGCAGGGCTATCGACAAATTAACGGTAGGCTCGCGGGTCGCGAACCTGCCTACCTGCATGCTAGCGGCCTTAGCCTTCTGGCGACGTGGGCGCCGGCTCTTAAGCGGACTGATTCTCCCGATCCCCGTTTATCGGAGTTGATTGCGGAGGGCGGCCAGTTTCACCTGAACGACATACGGGCCAGGGCCAGGCAGCTTTATTCGCCTGGATATCTCGTCGCCCGATGGAAACAGATCGAGCCGAATGCCGCTGTCTCAAGCCGGGTGGCGAAGCAGACAGCATTGAATGCACTGTTGCGTCGCCCGCTCGGCGTTGCGACGTTGGGTGCGAAGACATTTTTAGGCTACTGGGATTTCAGTCAAATCCATAGACAAGCAACAACCGAGCTGGGAAGGGATTTGCCCAAGGAAATAACATCGGCTCTGGCTGCGCACTTTCGTTTGTCGCCGGCGCGATACGGAGATGTCAAAAAGTACACGCTCCTGCAACGATACTTTTTGCGTGCGCAGCCATACTACTACCTTGTCCTGTTAGCACCTTTCCTTTGCAGCGGTCTGATATTCTTCGTGTCCGAGGGATATGGTTTTCTGCTTTTTCTCCATAGCTGGATCCTCTTCGGCACCGCCACTTTTCTCTCGGTGACAGCTAGTGTGCGATACCTTCAACCAATGTCGCTCCTAACAATATTGATTTTTGCCGCGTTGGTGAAAGCCGTAATTGATCGGCGATCCCAGTCGACATCGGCGGCGGCACGATGAACATCTTCATTTCAGGAGGCGCCGGTTTTATCGGCAGCCATTTGCTTCGTCCACTACTGAAGGATGAGAAGGTCAGCCGCGTAGTGATATTCGATAATTTTACCTCGGGCCGCCGGTCCTATCTCGATTGGGACATAGCGGACTCCCGATTACGTATTGTAGAGGCCGATCTAAAGGACCTCGGTACCCTCAAAACCGCAATGGAAGGATGTGAAACCATCTATCATTTGGCGGCAAACCCCGAGATCGCCAAGGCAGTGACACAGCCCGACATCGATTTCTGGGAGGGCACTTATTTGACCCAAAATGTGCTCGAGGCTATGCGTGTAACCGGAGCGCGCACCATCGTTTATACGTCCGGTAGCGGTGTCTACGGAGAAAATGCCGGAGTTGCTTTTCGCGAAGATTATGATCCCTGTACGCCGATCTCAACTTACGGCGCGAGCAAACTCGCTTGCGAAGGATTGATTTCCGCCTACTGCCATATGTTCGGTTTTTTTGGCAGGACATTTCGCTTCGCCAACGTTGTCGGCCCACGACAGACACACGGAGTGGGCTACGATTTCGTTCGGTTTCTCAAGGCGGACCCAACTCGGTTGCGGATTTTGGGTGACGGGACACAGAAGAAAAGCTACATCCATGTCGAGGACGTCCTCGCGGCCGTCGCGACCGTCGACGCAAGCACTGGCGCATGCTATGACGTTTTCAATGTGGCGACAGAGGACTATATCACCGTCCGCGAAATAGCTGACCTGGCGGTTCGACTAAGTGGCCTCGACCAGAGCGGTGTTCTTTACGAATTCGCGGGCGGCGACCGTGGTTGGAAAGGTGACGTGCCTATCGTTCGCTTTGATTGCTCAAAGATCAAAGCATTGGGGTGGCGCTGCCGCCATACTTCGACTGAAGCCATGAATATGGCCATCGATGCGATGTTGCGCGAAATTACAACCGATGGGGTCTGATCTCCTCGAAGGAAGTGAAGGCAAGCCGCACCAAGATGCTGATGTTAATGTCGAAACTGATACGCAAACTCATGCCGGCTGATGTTCAGGCGCCACGCAGCGCACTAAACGAAATTTTGGTTCGCAGCGGATATTTTCGGCTGCGAACCAGCGTTGCGGCGCACGGTCTGGCAGTTCCCGACGTGCAGCTTTACCGTCCACTTTTCTCGCCGTGGGAAGGCGAGCCCGCGTTTGAAGAAATCTTTCAGAGGGTGAAGGATCATACCTTGTGCAGCCGCGACCGTTGCTACATTCTTTGGACCACTCTTAGGCAGGCATTGGCGAACGAAGGCGATGTACTTGAATGTGGAGTGTTTCGTGGTGGCACCGCCTTATTGCAGGCGCTGACGATGCATGCCAGCGCTCCGCGTCAGCACAGAATGCTTCATCTTTTCGATAGCTTTGAAGGAATGCCGGAAACTGTCCAAGGTGTGGATCGTTTGAAGCGCGGCGATCTCGGTGGAACATCAGTCACGAGAGTCGAAGGCCTGCTTAAGGCCTTTCCTTTTGCAGAAGTGCACCCTGGATTCATTCCGGCAACATTTGTGGGATTAAAGGTGGACAAAGTGTGTTGGGCACACATCGACGTTGATATTTACCAAAGCGTGCGTGATTGCATTAGTTTCATCTATCCGAGGCTTTCTCCCGGAGGGTTTATGATTTTTGACGATTACGGATTTCCTAGTTGCCCGGGTGCACGAAGGGCGGTGGATGAAAGTTTTGCAAACTCCGCAGAGGTTCCGATTTGCCTGCCAACCGGCCAGTGCCTAGTCGTAAAATCTCCTATAATCTGGCCGTCGCGATCGCAGGCCTCCGACCGGATGGGGTAAGATATGATTTTGCCGGCAGTGACCGCGGCTGGAAGGGGACGTGCCTATTGTGCGCTTCGACTGCTCGAAGATAAGAGCGTTGGGCTGGAGAAACCGCCGATCTTCTGTGGAAGCGTTGCGTGATGCCAGGGAAGCCATGCGAAGAGAGATCGAAAGTGCATAAGCGTGCGAAGCGCGAGCATTTGCCTCCAGATGACGAGTATCGAATCTGACAACGGGAAGGAGTTTGTCGCCGGTAATGACGACTGGGAGCGACACTGGCAACTGTTCGCCGAATCCGCTACCTTGAACCCCGCGCAAGCTATGCGCCATCAACTCGTGTTGGACTTGTGGGGTGAATGCGCTGCCGACACTTCGTCTAATTTCGTGGATTTCGGTTCCGGCCAGGGAGATTTTCTGGAGAAGTTCGTGCGACGCTATCCCAATGCAAAGCTGCTCGGCCTGGAGCTAAGCACTCGCGGCGTGGCCATCTCCCGCAAGAAAGTCCCTTCGGCTACCTTTATTGTGACAGATCTTTTTTCGCCTTCGCGCGAGGTGAATCCTTATCGCGGGTGGGCCGGAGGCGCTGTTTGCTCCGAGGTGCTGGAACATGTCGATGATCCGACTGCTTTTCTTAGAGCGGCTTCGCAGTATCTGAGCGCAAACGCGATGATCCTCGTCACCGTGCCAGGTGGCAGAATGTCTGCCTTCGACCGGCACATCGGGCACCGCCGGCATTTTACTCGCGAATCGTTGCGCGAAATCCTGGTGCGAGGTGGGTACCGCGTGGAGAAGATTTACCGCGCCGGCTTTCCGTTTTTCAATCTCTATCGGCTGGCCGTGATCGCCCGCGGAGATAAACTGGTGGGAGATGCTGAAGCGAGGCCGCATGGGGTGGTCGGTGGGCTGGCGCGAATCACTGCCCGCTTTTTCGGCTGGCTATTCAAAATGAACCTGCGCGATTCGCCCTTCGGATGGCAAATCGTCGCCGTCGCTTTCACTCCTCAAGCGTAGCCTAAAGCATGATAATCACGCGTTCGCCATTGCGTTCTCGCTCGGCGGACGGGGAACGAATCTCCCTTCGGGCTACCGTGAGCATGGCGGTTTCGTCATCGCGGCAGCCATCGACAATTACATTTATGTCAACGTTCGTCGCCGCCTACTGCCACATGTTTGGTCTTGTGGTTCGAGTCGGTGTGAGCGACGCGATGGTGGCGATACTGGAGGAATCATATGCCAAATGACGTCCAGACCACGGGAACGGCTGCGCGCTCCGTCATCGAGCACTTTGTATCGGGAAACGCGTCGCTCAGCAACGTCGAACTAAGCATCGTCGTCCCTGCTTTGAATGAGGAAATCACGGTGGGTGAACTCATCGAGTGGTGCAAGGAAGGCTTGGAGAACGCCGGCGTTGTCGGTCAGGTTCTCATTATTGACAGCTCGACCGATGACACGGCCAAGATTGTTCTCGAACATGGTGGCGAAGTCCTCCGCACGCCGAAGCGCGGGCTTGGCCGCGCCTACATCGATGCCATTCCTTATATCCGCGGAAAGTGGATTGTAATGGGTGACGCGGACTTGACCTACGACTTCCGGGAATTGACTCCGTTCGTGGAGGAGTTTCGAAAAGGAGCGGAGTTCGTCATGGGCAGCCGCTTTCGAGGCAGCATCGAGAAGGGGGCGATGCCAGGATTGCACCGTTACTTGGGCACACCTTTCACGACATGGATTCTCAATCGCATCTATCATAGCAACTACTCGGATATTCATTGCGGGATGCGCGGACTTACCCGTGCCGCCTTGGAGAAAATCGATCTTAAGTCGCAGTCCTGGGAGTACGCTAGCGAGATGGTTCTAAAAGCAGCACGACTGGGTCTTGCCACCGCCGAGGTGCCTGTGAAGTTTTACAAGGATCGGGAAGGGCGGGTGAGTCACCACCGGCGTATGGGTTGGCTATCGCCGTGGATTGCAGGCTGGCTGAACTTGAAAGTGATGCTCATTTACACGCCCGACTCATTCCTTCTTAAGCCCGGCATCGCACTTATGGCAATTGGATTGTTGCTTTCTCTTGGCCTCTCGGCCGGTCCGCTGAGAATCGGACCCATTGGGTTTAGTCTCTATTGGCTGCTCTTGGGGGTGACCTGTACGACCCTAGGTTACAGCTCGATTCAGATTGGGCTGCTCGCACGCGTGCTGCACGGCTTACGACCTCGATTCGTCGAGAGGCTGCAAACATTCGTGACGTACGATCGTGGGATGCTCGCATCGGCCGGCTTTATGGCGGCAGGTCTGATGCTGCTTGGCCACCTCGTTTACCGGTATTTGAAACTCGGGCTAAACCTGCGAGCTATCTCGCATCCAGCCATTCTCGGTCTGCTGCTAGTTATTCTTGGATTCCAGACATTTTGCTTCACGCTGCTGATGGAGATGGCAAAGCGTGTCATCGCAAGGTCTCGGCCGTGAATCCGCAAGCACATGAAAGTTATGGGCAGCAGGGATTGACGCTGGCCGACCGGCTGGGAGTGTGGCTATCGCAACGAGCAATTCGCCGACGCCTGCCAAAGCGGAACGATCTTGAAGTGTTGGAGCTCGGCTGCGGCTACCGTGCCACCCAGTTAATCGCCTTGGAACCGAAATTGAAACGAGGCATCGGAGTAGATTTCCAGATCGCGCCGGAGTTGCAGACGCTGGAGAGATTTACTTTCCATCAAGGGACAATCGAGGAGATACTGCCGAAGCTCAAGAGCGAAACCCTGGACGTCGTCATGCTTATCTCGGTCTTGGAACACTTGGCGGAGCCGCAGTTTGTCATCCAATCTGCGTGGCGTGTAATCAGACCCTCAGGAATGCTTCTGGTCAATGTCCCGACTTGGGTCGGGAAACGATTCTTGGAGTTATCTGCTTTCCGGCTTGGCTTCAGTCCGAAAGTCGAAATAGACGATCACAAAATGTATTACGGCAAACGCGATCTCTGGCCGATGCTGGTTCGTGCCGGCTTTAAACCCAGTGAGATTCGACTGCGGTATCACAAGTTCGGCCTTAACTTGTTCGCTGCAGCCAAAAAAGCCGATTTGGGGCGGCATGACTAGTGAACCGATCAACAGCCGTTCGCTTGACTAATTGGCACGTATGGTCTGCATCTTAAGACGTAGTGCTTGTTCTTGATGCCCGGAGAAGTTGAGCGCCAGACCTCTTGCCGGTTGCTGTCGTACTCTTGGGAATCTTTCCATCTACGAAGAAGCAATCGTGTGGAGCTCGCCTGCTCCCTCGCCGCTCTTTATTTCACCGTCCGATCTCGACTCATAAACTCGCTCACAACGGTGTCGTGGCTAACTGGACGCCGACATGAATGTTCCTGCGGCGACCCGGGCGAAGTGGGATGAGTTTCTAGGCAGAACGCCACGACGCTAAAGCCGAATTCGAAAAGACTGGCCGCCAAGCATTAGCTCGGTTGGAATATGTCGCGCAACGCTCGCACCTGGCGATATCCACTGGACAAGCTGGTATAACTTTTCCACGTTGGAATTCCCAAATGATCATCACGCGTTCTCCATTGCGAATCTCGCTCGGCGGCGGCGGTACTGATCTGCCTTCTTATTATCGCGAGCACGGCGGCTTTCTCATCGCTGCCGCCATCGACAAGTACGTCTATATCAATGTTCATCGCCGATTCGTGGATGGTTTTCTCCTGAAGTATTCCCAACTTGAGGAAGCAGCCACGATCGAGGAAATCAAGCACCCCATCATTAGGGAAGCGCTAAGGTTGTCAGGAGTGCAAGAACGCAATTTGGAGATCACGAGCATGGCCGATATCCCGGCCGGGACCGGCCTCGGCTCGTCGGGCAGTTTCACAACGGCATTGCTCAAGGCCTTGCACGCGTTGCGCAGGAATCTTATTCATCCGGCTGAGCTTGCCGAGCAGGCCTGTCACATTGAGCTAGAAAAACTGCGCGAACCGATTGGGAAACAAGATCAATACATTGCGGCCTACGGCGGCATCACTTGCTTTCACTTCCTGCCGGATGACCAAGTCCAGGCGTCACCCCTCAAGATCTCCGAAGAAACTTTACATGATCTCGAGGACAATCTGTTGCTGTTTTTTACAGGTTACTCGCGTTCAGCCTCAAGGATTTTGCAGGAACAGGACGCTAAGAGCAAGCGGTCCGACAAAGCGATGGTGGAGAACCTGCACTTCGTGAAAGAACTGGGGCAACAAAGTCAGCGCGCGTTGGAAGGCGATGATCTTCACGAGTTCGCGCGGCTGATGGATCTTCACTGGCAGCGAAAAAAGGAACGCTCGGCCGCGATAAGCAACGAGCGCATCAACGATTGGTATGACTTTGCGATGGCTAATGGTGCGCTCGGCGGAAAACTAATCGGCGCCGGCGGCGGCGGCTTTCTCATGTTCTACGCCAAAGATAAGGCTCGCTTGCGCCACGCCATGCGCGGGAGAGGATTGATGGAAGTCCGTTTCCGGTTTGAACCTGAAGGCACGAAGGTTCTCAATCAATGAGGGCGCAAGGGAAAGAGATTGACCTGGCCGATTGGCCGGTTGCCATCCTGGCCGGTGGACTTTCAACGCGACTGCGGCCCGCGACCGACAAAACTCCCAAGGCGCTGCTGAGCGTCGCGGGCGAACCGTTCGTAATCCATCAATTGCGACTCCTGTATTCTCAAGGTCTTCGCAGAATAGTGCTTTGTGTCGGCTATCTCGGCGAGATGATCGAAGCAGAGCTGGGCGACGGGAGCAGCCTGGGCATGCAAATTGGCTATTCGTTTGATGGCCCAACCCTTTTGGGAACTGGCGGCGCACTGAAGCGCGCGCTTCCGAAACTCGGCGATCAGTTCCTGGCAATTTACGGAGATTCATTCATGCCGGTCGATTACTTCGCGATCGTGGAAGCTTTTGTTCTGAGCAGGAAGCCCGCTCTGATGACAGTTTTCGAAAACGAAAGCCGCTGGGACGTGAGTAATGTCTCGTTTGAGGCCGGTGAAATTCATCGCTATGACAAAAAATTGCGCACAGCAGAAATGCGCCACATTGATTACGGTGTTGCTGTTCTGAGCCCGGAAGTCTTCGCGTCATTTCCTGATGACCGAGCCTTTGACTTGGCGGATGTTTATTCCGATCTGGTGTCGGAGAAACAAATGGCTGCCTATGAAGTGAAACAACGCTTCTATGAAATCGGCTCGCGCGAAGGCCTTGCGGAACTTGATTCCCTGCTCCGCGACAAACGAGCTACATTTTTCCCATGAGCTATTCGGAAAAACACCTGCTGGAGGCGGCCGAAATAGTCTCCAAACTCGACGCGGCACTTTGCGAAAAAGCTGTGGAATTACTGGCAACTGTGCGTGCGCGTGGCGGGCGGCTTTTTATCCTCGGAGTTGGAGGTAGCGCGGCGAATGCTTCGCATGCAGTCAACGATTTCCGAAAGATCGCGGGCATGGAATGCTACGCCCCAACCGATAATGTCTCAGAACTAACCGCCCGCACGAACGATGAGGGATGGGGTTCCGTTTTCGCCGAGTGGCTCAAGGGAAGCCACCTCAGCGAAAAAGACGCGCTGCTTATTCTGTCAGTGGGTGGAGGCAGTCTGGAAAAAAATGTGAGCCCAAACCTGGTAGCCGCGTTGCAATTGGCGAAGAAACGCGGCGCCGCACTTCTCGGAATCGTCGGTCGGGATGGAGGCTACACCGCGCGGATCGCAGATGTCGCAATTGTGATTCCGACCGTCAATCCGGTAAATGTCACCCCGCACTCCGAAGCGTTTCAAGCTGTCATATGGCATTTGTGGGTCTCTCATCCCGCGCTAAAGGTGGCAGAGACAAAATGGGAAAGCACGAAGTAGCGCGACGCGCCGTGTTTCTGGATCGCGATGGGGTGCTCAATCGGCCCGTCGTCCGCAACGGTCAGCCTCACCCTCCGTCTCGAGTCAAGGATTTCGAACTCTACGACGACGTTGCGGACGGATGCAGGCGACTTAAGACTGCGGAATTTCTCCTGGTCGTGATCAGTAACCAGCCGGACGTCGGCCGTGGCAGGCAAAGTCGCGAAGCCGTCGAGGCGATGCATGCAAAAATGCAATTGGCGCTTCCATCGCTTGATCGCATCGAGATTTGTTATCACGCGGGCGAGCGTTACGGCGAGTCGTGCGATTGCCGCAAGCCGCGGCCGGGCATGATCCTGCGAGCAGCAGCCGACCTGAAAATTGACCTTGGCACTAGTTATGTCATCGGCGATCGCTGGCGCGATATCGATTGTGCGCGCGCCGCAGGTTGTCGAGCAATTTTTATTGAACGCGGCTATCAGGAGAGCTTGCGCCAGGCGCCCGATTTCACGGTCGGGAACTTCGGCGATGCTGTGAACGTTCTTCTCCGCGACGCGTGTGCCTGATACTGTTGCGTCCATCCCTGAGTCTCGATTAGCTTCCAAAGAATGAGTCATCGCGTCTTAGATTTGCCTGTGAAAATTTTCGCTGACGGCGCAGATCTCCACGGCATCACCGAGCTTTATCGCAAGCCCTATATCCAGGGTCTGACCACCAATCCGACCTTGATGCGAAAGGTCGGTCTGACCGAATACGAAACCTTCGCCCGGGCGGTACTGAAAGAGGTCAAATCGAAACCGATCTCGTTTGAAGTTTTCTCAGATGATTTTCCCGAGATGCACCGGCAAGCGCTGAAGATCCGCGATTGGCAGGACAATGTTTACGTCAAAATCCCAATCACAAACACGAGCGGTGAATCCTCTGTTCCCTTAATCCAGCACCTAACTGGCGAGGGCGTAAAGTTAAATATTACCGCACTGTTAACCCCTCGTCAGGTAAAGGCGGTCGCTGCGGCATTAAATCCGAGTGTCCCGGCCGTCGTTTCAGTCTTCGCCGGGCGGATCGCCGATACCGGGGTTGATCCATTGCCCATTATGAAGGAGTCCCTGGAGATACTGCGCGGTTTGCCGAAAGCCGAACTTCTCTGGGCGAGTGTTCGCGAAGTGCTTAACGTCTTTCAAGCCGCCGCCTGCCGTTGCCATATCGTTACCGTTCCCCACGATATTCTAGAAAAACTAGTCGCACTCGGAGGCAAAGACCTTCACGAAGTCTCGCTCGACACAGTTCGCATGTTTCACCGAGACGCGGTCGCGGCCGGTTTCAAGCTGTAAGGGATGCACGTCTGGTCCCAGCCCACAGAGGATTGAAGACTCAACTGTTCACGACCGTCCCGCTATTCGGATAGAGAACCCGACCGGTCACATAGGACGAATCCTCCGGCACAGAAAGATCCAAGCTTTTGGGCAATTCGGTCGCCGCAAAAGAACAGATCGGTTTTTCTGACGCTGCCTCTTTCTGGTCTCGTTCGCGGTTGACGGCGCCAACCATCCGAATGCAAACTTGACTGCTCTTGTAAGATAAATCCTACGGGCATGATCCTTGAAATCACGAGTGGAAAGCGGAAAGTCTGACAAAAACGAAGAGGCTTCATGGCTGGCGTCGCGCCGTGGGGGAGTTATACGTGAAATGCAGAATCAGATAAACAAGCCGATCTTTGTCGTGGGATCGCCACGCTCTGGAACCAGCATTCTCACGTGGTGTCTGGGTCACCATCCCAATTTGTTTCCGGTGCCAGAGTCAAATTGGATGGGGGGCTTCGCGGTCAATGTTGCTATTGCCTACCAAATTGGTGTGGCACGCGGAGACTATTCAATCTTGAGCGCAATGGACATTCGGGATGATGAATTGTTCGCTGCATTTGGTCGCAGCATTAACGACTTGATCCTGCGCCATCGTTCGAATCTTGAAAGAAAACGCGAAGCCAGGAGTAAGGCGCTGAAACTTAAAGCACGTTGGCTGGAAGCCACTAATACAGCGGCCGGGCCTAAAGGACGTTGGGTCGATGGAACGCCCGAATATTCTTTCTACATCTGTGGCTTGCGCAAGCTGTTTCCAGGTGCTCTCTTCGTGCACATTTTCCGGGACGTCCACTCTGTAGTGCGCTCGATGCTCAACTTCCATCAGGTGGCAGGGACTCGGCTGGTCCCCAACGCACAAGAGGGTTATCGCTATTGGCTTCGAACTGTGCGGGCCTGCGTTATGGCGGAGCAGGCCTATGGCCCAAATGTCGTTTATCGCATTCGATACTCGGATTTAATCGATACTCCGGAATCAGCGATGCGTTCGCTACTTGATTTCCTCGGGGAGCCCTATACAGCCAAATGTCTGGAGCCGCTTACAGAACGCATCAATAGTTCCAATGTGCCGGTCGATTTTAAGACCGACGATCCTGAAACGGATACTGCGATTGTGAAACACGCCAAGGAGCTGAGTGATGCGCTTCAGAGCGTTGCCGAGCAACGAGAAACGTCGTACAAGGTTGCGGAACAATTGGAAACTGAATTCAACCAACAGGTCCAGTATTTTGCTGAGCTCGGAACGAAATATAGCGAGGCTCAAGACTTAATCGCCAGGCTACAGCAAGAATGCGCGCTACTCAGGGCTTCACCGGCAGGCGGAATCGCCTGATTTGCCTGCGCGGCTCCTTGTCGATCTCGTGGGGGGAACCCCGACACGGGCACAAAACGCGGGCGTCCAGTGCCGATAATATCGAGGAGGCGGGGCATCTGGCCTACGTCGCGTCATAGAGCCATACATCATCGTCGGCTTGAGGTAACCCAGATCAATGAGCAACCTGTTCAATTGCTCAAGGAAATCGATGAATCCGGTATCGTGCGGGTCGTCAACGCTGAGATTGTGCCCGAACCCGCGCCCAATGAAGATGTCGGGCAGATTTCCAAATCCAAGAAAAGCGTTAAAGGAGAATTTCTCGACCAGTAACGGAAGGATGTCTTGTGCGCGGATTCCTTCGAATCCTGTTTTGGAACAGTCCTAGTTTACGTATTCATGCTCCATTCGTTTGAGGTGATTGGTTTTATAGTGATCCGGAATAAACTTCAAGATTCCTTGAATAAGTTCCAAAGTCTCGGGCCATCGCATATGACCATTCCGACCGATCATATCAGTAGTCACAGAAACGCCGTTATCCTCTAGAGCTGCATGAATGGAGTCAAAAAGGTGCTCCAACTCAAGCACATGATGGAGAGTGTCCTTGGCGATGACCGTGGAATACTTTTCATCTGGCACCAGCTATTTAAATCGATCGCCTTTGATGACCAAACACCGTTCCAGTCCTTCCTTTTTTGCGCTCGCTCGGATCGCACAGGCGATAACTCCAAGGCCTCAATCACGAAATCGGTCTCTCCCATTTCTAAAAGTTTCTTGATCAGTGCGATCTCAAGCACGCACTCGCCTGAGCCGAGGCTGATGATACGCCGGCTCGCACCGGGTTAACGAAGTCATTCCACGGCACAGTACGCGTAGAGAAGCAAGACATTCGAAATGCCAAAGACAGCGGACATCTTGGGCCGAATGTGTTTGGCAATCCAATAATGATAAACACGCGGCAGCTTGAGAAGATTCTCAGGCTCGGCGTATTGTGCGATCTGGGCGCGAATACGGCTTTCGTAATCCGGTTCTTTGAGATCAGGCATTTTCAAAGAATTTAGAAAACGGACCGTCCGCAAAGTAATCTCGCACTTCTTCAAAGTTAGCGATAATCTGGCGCAAATCAGCGCGGCCGAGCTTCTGCGTTGTGGTAGTTAGTTCCCGCCGTGGTACGCCGATGAAATCCAGTAGAGATTGGATCTGCTCAGCACCGGGAGCAATCATCTCTTCGTATGAAATCGAAAAAGTTGGATGTTGCACAAAGAGTTGTTCAAATTCCTTTTCGCGGGCCAAAACCGTTTGGAAATCCTTCTCGCACTCGTGCGGATCGAGCACCACTGGTTGCATTTCGGGTACTGTCTGGCCACGAACGGCCAGTGTGACCCCAGTTACGCGGTTCGCCATATAATGCGAAAGATAACGGCGAAGTAAGTTCTCGCGCCTCAGATGAATGATCCGGAAGTCTCGATCATTAACGATCTCCTCTCGTAACGCCTTATACTCCGGTAGCACCAGTTCGTCGTGCTTTAACTTGAAGCAGACAGCCTTTTTCCCTTGGAGATCAAGCACGATCTTGTAAAGGAATTTGATTGGATCACGATCTTTCTCCGCGGACAGGTAGCTGGCAAAACCGGGTTCAGCGCGGCACTTAATTAAATAGGTGCCTGTCATCCCGCCAATTGTACCTGGCGAAGAAAATACTTCATCGTGCGAGCAAATGTCAGGATGAGACCGTAGGAGGTGAACCAACATGGTGCTGCCCGTCCTAGCTGGGCAAGTAATCACGTACATATTATCGCGGTACGAAGTCATGCTCGTTCCGACTTTCCGGCTACTTGAGACTAATAAAGACAGCCCTCGTAATTCGGTTTTGTCCTTTCATGGCTCTTCAAAAAACTCTGCAAATGGGCTACCGG
>Ga0066710_100002239_pt1 | contig 15423 bp, 14 predicted proteins | sample GraSoiAngelo_159_FD_79666 | JGI IMG/M metagenome (GOLD analysis project Ga0066710, IMG submission 79666) | Grasslands soil microbial communities from the Angelo Coastal Reserve, California, USA - 14_1009_16_40cm | ecosystem: Environmental > Terrestrial > Soil > Grasslands | place: USA...
AACCCTTGTCGACCACAGACCCGGCGCAGGAACGCATCGGGCGTCTGGACCAGGATCCCGGCGCCGTCGCCCTGCAGCGGATCGGCGCCGGTCGCACCCCGGTGCGTAAGATTCTTCAGAATCTGCAGCGCCTGGGTAACGATCGCGTGGCTTTTCTGGCCTTTAATGTGTGCGATGAACCCGAGCCCGCAAGCGTCGTGCTCATGGCGAGGGTCGTAAAGGCCCTGTTTCGCTGGCGGGAAACGCCTTGAATCGGTCGCCATCACTTCCTCGCTGTCGTAACCGGGGCTCAAACCCACGCCATCATAACCGCCGCCATCCAGGTTTGACCCAAACCGGGCCAGCCGAATCGCGGTCTGGCTAAGTTGTTTCATGTTAGCGAGATTGTTGCATTGCGGCAACCGCCGCGGCGCCTGGGGCGCTAGCGGCACTAAAGCACTTGCGCCGGCAGGGAACTTGCGCTTTAATCTCAACAAAGTGGCCTATATGCTTGTCGCAGCGTTTAAAACTGACAGGCGAGACCGAATCTTTAGGACAATATCATCAGGGACCCGCTCATGGCGCCAAACCGTCTGAATGCCCAATGGCTGCGGCTCACGCTCGCCACGCTTGCACTTGGCGCGCTCGCGATCCTGAGCGGCTGCGGAGGCGGCAGCGGAGCGCCCAACAACCCCTTCGCACCGCCGCCGACGACACCGGGCCCGCTGTCGATATTGCCGGCGGCGCCCACTGTTTTCTCCAATACCCCGGCGACCCTGACCATAACCGGCGGCGTGCCGCCTTACGCCGTTTTTTCCAGCAATACCGCTGTGCTCCCGATCGGCGCATCTATAACCAGCGGCACGATTGTGCTACTGCCCGGCAACGTGCTTGCCGATACCGTGGTAGCGATCACTGCACAGGATTCCGCCGGTACGAAGGTCTCGACAAACGTCACCGTCAAACCCGCGCCGATCTTTAATACGCTGACGGTCACGCCGGCGTCGGCTGCGTGCGGAACAAACGCCGTGTGCTCCGGGCAGACCGCGACGGCGAAGGTGATCGTTACCGGCGCCGGCGGCGTGGGCCTCCCGAATCGTCAAGTCAGGTTCGACGTCGTTGCCGGCGCGTTCGCAATCGAGAGCAGCGACCCGGCAAACCCGCTGGTCTCGACGCTCACCGTCGTGTCCGATCAGTTCGGCGTCGCGCAGGTGATCATCCAGGCGAGCGCGAGCGCCCCGACGCAACCGGCGCTGCTGCGCGCGACGGAGTTGACCACCGGCAACCAGCAGACCGCGCAGTTCACTATCGTGCAGACGATCAACGGCGCGGCGGTCCTGTCGGTCGTGCCGGCCACCGCGACGATCACCGGACCCGACAACACGCAGTGTTCGACCGGCTTCCGGATCGACTACTTCATCTACGGTGGAACGCCGCCGTATCGGATCAGCTCGACCTTCCCCACCGCGGTGACCTTGCTCAATTCGACCGTGCTGGCGAGCGGACAGCCGTTCAGCGTGATCACCAACGGCACCTGCGTGAACCCCCTGGTGTTCTCGATCGTCGACGCGATCGGCCTGCAGACGACCGCCACGTTGAACAACGTGCTTGGGACGATAGCTCCTCCGACGGCGCCGCCGCCCGCACTCGTTGCGTCGCCCAGTAGCCAGACCGTTACGTGCGCCAGTCTAAGTTCAACTTTCAGCGTGCTGATAACGGGCGGCACTGCGCCGTACAGTGTTTCGGGATCGACGGTCAACGGTTCCACGCCGATCGTCACGCCGCAGCCGCTCGATACGCCCGGCTTCGTCGCAATAAACAACATGGTGGGGCCTGGTACCTATAACTTTATCGTGGCCGACGCAGGCACTCCTCAGCAGACGGATTCGTTCAGGATCGTCTGCAGTTAGGCGATAGCGCTAGAATGCGACAACGGCGCCCGCGGGCGCCGTTGTTGTTTTTCCGGCTGGAAGCAATTCGTACGCGATCAGATGCCAAGCGCCGCGGCCACTTGCTCCATCGCTATGTCGCCGCGAATCGTCGCGCGGCCCAATGTTTCCAGCACGACGAAGCGCATCGCGCCGGCGTCGACCTTCTTGTCACGCGACATGAGCTCGAGCCATGCGCTCGGCTCGAGCGGTGGCGCAGCCGTGGGCAGTCGCGCCCGCTCGATGAGCGCGCGCAACCTCTCCGCCGCATCGATCGGGAGCCCCGCAGCCAGCGCCGAGAGCCGGCCCGCCAGGACCATCCCCGCCGCGACCGCCTCGCCGTGCAGCCATGTCCCGTAGCCCGCGCCCGCTTCGATCGCGTGGCCGAAGGTATGCCCGAAGTTGAGCAGTGCCCGTACGCCGGTCTCGCGCTCGTCGGCCGCCACGATCTCGGCCTTGATGCGGCAGCTTTCGATGACTGCGTGCGTGATCGCTTCCGGATCTCGAGCGAGCAGCCGGTCCATGTTGGCTTCGAGCCACTCGAAGAGCCCAAGATCGCGAACGGCGCCACACTTGATGACCTCGCCGATGCCAGCCCGGTATTCGCGGTCGGGCAGCGTGGAGAGCGTCGCGGTATCGCTGATCACCGCGCGCGGCTGATAGAACGCGCCGATCATGTTCTTGCCCAGCGGATGATTGACCGCGGTCTTGCCGCCGACCGACGAGTCGACCTGCGCCAGCAGCGTCGTCGGGACCTGAACCAGCGGAACCCCACGCTGATAGGTCGCCGCCGCGAACCCCGCGAGGTCGCCGATGACGCCGCCGCCGAGCGCGATCAGCGCCGTGGAGCGTTCCGCGCCAAGCTCCAGCAGCCGCGTGTGAATCGCATAGAGCGTCGCCCAGTCTTTGTGCGCTTCCCCGTCCGGCACGACGACGACTTCGGTGTCGATCGCTATGGCGGAAAGCGCGGTCTGGAGAAGACTCAGATGATGCTGCGCGACGACCGGGTTGGTGACGATGATCGCGCGTCGCGATACGACCGGCGAGAGCAATTCTCCGACCCGCCGCAGCAGTCCATCGCCGACGTGAATCGGATAGCTGCGCTCGCCGAGCGAGACAGTGAGTGTGCGCACGACATCACGCCCGGGCTGCGGCCCGGAGCTGCTGTTCGAGGCGGTGCGCGAGACGGCTGACCTGCTCGCGATCCGACTCGACGACGAGGTCGGCGACCTCGCGATAGAGCGCGTCACGGAGCGCGTAGAGCTCCTGAACGCGCGCCAGAGGATCGGGTGCCTGCAACAGGGGGCGGTGTTTGCTGTGACGCGTGCGCTCCCACAGTGTGGCCGGGGCGGCGTGCAGATAGAGCACCGTTCCGCCCTGCGTCAGCCTCTCCCGGTTGGCCGGCCGCAGGATCGCTCCGCCCCCGGTCGACAGCACGACATTGGTCTGGGCGACGAGATCGGCGAGCACAGCCTCTTCGCGATCGCGAAAACCCGGCTCGCCTTCGAGCTCGAAGATCAGCGGTATCGTGACGCCGAGCCGGCGTTCGAGCTCGACGTCGGCATCATAGAAGGGCTTGTTCAGGCGTTTGGCCAGCAGCCGCCCGAGCGTGGACTTGCCGCAGCCCGGCATGCCCACCAGAAAAAGATTGCCCCGATGCAGTTGCATCGACCGATTGTAGTGTAACGACGCCACCGGCGCGAGGCGCCACGTTGCCAGAGGATACCCCCGCGACTGATCCGTGGGGAGATGCCGGAACATCGAAGAAAGCGGCCGGTCCCTCCGAGGGTTACCCGCCTTGAGGTCCGCTCGGTCGTGCCTATCTGCTCTCGCTTACTGCGGCACGCAGGCGAACACCTTGGTGTTACCGTTGCCTTCGAACGCCCATCCGGCCGCGACCATGTCGTTGAGTATGGACAGGCTCGTCGTATACCGATGATTCGGCGCCCCGCCCATGCCATTGTTGTACAGACGATAGAGAGCCATCGTCCCGGCTGCGCAGAAGCCGTTGGCATCAACCAGCTGAAGATAGAAGGCGATCCCCTCGTAACTCCACGCGGAGCTTGCCTTAAGCGCGTCGCATTCCGATACGAACGGCGTATAGACATGCGTGCTTCTGGGCGCGAAGACGTCGCTGAAGAAGCGGCAGGTGGCCGCGGAGCCGAGCGTCGGCTGCGGCCAAACGGTAAAGCTCTCGCCGGTACGCTGCCAGGCCCCGCCGAACGCTCCGCCGTCGAGCGCATTGATTTCCGTCGCGAAGGCGGTCATGAAATAGAAGCCCCACGCGGCGTTGAAATACTCCACGGCGAGTGCAGTCGCCGGTGCTGTCGGCGGCGGGGGCGGCGGGGGGCCGATCGTAACGGTATCCGGCGCCGTGACCCAATCGGCGACCGTAAATCCACCGTTGACCGTACCGCCCGTGAATTCTGTCAGGAAGATGACGTAGTACCAGATTCCATCGGGCGGCGTGCCCAACGGCAGCCAGGGAGAACCGACGTTGACGTACTCCTGGCCCGCCTGCAGCACGCCGAGCTGAAACTGCGCGAGCTTGAAATCCATCGGGGGAGGATTGACGGGACTGCCGGCGAAGGGCTGGCTCGCAGCCCAGAGCTCCATCCGCAACGTTCCGGTGGCGCGGCTCGAATTGTTCTTTATGCCGGCCGCAAGGAGCGCGACCACGCCCCCGCTGATCACCGGCCTGACATAGTTGCTCGTGAAGACGACATTTGATGCGGCGACAGGCGTCGTCCACAGGAGCGCGGCGCCACACAGCAACCCGAGGTAGCTACGGAACGAACTTCGCGGCGACGGCGGGCCGGCGACAGCATCACGCGGCTTGCCCGGACGGCGCGCCGCGATCGATACGACTGATATCACGTGATTCCCCTTCCCCACCCGGAGACCGCTCGCGCCCGCCTCCACTTTCTACAGCCTCGAAATGCGGGCGTTGGGGCACGCAAGTCTGCCCGCCCGCCTCCCTGGTTGCCGGCGTCAACGCACCGCGGTGACCGATTCCTTGATGATCCGCGGCGTGAGGAAGATCAAGAGTTCGGTCTTGTCGATGTCCTTGCCGGTCTGCTTGAACGCGTAGCCGAGGATCGGGAGGTCGCCCGGGATCGGCAGCTTGGTCACGCTATTGGTGATCGCCTCCGCTTAGATGCCGCCGATGACCGCGGTGTCCCCGTTGTTGAGGGCGATCTGGGTCGTCACATTCGTGGTGTCGATCGACGGATATTGGCTTTGATTGATGGTTACGATCTGGCCGACCGAGTCTTTGCGAACCTCGACGGTCATGATGATCCGATTGTCCGGCGTGATCTGCGGCGTCACGTCGAGCGACAGGACGGCCTTCTTGAATTGCACCGTAGCGGTTGTGGCACCGCCGGTTGCACTCTGAATGATGTACGGGATCTCGGTCCCCTGCTCGATGTGCGCCTTCTGGTTGTCCGCCGTCACTACGCGCGGGCTTGAGATGACCTTGCCCAGCGTGTCGGCCTCGAGGGCGGACAGCTCCAGGTTGATCAGATTGCCGCTGCCGAGGTTGATGAGCGTGAGGGCCAACTGGCCCGCGGCGCCGGCAACCGGAAGATTGACGTTCAGCTGGGGCGAATCCGAGTAGCCGGCGTTGGCGATGCCGGAGGCCAGCTCATACGGCGTCTGTGTCCGGGTTATCCGGGTACAAGTCGTGCCGGTACAGGTGACGACCGGTGTGGTCGACAGCGTCCCGCCGAAGCCGCCCGCATAGCGGCGATTCAGCGTGAACCCGGTCTGGACACCCAGACGCACACCAAGCTGGCGGCTGAACTTGTCGCTGGCGATCACAATCCGGCTTTCGATCAGCACCTGCCGCACCGACGTGTCGATCTGCCGAATGATCCGGCGCACTTCCTCGAGCTTGGCTGCGGTGTCGGTGACGAACAGGATGTTGGTCCGCGGGTCGACGAAGGCGGAGCCGCGTCGCGACAGGAAGCGATCGCCCGTGCCGGCCGCCGCGCCACCCGCACCACGCGCACCGATGTTGATGATGGCGAGGATGTCGCTCGACTTCGCGTAGTTCAGCTGGAACATTTCGGTCTGCAGCGGCTCGAGTTCGCTGATCTGCTGCCTCGCTTCGAGCTGCTGCTTTTCCTTGACCGCTAATTCCTCGCGCGGCGCGATCAGAACGACGTTGCCGTTCTTGCGCATGTCGAGGCCCTTGGTCTGCATGATGATGTCGAGCGCCTGATCCCAGGGGATGTCCTTCAGGCGCAGCGTGAGGCTGCCGGTGACCGTGTCGCTGGTGATGATGTTGAGACCCGTGAAGTCAGCGATCACCTGCAATACCGCCCGCACTTCGACGTTCTGAAAGTTGAGCGAGAGTTTCTCGCCCTTGAAGCCCTGACGCGTGCCTTGCGTCAGCTTGTTCGGGTCTTCCTGAATCGGCTTGATTTCGAGAATGAAGCGGTTGTCGGCCTGATACGCGGAATGCTCCCACAACCCGCGCGGCTCGATCACGATGCGGGCGTTGCCGCCCTGCGAAAAGGTATCGATGGTCGCGACCGGCGTGGCGAAGTCAGCCACGTCGAGCCGGCGCTCGAGATTGCGCGGCACCGCCGTCTTCAGGAAGTCGACCACAAGCGTGCGACCCTGCTGGCGGATGTCGATGCCGGTGCTGTTGTCGGACAGATCGACGATGATGCGGCCTTCGCCGTTGCGTCCGCGCCGGAAATCGACGTCACGCAAGGCATGGGAGACCTCGCCCGGCCGTGCCTCGGCGAAACGCGAAACTACCGGCGCCTCGACCGCCGCTGCGGCGCCCGGCTGATCGGTCAGCGTCACCAGGACGGTATTGCCCTCGATCTGCGTCTCGTAGGATTGTGGCCGGTTGAGGTTGAACACGACACGCGTCCGGTTTCCGGCCTGGACGACGTTGACGCTGCGCAGCGCCGGATCGCCGATGTCCTGGACGGTCTTGCCGAGACCGTTACCCGTGTCCGGAAAATCGAGCGCGATGCGCGGGGGATTGGCGATGGCGAAGCCTGCGGGCGGATTCGCAAGCGGCGCCTTCAGCGTGAATTTGATCACCGTCCGGCCGGAGCTCGCCTTGGAGACGGTGAGCGCATCGAGGCTGTTGGCCGCCTGCGCGAGAACCTCTCCCGCGCCAAGCGCGACGAGTCCAGCGAGAAGCGCGATTACGCTCGCCCGGGCCTGCCAGCGGAAGCGTTTGGAACCGGTGCATGGCAAGGGGCTCATTTTCGTCGCTCCTGTCTTTGATCGGTTGCGTCCGCAAGCTGCAAAGTACTCGAGCGCTCGGTCCAGTCGCCTGTTCCGTCCTGGACCAATTCCTTCAACTTGATTTCGTTGTCGCTAATCCCGACGATCACGCCAAAGTTCTGGCCCAGGTAATTGCCGATCTTGACCTGATAGATGTCCTTCTCGGTCGTGCGGACCAGCGCGTATGTCGAGCGCCCCTTCTGCAGCGTTCCCACCATCTGCAGCGACTCCAGCGGGTACGCTTCCAGCGGGTCCTTACGCCGCGTCAGGTCCGGGGCGAGGTTGCCGCCGCTCTTCACCGGCTCGATCTTCCGCGGCTTGAACGGGTCGGGCAGATCGAACGCGTTGTAGGCGAACGGCTCGTAGGGCTTGACCTGCGGCAGGGGGTCAAGCTTGCCTTTGGCGCCCTTGCCCTGTTCCTGCATCCATGCGCGCAAATCCTGATGGCTCTCGCCGCTGCAACCGGCGAGCATCAGCCCGATGCCAAGACAGCATGCGAGGCGCGCTCTCATTTCTTGCCCTTCGCGCCCTTCGCGTCCTTGACCGTGCGCCGCTGCTTGGCGATTTCATCCTCGTCGAGGTAACGGAACGTCTTGGCCACGGTCTCCATCGTGAGCGTGCCCCTGTCGTTCGAAATGGAAAGATCGTTGAGCGTCACGATGCGCGGCAGTTGCGCGACGTCGCTCGCGAACGCGCCCATGTCGTGATAGCTGCCGGTCACCTTGACGGTGATCGGCAGCTCTGCGTAAAAGTCCGCCATCTTCTCCGTCGTGGCGGGCTTGAACAACTCGAACTGCAGCCCGCGACCGAGGCCCGCCTGGTTGATGTCAGTGAGCAGCGCGTCCATTTCCGACTTGTTGGGCAATTGCTTCAGCAGCGCGCCAAACGATTGCTCGATGTCGCGCAGCTGCTGAATATAGGCCTCGAGGTTGACCGCCTTGGCCTTCTTCGATGCGTAGGCTTCCTTGAGCTTCCCTTCTTCAGCCTGCACCCGGTCGAGGGTCTCCAGCTGATCGCGCCAGTCGAGCAGCGCCCCCACGATCACGATCACCGCGAGGATCAGCGTCAGAACCACCGCCTTGGGCAGCAGCGGCCAGCTGCCCGCCTCCCGGATATTCAACCGGCGGATGTCGTCGAGCGTCATGATTTCGCTCCATCGGCTGCCGTCGACAGGTTCTTGCCGGCCGCCTTGCCCGGCGGCGCTTTGCCGGGCGCTGCGGGCGCCTGCTTGCCATCGAGCGCCGGAGCCGTTCGCTTGACCTCGATCGCGAGCGTGAACTCGTTCACCTTCTGCCTGTCGAGCGCGATTGACCGGATCTCGACCAGGTTGGGCGAGGCGAGCCAGGGCGAGCTCTCGACGTTGCGCATGAGCGTCGAGACACGGGCGTTCGACTGAGCGTAGCCGACCAGCGTGACCCGCGTTCCGTTCTGCCTCACCGATTTCAGATAGACGCCGTCGGGAAGCTGGCGCACGAGCTGGTCGAGCAGATGCACGGCTTCGGTCCGGTTCGCCTGCAGCGTCTCGACGACCTGCTTTCTCGCCAGCAACGCCTGCGTCTGGTCGCGCAACCGGTCGATCTCCTTGATCTGCTCGTCGAGCTTCGCGATCTCGGTTGTCAAGAGCTTGTTGCGGCCGGTCTGATTCTCGATCTGCGCGGCGATCACGACGTGGCCCAGGCCGATCATCGCAATGCCCATGATTGCCAGCCCGATTGCGAGCGAAACGAATTGACGCTGCCGCGCCTGACGCTTCTGTTCCCGGTGGGGAAGGAGGTTGATGCGAACCATCAGTCGAAACTCCGCATGGCGAGACCGCAGGCAATCAGCAGCAACGGCGCGTCGGCCGCGAGCTGGCGTGGGCGGATCCGGTCGGACACGGACATGTTCGCGAACGGGTTGCCCACAATGGTGTTGGCGCCTGCCCGCTTGGCGACGAGCTCGTCCAAGCCTGGTACCAGGGCGCAGCCGCCGGACAGCACGATCTGATCGACTTGGCTGTACGATGTCGAGGTGAAGAAGAACTGCAGCGCCCGGGTCACCTCCAGCGCCAGGGTTTCCATGAACGGTTGCAGGACATCGACGTCATAGTTCTCGGGCAGTCCGGCGTTCTTCTTCGCCGACTCGGCTTCTTCCGGCGAGAGATTGAACGCGCGCTGGATCTCGTGGGTGAGCTGGTTGCCGCCGAAGGCCTGATCGCGCGAGAAGAGAATCTGGTTATTCCGCAAAACATAGAAATGCATGACATGCGCGCCGATGTCGACCAGTGCGATGTTCTGATCGCGACCGTTGGCCGGCAGCGACGGCGTAATCATCCGGAACGCCTCCTCGCTGGCATAGGATTCGACGTCCATGACCCTGGGCTTCAGGCCCGCTGCGTCCGCGATCGCGACTCGATCCTCGACCTTCTCCTTGCGCGATGCGGCGATCAGTACCTCGACCTCGTCGGCGTTGTTCGGGGCGGGGCCGAGCGTCTGGAAATCGAGATTGACCTCATCCAGGGCGAAGGGGATGTACTGGTTCGCCTCGGTCTCGACCTGAAGCTCGAGCTCTTCCTCGGTTTGCCCGGCCGGGACGATGATTTTCTTGGTGATTACCATGGCAGCGGGCAGCGCCAGGGCGATGTGGCGGTGGCGGCTGCCGAGCCGCTTGTGGCCCCTCCGCAGCGCGTCGGCCACCTGATCGAGGTTGGCGATATTGCCGTCCGTGACGACGTCCTTGGGCAGCGGTTCGATCGCGTAACGCTCCAGGCGATACGCGCCTTTCCCGGACTCGGAGAGCTCGACCAGCTTGAGCGCGGTCGAGCTGATGTCGACCCCGATCAACGGCGGCGCCGTCGTGTCCAGAAACGAAAATGCAGAGCCGAGTTTTTCCTTCAGCATGGGACGGTTAGACCATTTACATATAAACTACATTAAATCGTAGCAGCAAGTATAAACCATGGCAATTGCTTTTTTTCAAGTTTATTTGGGCCTCTAACGCCGCATATAATCGCGGCTCCCGCCTGCCTAGACGGCAACTTTCATTCAATCATGCTAAAGCGATGGCTTATCTACCTGGCGTCGGTCCTGTTTGGCTTGGCCCTGGTCGGGACCTTGCTGGTCGCCTTCGTGTTTGCCCTGCTTTATCCCAGTTTGCCGACCCTCGAGGCACTGACCGACTACCAGCCTAAGATCCCGCTCCGGATCGTCTCGGCAGACGGGGAGCTGCTGGGAGAATTCGGGGAAGAACGCCGGGCGGTGGTCAAGATCAGGGACGTTCCCGACGTTATGCGGCAGGCGATCCTGGCGGCGGAGGACGAGCGGTTCTATCAGCATGGCGGCGTGGACTACATCTCCGTGCTGCGCGCGGCCCTGACCAACCTGACCAGCGGCACGCAGCAGGGCGCCGGCACGATCACCATGCAGGTGGCGCGGAACTTCTTCCTCACGCGTGAACGGACGCTTACACGAAAGCTGCGGGAAGTCCTCCTCGCCTACAAAATCGAGGCCAATCTGACCAAGGACGAGATTCTCGAGCTTTATATCAACCAGATCTTCCTAGGCCAGCGAGCCTATGGGTTTGCCGCCGCGGCGCAGATGTATTTCGGCAAGCCCCTTTCGCAGATCGATGTGGCGGAGGCTGCCATGCTGGCGGGGCTTCCCAAGGCCCCGTCTGCTTACAACCCGGTGGCCAACCCCAAGCGCGCCCGCACTCGCCAGCTTTATGTTCTCCGGCGCATGCACGAGCTGCGTTTCATCAACGATGCTCAGCTTCAGCACGCCTTGGCCGCGCCGCTCGTCGTTCACCCGACTCTTCACGAATCGCTGGCCCATGCCGACTACGCGGCGGAAATGGCTCGGCAGACCATTTTCGAGACCTATGGTGAGGACAGCTACAGCCGCGGACTGACCGTATACACGACGATTCGCAAAGCCGACCAGGACGCCGCCTATGCCGCCGTTCGACGAGGCGTGATCGACTACGACCGGCGCCATGGCTATCGTGGACCGGAGGCCTATGTCAGCCTGCCCAACGACCCCGCGGAGCTCGATGGCGCGCTCGACCAGGCTTTCCAGGATCTGGACGACAGCGACAATCTGGATCCCGCGATCGTCCTCGCCGCCGGGCCCACCGAGATCAAGGCGGTTCGCAGCGATGGCGAAGCCGTAAGCGTGACGGGCGATGGGCTCAAGTTCGCGGCGCGGGCGCTGTCCGACAAGGCGCCGGCCGGCAACCGTATCCGCCGAGGCGCGGTGATCCGCCTGAGCCGGGATGACAAGGGGCGCTGGCAGATCGCCCAGTTGCCACAAGCCGAATCGGCACTCATCTCCGCCCGGCCGTCGGATGGCGCGATCCTCGCTTTGGTGGGCGGGTTCGATTTCGAACGCAACAAATTCAATCATGCGACGCAAGCGCTGCGCCAGCCGGGATCGGCCTTCAAGCCGTTCATCTATTCGGCGGCGCTCGAAAAAGGCTTTAGCCCCGCCACGGTGGTCATTGACGGGCCGCTGTACTTCGACGCCTCGGAAACGGGGAGCGAACCCTGGGAGCCGAAGAACTACGACGGGAAGTACGAAGGACCGATGCGGCTGCGAACCGCGCTCATGAAATCGAAGAATCTGGTCACCGTCCGGGTCATGCGGGCGATCGGCACCCATTACGCCCAGGACTACATCGCCCGCTTCGGCTTCGATCCGAAATTGCACCCGCCGTACCTGCCGATGGCGTTGGGCGCAGGGGCGGCCACGCCCGTGCAAATGCTTGGCGCCTACTCGGTATTCGCTAACGGCGGCTACCGGGTCGCGCCGTACCTGATCGACAAAGTCCTCGACAGCCACGGCAACGTTCTTTCCCGCGCCCAGCCTGCCATCGCCGAGCAGAACGCCGAACGCGTCATCGACCCGCGCAACGCCTTTATCATGACCACGATGATGCGGGACGTCGTCCGCGCCGGCACTGCCGCCCGGGCCATGCAGCTGGGACGCCAGGATCTCGCCGGCAAGACCGGGACGACCAACGAGAATGTCGATGCCTGGTTCTGCGGGTTCAACGCGTCGATGGTCGCCGTGGCGTGGATCGGCTTCGATCAGCCCAGGACGCTCGGAACCAACGAGACCGGGGCCGTCGCGGCGCTGCCCATCTGGATGAATTTCATGGCCAAGGTCCTCAAGGGCGTTCCCGAGCAGCCGCTCGCGCCCCCCGAGGGCGTGCTCGTCGCCCGGATCAACCCGGAGAGCGGCCTGCGAGAGCTCGATGATCGCGGCGGCATCGTCGAGTATTTCTACTCCGAGTTTCCGCCCAAGCTTCGCGAGGATGTGCTCGTTCCCGGGGCCACCCGAGTCCCGGGCGAGATCCGCAACCAGCTCTTCTGAGGTCGACGCTGTGGCTCGCTCGGATTCGCCACCGCACGTGCTTCGCAACCGTACGCGCATCGCGCAGGCCGCCGCGCGCCTCATTGCCGAGCACGGGCTCAGCGACTGGCGCCTGGCCAAGCGCAAGGCCTGCCGGGAGCTCGGGCTGCCCGACCATGAGTCGCTGCCGGGAAACGAGGAGGTCGAGCAGGCGTTGCGCGATTACAACAGTCTGTTCCGCGCTGCTTCGCAACCGGCGTCGCTGCGCCTCCAGCGGCTCGAGGCGCTGCGGTGGATGGAGCGGCTTTCCCACTGGGATCCTGTCCTGACCGGCGCCGTTGCCGCCGGTTGGGCCACCGAGCACAGCGAAGTTCGCCTCGAGCTCGAGGCGGAAGATGCCAAGGCGGTCGAGTTGGCGTTGATCAACGCCGGGATCGCCTACGCGCAGGCACCGACCCAGGGTGGAGAGGCCCAGACGCCGCAACTTCGCATCGAATCGCAGGGGCCGACGGTGCGCTTGGTGATCCTGTCCCCGCAGCAGCGCCGTAATCGGCCGCGCCGCGACCGGTCCGGGCTCAGCGACGAGCGCTTGGCGCTGGCACAGCTCAAATCGCTTCTCGCGACCGAGAACGACGGCGACGTCAGCCTCGCAGCCACTCCGCTGCAGCCAGGGCGAAATAGGTGAGGATCGCGTCTGCCCCGGCGCGCTTGAACGCTGTCAACGTCTCGATGACACAGGCGCGCTCGTCCAGCCAGCCACGCTCGGCAGCGGCCTTGAGCATCGCGTATTCGCCGCTCACCTGGTAGACCGCGATCGGTACGCCGAACGTGTCCTTGACCCGGCGCACGATGTCGAGATACGGCAGACCGGGCTTGACCATGACCATGTCGGCGCCTTCCTGCAAGTCGAGGTAGACCTCCCAAAGGGCCTCATCCGAGTTTGCGGGATCCATCTGGTAGGTGTACTTGTCTGCGCCGCCCAGACTGCCCGACGAACCGACAGCGTCGCGAAAGGGTCCGTAGAAGCTCGACGCGTACTTGGCCGAGTAGGCGAGGATGCGCGTGCGCTCGGAGCCGACCTGGTCCAGCGCGGCGCGCAGCGCGCCGACGCGTCCATCCATCATGTCCGACGGCGCGACCATGTCCGCGCCCGCCGCAGCGTGGCACAGCGCCTGCCGTATCAGTGCGGCGACGGTGAGGTCGTTGGCAACGTAGCCGGTGGCGTCGAGCAGACCGTCCTGTCCGTGGCTGGTGTACGGGTCGAGCGCCACGTCGGTGATCACGCCCAAGGCCGGGAAACGGCCTTTCAGCGCCGACACGGCGCGCGGTACGAGGCCCTCCGGGTTCCAAGCCTCCGCGGCATCGAGCGACTTCTGCCCGCCACCGATGACGGGAAACAAGGCGATCGCCGGGATGCCGAGCTCGAGGCAGCGTTCCGCATCCCGCAGCAGGAGGTCGATGCTCTTGCGCGCGATGCCCGGCAGCGACGGGACCTGATCTTCGCGCCGGTCGCCCTCCTGCACGAACGCGGGGTAAATCAGGTCTCCGGCCGCCAGCCGATGCTCGCGCATGAGCTGTCGCGAAAAATCGTCGCGGCGCATCCGGCGCGGACGCCGTTCCGGAAATTTTCCTGTGAATCTCATGCGTTGAAGTCTCAGAGGCGACGATGCGGTGAACACCGGCCCGCATCGTAGCGCGCGCGCTCTGCGGCCGGCAAGACAGGCGCGGGGAGGGTCAAGGTAAACATTACAAAGAGCTCACGTTTGTCCATGCTCGCCTCTCGACAAATCCCGAAACGAATGCAACGGAACTCATTGGTATGCGGGCGGTCAATGTAGGCAGACGGTTGCAACGTCTCCCGCTTTCCTCCCTGAGCGGGTGCTCTGTGATTGTGAGTCTTCACCGATTGCAGGGCGTTTTCGGCCCCGTGTCACTCCCCTTGATGGCGGGGCCTTTCTTTATCTGCAGCCGCGATCGGCGCGTACGGCGCAAGCCACGCGCCGATCGTATTTTCTGCCTCCGCGACCCCGAGACCGCGAGTCGCGGAGAACAATTGGACGCCGATGGCGTCGCGCTCCGCGCCGTAAAGCCCGGCGAGGACGCCGCCCACCTCGCTCAGGACCCTGCGCTGCGCGGCGGCCGAGAGCTTGTCTGCCTTGGTCAGCAGCACCTGGACCGGGCGGCCCGTCGGGAGGAACCAGTCGAGCATCTGCCGATCGAGTTCGGTCAGCGGAAGTCGCGCGTCCATGACCAGTACCAGACCGATCAGCGGCGAGCGCTCGGCAAGGTAGCGCGCGAGAAAGATCTGCCAATGGCGCCGCACCTTGGCCGGCACTTTCGCGTAACCGTATCCGGGCAGATCCGCCAGCAATGCGCCCGCCGGCGTGCGGAAAAAATTGATGTGCTGCGTGCGCCCCGGTGTCCGGCTGACGTAGGCAAGACGCGTGCGCTGCGCGAGCGCGTTGATCGCTGACGATTTACCCGAGTTCGATCGTCCGGCAAACGCGACCTCGGGCGCGCTGCCGGTCGGCAGCTGGTGCCATTCCGCAGCGGTCGTCACGAACTCGGCGTGATGAAAAGGATGCTTCAACGCAATGTCGCCTGCATGCACAGAGGGTCGAACCGCTTCGCCCGACGGGGCCTTTTGGGTAGAATACGCGCCTCGCAGGACCCGCTTTGGCGCGAGCGCGCGCAAAGTCAGGTGCGGTCCGGCCAAGCGCAACTCCGCGAGCCCGAGGGGAGCCTGGGAATGAGAAACGCGTGGATGCTGGTCGCGGCATGGGCCGCGGCCGCGGCACTCGCTCCGGTGCAGGCCGAGGCACGCGGCGGCACGCCGGACCTGGCCAAGGCGCAGCAGATGGTCGGCACGCTCCGCGCGGCGTCTCACGGTGCCCACGGCCACAGCACCGCCCCGGCCGATCGCAGCCTGGCCG
>Ga0066710_100002240_pt1 | contig 15419 bp, 14 predicted proteins | sample GraSoiAngelo_159_FD_79666 | JGI IMG/M metagenome (GOLD analysis project Ga0066710, IMG submission 79666) | Grasslands soil microbial communities from the Angelo Coastal Reserve, California, USA - 14_1009_16_40cm | ecosystem: Environmental > Terrestrial > Soil > Grasslands | place: USA...
ACCAGAAGGTCGCTTGCTCTGATGTGCGCTTGCCGCTCGCGAGGCTCGAAGCCGGTGATTCCGCGCTCTTCCAGATGCGTGCGTCGGCGAGGATCCGCGTCGACGACGACGGCGGTCTCTGGCAGCGCGTCGTCGTCGAGGAGGCGGCGCAACAATTCGGTTACGCCCCACAGGGTGACGCGCCGGCCATGGGCGCCGAGCTCCTGGATTCGATCCCGCACGGAACGCAGCGTCGCCAGCAGGCGCTCGACCCGCTCGACACCGCCACCCACGCAGGCAAGCGCGTCGAGGTACTCGAACGGCATCTCGACGGGCCGACCCGGCCCGGATTGCTGCTTGCGAAACACCGACAGGACACCGAAGGGGCGGCTGCATACGTGCCCGACCTCGAGCAGCCGGAACCCGCACGAGTGACCGATGGCAGCCAGAGTCGCGATCGAGAAATGATTGACGTGCTCGAACTCCAGCAGCAGCAGGTTTCGGGGATACAATCGGAGATCCGGCACCTCACAGATCATCACCCCGTCGTCCTTCAGTGCCCGATGGCAGGCGCCAAGGAACTCCGCGACCTCCGGGACGTGCTCGAGCACGTCGTAGTGCCCGAGCACGTCGACCGATCCGGCCGGGACATCGTCGAGACTCTTGAAGTCGGAGACCACGTCCTCCGACGCCTCCACGCTGAGCATGGCCCCGAACAGGCCGGCGCATCTTCGATAGAATTCCTCCGGTCGGTCGCCGCCCACCTCGAGGAATGTGCCCGATGGCGCCCGATACCGATCGAGCACCGCCAGCCGGCGCTCGATCGAGTACGGCAGCCCGATGCCCTTGTAGCTCGAGAGTCCGTCGGCGTAATAACGCTTCAGCTCATCGCGGCGCGGCCCCGGCGAGGCGAAGCAGAAGCCGCACACGCGGCACGCGACGACGTGGACGTGGAAGCGGTAGGTCTCGGCCGCTTTCCGGACCACGCTCCGGTTCGACCAGATCGGTTCCAGGTCGTCTCCGCCGCAACAGGCGCACGCGCGCGGCTCGAGTGGAACGTCAATCATCGGGGACCCCAGCGGGGTCGTATCACCTCTTCCTCGCGGTTCCGATTCGCGGGCGCCTTAACCGACGAGCAGGAACGCCGGCGACCAGGGCGTGGGCAGGCACGTCCTTCACCACCACCGCTCCCGCCCCGACGATCGCCTGATCGCCGATCACCAGGCCCTGACGGACGGTCGCTGCCGCGCCGATGTGGACGCCGACACCGATGCGCACCCCGCCCGTGACACGCGCACCCGTCGCCACGTGGCTGTGGTCGCCGACGGCGACATCGTGCTCGATGATCGCGCCGGTGTTGATGAGGACGTTCTCCCCCAGCACCGCGTGGGCATTGATAACGGCTCCGGCCAGGACGGTCGCGCCCGGTCCCACCGTCGCCGACGGCGAAACCACCGCGCGCGGATGGATGACGCTCACCGGCTGCATGCCGCTGCGCCGCGCCAGCTCGTACAGCTGTTGCCGTGGCCTCGTGTCTCCGATGCCCCCGACGCCAAGGAAGAATCGACGTACACCGCTCGCGAAGAGGGCCGGAAGCCGCTCGTCACCGCCGAGGACCGGGATTCCGAGAACGCGCGTATTCTTCAGCGCGGGCGCGGGGTCGAGGAGCCCGACAAGCTTACACACACCGGACTCGAGGACCGCTTCAATGACGACCTTCGCGTGCCCGCCAGCTCCGAGAACGACTGCGGTGTTTTCGGTCATCCGGTCGTCGTCACTCGTCTCGAAACCGCTTCATCAGGAGCGCCCGGTCCAGCGGGACACACGCGAGCTGGCTGACGATCCGCTCCGAGGCGCGCCCATCGCCGTACGGGTTCTCCAGACCCTCGAGGCTGGCGCGGAACTCGCGCAACAGCGCGCGCTCAATGCCGCGTCGGATGTCGTCGCGACCGTAACCGACATCGATGACATTCCCGGCGCGGAGCCGCCCTCGCTGGCGGTTGCCGATATTCACGACCGGCAGGCCGAACGACGCCGCCTCGATGATCCCACTCGAGGAGTTCCCGGCCATGGCAGTCGTGTGCTTCATGAGGCTCAGGTAGGTGACGGTGCCGAGGCTCGTGAAGAGCCGCGAATCCTCGTGGGCGTCGACGTATCGGCGGATCCCGTCGAGGACGACGCGGCCGCAGGTGTCCGCGTTCGGGTACGTGAGGCCCACCGGGAGGCCACACTCATCGAGGGCCGCGCAGCGGCTCGCGACGTGCGCTCCCGTGTCCTCGGCCTCCAGCGTCACCGGATGGTAGGTGACCAACAGCCATGGCCGGGTCACCTTGACCCCGAGCTGCTCCTCGATCTCGGCAGGGCGCAGTAACGTCGTCTCGTTTAGGTTGTCGAGCCCTGGGGCCCCGCTCACCGTCACCCGCCACGGCTCCTCGCCCATCTGGACGACCCGTTTGGCGTAGGCCTTGGTGGATACAAAATGCAGGTGCGCCATCTTGGTTAGCGAGTGGCGGAGCGCTTCGTCGATCGCCCCTTCGGTCGTCTCCCCGCCGTGGATGTGGGCGAGCGGGATGTTGAACGGGAGGGCGGCGAGCGCAGCGGCATGCATCTCGAACCGATCGCCCAAGACCACGAGGATGTCGGGACGCCGCCGGGCATAGACCTGGCCGAACCCGATGAGCCCGAGCCCCATGGACTTGGCGATGGCCTCCGGGCTGTCCGACGCGACGAGCATCTCGACGCGCTCGGCGATTTCGAAACCGTCGACCTCGATCGCGCGCGCCGTCATGCCGAACTCCGGCGAGAGGTGCATCCCCGAGACCAGCAGCGAGAGCCGAAGCTCCGGATGCAGTCGAATGCGGCGCAGGATCGGCCGGTAGATCCCGTAGTCAGACCGGGCGACCGTGACGACGCCGATCGTTCTCACGCGAGCATGTCCAGCATGAGCACTGAACCTTCCGGGATCGGCACACGCGCTGTCCGGCCGACGACATGGGGGCGCATCGATGGCGGCAGACCGGTGCCTGGACGCATGACGGCGATGAGATCGTCCGTCAACACGGCGCCCGCTGGAATGTCCCGGTTGGCGACCAGGCTCTTCCGCGCCGCGGCGGCCGTGGCTCCTTCCCGCTGGGCCGGCTCCTTGCGCCCGTGTCCGAGCGCCGCCTCCACGGTCCTGATCCCTTGCACGAGGTGCCTCAACTCGTCGGGCTCCAGGGACGCGCGGTGATCGGGTCCAGGCAGCGAGCGATCAAGCGTGAAGTGCTTCTCGATGATGCGCGCCCCAAGCGCCACCGCCGCCAACGCCACCTCCGCTCCCTCGGTGTGGTCCGAATAACCGACGGGCACGCCGAAGGCAGCCTGCAGCGTGTGCATTGCGCGCAGGTTCACGTCCTCGGGAGAGGCAGGATAATCGCTGACACAGTGCAGGAGCGCATAGCGCCGGTTGCCGGTCGCCGAGATCGCGCGGACCGCGGCCTCGACCTCACCGAGACACGCCATGCCGGTGGACACGATCATCGGCCGCCCCTTTCGGGCCACGTGCTCGAGGAACGGAAGATTGGTGAGCTCACCGGACGCGATCTTGAAGCCAGGCACCCCCAGAGTCTCGAGGACGTCCGCGCTCTTCTCGTCGAACGGCGTAGACATGAAGAGGATGCCCTGCTCCCGGCAACGGGCGATGAGATCCTGGTGAGCCTCGGTCGAAAGCTCGAGGCGGTGCAGCATGTCGTACTGGGATTCCTCCGCGCCCGTCGTCTGTTGCTGGTATTCAGCCTTTCGAGCGTTGAGGGTGACCAGGCGCTCCGCCTTGAAGGTCTGGAACTTGACCGCGTCGGCGCCGGCCCGGCCCGCCACTTCGACGAGCTGCTGCGCCATGTCGAGGTCGCCGTTGTGGTTCACGCCTGCCTCAGCGACGATGAAGCAGGGCTGGCCAGTGCCGATTTCCCGGCCCCCAAACTCGAGTGTCGTCACCACGCGGTCAGGCCCCCGTCGACCACCAGGGTGTGTCCGGTCACGTAACTCGACAGATCGCTCGCCAAGTAGGCGACGGCACCCTTCAAGTCCTCTTCGACGGCCATCCGCCCGAGTGGTGTCCGCGCCTCGTATCGCTCGCGGAACATGTCCGGTTGGGCACGCAACACGCCGCCCGGCGCTATCGCGTTCACCCGGACGTGGGGCCCCATCTGCGTCGCCAAGTACCGGGTGAGCTGCATCAGGCCGCCCTTCGACACGCCGTACGCTGTGGGGTTCGCCAGGGCTGTGCCGGCGTACAGGGCCGGGTCCGGGCCTACCAGTCCGTAGATCGAGGCGAAGAGGACGATCGTGCCGTGCCCGGACGCCCGCAGGGCCGCGTGCCCCTCCTGCGCCATCACGAACGCTGCCGTCAGATTCACGCGGAGGGCGCTGTCCCAGGCAGCCACACTCTGCTGCTCGAATGGCACGGCCCAGCCCGGGCGCTGCGTGGTGCCGACGTACGCCGCGCAATGGATCAGGACGTCGAGGCCGCCCAGCATCTCGATCGCCTGGCGGACCGCGAGACGTGCCTCCTGCTCGTCCGAGAGATCACACGCTAGGGGCAGCGCCCGGTCCCCCAACGCGGCGGCACGCTCCTCGCAGGCCCGTTTGTCGAGGTCGAGGAGAACCACCCGCGCGCCAAGCTCGATCAGGCTCTCCGCTGCCGCAAGGCCGACGTGGCCCGCGCCGCCGGTCAGGAGGACTCGCCTCCCGCCGAGACTGCTGAGCTCTCGGATCGTCCGCATCTACCCGAGCCACGGCAGCCGGATGTGTCCGTGCCTGATCAGCAAGTCGGCTCTCTCGAATTCCTCGAGGTCGTCGATGCTCATGGCCCGGTGCTCCGGGATCTCGTAGATGAGGTGGCGCCCACGCCGCCACTCGCCTGTCTCGGACCGCACGAAGCCGGCGCGCCAGAGGTAGAGAGAGCCGTTGATGCGGTACACGGGTGGAACCTCCTGCCGCCGGCCGAAGTGCTCGCCACCTTCGATCAGGCTCGCCATCAGACCGTCGCGCTCGACGACGCAGTGCCAGATGGGACTGAAGGGGGGCCGAGACACGCCGACGATCCCGTCCGCGTCCTGGTGCTTCCGCAGCCGCTCGTAGGCTCCTTCGACGTCATCGGGCAGTCGCGCCGGACTCGTCGGGTCGAGTAACAGGACGTAATCGAACGGCTCACCCGACCGTTCATCCTCGGTCGCCAGCGCATGCCGCACGACAGGCCACATCGGCGTGTCGTCTCGGGCGAGCTCGGCAGGACGCACGAAGGGCGCCTCGGCCCCCGCGCGGCGCGCGACCTCAGCGATCTCCAGCGAGTCGGTCGAGACGATGGCTCGGGAAATCATCGGGCAGAGCTGAGCGAGGCGGATCGAGTGGACGACGAGCGGCAGGCCCGCCAGCGGACGGATATTCTTTCCCGGCAGGCCCTTGGAACCTCCGCGCGCGGGAATGACGGCGAGGACTCGGCCCTCACTCAAGATACCGTACAGACTCCTCCGCGCGAGACTCCGAGGCGCGCCGGGCTGCGTCGCAGACAGCCAGAGCCCGCACCCCATCCTCGCCGGTGGCTGATCGGGGATCGCTCCTTCCCTGCACGGCTCGGACGAACGCCAGGTCCTGGGCCAGGTACATCTCGTCACGCGTCTGCCTCGAAGCGATCTCGCGGACGGGGCCGTCGCCGCGAGCCACGGTCACCGTTCCGGTCAACCCGTCCCAGTGCAGCCACCCGTGCTCCCCGCTCGCCCGCATCCAACGCTGCGGCGGTCGGGATACGTAGTCGAGACCCACCGCCACCACGGCGCCACTCTCAGTCTCCCAAAGCAGATCGGCGGCCTCTTCCACGCCGATACCGAGTCGACCGAGGTTGCGGACGTGGGCGCGCACGGCCCGTGGCCAACCGAACAGCCAGCCGGAGTAGTCGATCTCGTGGATCGCGTCCCGCAGCACGCCTCCGTCCTCGGCCCGCGCCGAGTACGACGCTGCGTACGGACGTTCGGGGCGCCAGTCGGGCAGGTACGAGCGGCACGCGGCCACGACGGCATGGACGCGTCCGATCACCGGCAGGGCGTCGCGGAAATTGTTCAGGCCAGCCTGAAACCGCAGGCAGCACCCTACCCACAGGTCGCAGCCGGCGTCGCGGACTGCCCCAAGCGTCGCGCGAGCGGATGCGGCGTCCGTGGCCATTGGCTTCTCCACCAGGACCTGGCATCCGACCTTGACGGCGTCGGCGACGTCGATGCCGTGGCGCCAGGTGTCCGTCGCAATGATCGCGTGAGTCGCCCCGAGCAGCGCCGCTTGCCCCCAACTCTCGACCACCCGAAAACCGAGAGCCGCGAGCTCCCCGTGGCGCTCTGGACGGATCGGAAGCGCAGCGACCGGCACGTCGGCCGCCCGATCGATCACCTGAAGATGTCGGAGCCCAACGGAACCCGTTCCACAAACGATACAGAGGGTCTTCCGCGCCCCACGCACCATCAACTCACTCAGCAGACACAGCTTCCATGCGCCTCGCCAGAAAGAATAGGAACCGGTAATCCTTGTCTCCGTGATCCGTCCTGAACACCTCGGCCTGCTCGATCGTGAATCCGGCGTTCTTGAGGATGGCGGGATAGTTATGGATGAACATGAAGGCGCGAAAGGGTACAGACTCCTTGAAGTCGACGTCAAATACGAAGGGCGTCAGGGTCTCTCGAGACAATCCGAACTGCTCAAATCCCACGATGTAGCGGAAGCCGGCCCGGAACACTCTTTTGTATAGCTCTTCCAGAACCGGCCGACTCAGGACGAGCGCCGTCCTGCTGTGAAAGAAGACACTCCGCTCGTAGTCCGTGTCCTCCAGATGCGCCATGACGTCACCGACAATGAACTTCACATTGGGGCGTTGACCAAACTCAGATTCGTTCAGAATCTTCGTCAGCGGCGATCGGTCTATTCCGTGAAACTCGATGCCCGGGAACCGCTTGGCCAGCTCGACATCGATGTGGGCGTAGCAGACGCCGAAGTCGAGAAATCGCTTGATCTCCGGATCGCTCTTCAGCAGCGTTGGCACGAGTTCCAGTTGTTTGTCATAGAGGGCGCCCGACTCCGATGCTTGGTGAGTACGCCCCTCTCTCAACTCTCTCCGGTAAAGCAGGAACGCCAGTATTTCCTCGTCCCCGGTGTAGCCGAGGTCCTCTTCACGCCGGGGCATCGCGTTCGCCAGTGTCCTGTACCGCTCGTTGACGGCATAGGTCGCGGCCAGGTTTCTCCAGTTCGCGAACCGCGACAGTAATCGAAGCAGGCGCGGATGCCGGTTGAGGAACTTCCCCAGCCGTGCTTCGCGTCTGATCCCGGCGAGACGAATGTCGTCGAAGTCATAATGAATCGGGAATCGCATCACACCTCCCATCACCTCTCCCGCGACGCTCGCGAGCGTTGTATTCGGTGGACGGACGCGACGCACGCCCTCGCCCGGACTCAGGCGCAATAGCTCGCCCATTCACTGTCTCGGACTGTATCGAGCGTGCTGCAGTGGATACCACCCATCATGTACGAATGTCGGAAGCGGATCGGTACCGGCGTGATCCCCCGTTTCTCCAACACCTTCATGAGAGGCACCTGACGCTCATCCACGATCACCGTGCTCGGATCCATCGACAGAATGTTCATCCCGATCCACGGCGACGCTAACGAGTCGAGATGGGACTGAACGCCGAGGCCCGCCAGCTCATGGTAGACCTTCTTCCGAACCCTCTCGTGAAAGTCGAGCGTCGCCTCAGGCGTCGGAACGATATCGTAGAAGTAGATCTTCTCCCACTTCTCGAAGAGGCTTGGGCAAATCTCCTCGGTCACTCTCTCTCCGTTCAACAGAACGAGATCAGGCCTGAGGCAGAGTACGGTCGAATCGATGTGGCTTGAACGGTAAATCTTTTCTGTCGTGTGAACTCGATACTCGTCGCCCAGGACGCTCTGCAGCCATTGAGCCCCAAGGTGGTTCCCCGATCTGGACACCAAATACAACAGGTCTCTGCCCATCCTCACAGTGTTTGCCGCCTCGAATAGAATTTCGGCCTCTGCCAGCTTGATGTACTTCTGCCCGTCGTCGTAGTGGGCCCGACCCTCTGCGTAATAGGTGATCATGTAGTCGCCGGCCAGCCGTGGCTTCGGAGCCGCAATCCAACGGAATCCTTCGTGGAGGTAGCTGTACCAGATGTCGTAAAGGCCCATCGCCTCGAAATACCGGTGGCGCTCTTGCGAGGGCGACTCTACCACGGTGTTGCCCACGACCAGGTGAAGGTCGCGCATGTTGTACACGTGATCACCGGCCGCCATGAAATACGGCGTCGTGAACGGTCGAGTGATGTGCGAGATGTTCGGCCGATACACCTTTGCGCCGAAAGACTTCAGGACGTTACTGAGTCCTTCGAGATCCTCGTTCACCTCATCGATCAACCATTGGGGATAGGCCTCTCGCGCCAGTCTCTCAGCCCTCTCGAGGAGTTCTCCCGACACACGGCCGTCGGCTGGGAACAGCAGATTCGCTCGCCCGTCGGCTCGACCCACAATCACTTCTCTCAGACGATCCCATTCGTTGTGGCTATTGATCTTCACTCTCTCTTCTCTCCGCAGCGGTCACAGCATCCTGACGACATTAGCGTGATCCTCTCGCGCCAGTTCGAGCCGTGACGGATTGAGCAGACCGTCCTCTCCCTTGGGGAACATGTTCGCCCGAAAGCCGCAGCGTATACCCAGCGCTCCCAAGATTTCGAGCGTCTCGTCGCTGTACGAATTCCCTGGATGGGCCATCGCAATTGGCCTCTTGCCGCACACACTGCTCACGTGTCGGTAATTCCGCTCATACTCACGCACCTGCTCCTCGCGGCCCAGCTCCGCCAAGACCATCGGGTGTGAGTACGAGTGAAGCCCGACCACGTGCCCGCGCTCGCTCAGATACCTGAGGTGCTCGTTCGTCATCCACAAGCCCGTCGCCAGGCTCTCCAGGCTCAGACCGCGTTCGCGGATCATCGCATCCATGAGCAGCTCGTACGCCGACCTCGTCAACGCCCGGTCTCGTATGAGGCGAAATTTGACATCATTCACCGAGTAGAACGGAAAGATGCCCCTTCGTCGCGCGATCTCGGCTTCCTCCAACACCGCCCTGGCCTTGTCCCCCCACTCCAAGCCGAAGGCTTTCTCGAAGAACAACCGATAGAAATCTTCGACGTCGCTGAAGTAATTGCAACGGAAGACCCGATAGAGCTCAAACTTCGCTACGTGCGCCTCGAAGACACAGGAATAAACGAACCAGAAGGCCCTGAGGTTGTACTCTTCGAGAACCGGCAGCGCGACTTGGAACTGGCACAGAAGAGCATCGTCGAACGTCAGGCAGACGTCCGCGTCGGCCAGCCGACCTCCCTCCAGCTTCTCAAACCATTCGATCGGATCCAGAATCCTGCGAGGATCGAGGAGCCGGATGATTCCCTCGAACTCGCTCCGTGATATGGAACCCGGCGCCTTCGGGTGTCCTTGACCATGAAAGTGATGGAACATGACTCCGTGCGCGGGCCCTCGTGGATACTCCATGCAGGATCTCAGGGGAGCCGACGACGCTCGCAACCGCTCAAGCCTCTCCTGCTCTCTGTCTGTACGCGTCCAGTCCAACCGTCGTCTCGCCAGGACGAGGTAACACGTAGGTCACCACACGATCCAGGAAGCCCATCCGGACGCCCGCACGGAAAATGCGTAGCGATAGGTCCGCATCCCATACGCGGTTCCAACTCTTCCGCCAGCAGTCGACATTGTATTTGAAGAACCGCAAGTATGACCGATACAACCACGTCGACACTCCACCTATCTTCGGGCTATTGTCCTCTCCCTTCGTCTTGCGACGTGTGTAGTATGGGTCGTTCGCGCGAACTCCGTCGATCACCGCTCTCTTACCAAGACGCTCCTCTATATAATGCGCGGATACAAACTCGTGGTTTCCAGCCTGCGCACAGCGCAGGAGGGCTTCGAGGTGGTCCGGAGTCCAGATGTCATCGTCGTCTACCCGGGCGATCCACTTGCCCCGCACAAGCTCCAGTGCTTTGTTTGCGGGAACTGCGCCTCCGACGAACCAGTGATTCTCGACCGTCGCGGGATAGTTGCGTATTCTTTGAGGCAGGTTGTAGAAGCGGAGTCGCGGGTCACGAATCTCCGAAAGCAACGCCGCCGTGTCGTCTGTGCAATGGTCACCTACCACGATGAGCTCAAGATTCTTGTGCGTCTGCGAGAGCACCGACGACACAGCCCTCTCGACAAGCACCGGCCCCCGATTGTAGGTCGGGACGCAGACGCTCACCAGGGGGTCGCCGTCCTGACTGACGTAGAAATGTTCGTATCTGGCCCGCGCCACCCTCAGCAAGATCCGTTCGGCCACGGCAAAGCGACAGGAATTGAACCCGCTGATCAGGCGATCCTCGAGGGAGCGCCTTCGATCGCTTTCCCGCGATCTCAGCACGGGAACGACGAGGGGATCCTGGGGCATCGGTTCCCGCGGGCCTCTCGGCCGCCTCACCCGGAGAGTGTGTAACGAATGAAAAGATCCTTCTCGGCTTCCTTGGGTCCACGGACACAGGCGTCCACGCTCTCAGGGGCCCGCAGCCGACGCACGAGGCTTTCGACGTTGCTGACGCGTGTGACGATCTTGCTCAGCGCGTTGGCGTCTGTTCCGTACCGTCGGAAGTAGTCCCGCCGCGCCACGAGTTGATCCTCTGTGTATTCGAAGACGTAGGCGACCGGCCGCGAGCGCAGGTGGTCCCTCAGTGGCCCGCCTTCCTTGAGCCAGGTGTCGACCGCGTATCGGCTCTCGACGGCCTTGGGCTCAAGATCCCCGTTGGCGTCAAGGATTCCCGCCAACTTGGCCTTCACGTACGCGACCAGGAAGTCGATTTCGTGACGCGCCTGCTGGCGCTCCGCCTCGTCCGCCCCAGGCTGCTCGTCAACGACTTCCTTCAGTATCTCGCCGAGATACTTCGCCCATTCCTGATTGCTGAACGCGAGGCTCACGGCCTTGTACTTGTAGATCAGGTTGCTCCCGACCTCACCCCTGCAGAGCCGGACATAGTTGTCGTCGCGGCGGTAGAACGCCTGGATCTCCTCGTCGGAACCCCAGAGCTCCGCCCGCGTTTCCTCCATGAAACGCGCGACGATCTCCCGGACCGGCGCGGGTGCTCGATCGAGCGACTCGTAGGCGCGCTTGAGCAGCTGGAAGCGGGTCAGGCCGAGGTCGATACCGTAGTGGATCAGCTCATCGAACGGCCGATCGTTGTGCATGACCTCGACGAAGAGGCACACGCCGCGAATCCAGAGGTACTCCTCGAACGACATCGTGCCGGTCGCGATCGCGACCTCCTCGACGTCGAAGACCCGTTCGCCGGCATACTCGCCGAAGTTCAGGGGCACGATCCTGTACCGGCCCTGGATCTTGAACTTCTCGCGATAGGTGGGGTCCTTAAACTCTGTCCCGTGGAGCAGCATGAGGGTGTAGCAGCAGACATTGCTCACCCCGGCGGCGATGATCTCCTCGAGGCCCCGGACGAAAGATTCTCTGGTCTCGCCGGGCAGGCCAATGATCAGCTCGCCCTTGGTGGACCGTCCCTGCTCGTTCAGATGCTGATTGATCTTCGCGTAGTCCTCGAGCCGGATGTTGTCGCGCCTGATGTTTGAGAGGACCGCGCGATCCATCGACTGGACCGACATGTTCACCGAAAAGACGTTGCCCATGATCCTGGTGATCTCGATCACTCGCTCTTTGTTGTTCTTGCCGGTCGTCGCCATGATCTGGCACGGCCAGCCGTGTCGCTTCTGGCTGTCGAGGAGCGCCTCACAAATTTCCCGGTCGCGGGGATACATGCCGAAGTTCGTGTCGGCGAGGTGGAGGTTGACGATCCCGAGGGACGCGGCCCGCGGTCCGATGTAGGCGATCTCCTCCCTGAGTCGCTCCAGCGAGAACATATTGATCTTCTGAAAATAGTCCGCGCCGGTGTGACAGAACGTGCACTTGAACGGGCAGCCCCGGTTCGTCTCGAGGAACGGAGTGAGCCGCCCGTCGAAGAACTGTTCCAGCATGCCGTTCAGGTACGGAGACGGGATGTCGTCGAGGTCTCGGATCCGTGCGGGAAGCTCCCCGCGCACCAGCATCGCCGAGCCCGCCCGGCGGCCTTCCGCGGCGAGGTAGATACATCCGGTGATCGGCCCGTCGAACACCCGGGCGCCACCATCTCTCGCCACCAGAACGCGCCGGAGCAGCCCTGCGAACGAAGCCTCGCCCTCGAGCTCGACGAAGACGTCGGTCGCGGGCCGCATCGAGAGAAACTCTCGCTGCTGCGCTTCTTTGTGCGGGAAGTTGGTGCCGCCCTGGACGGTCACGACGTGCGGGTTACGTTCCTTGGCAAACCGCGCAATACGCTCGGACAGCTTGCTGTTCCAAGAGTAGTTGCTGAGGGCGATCACATCGGGAGCCGAGGCCTCGATCGCCTCGATCACCGAGCGGGGGTACTTGAACAGCGAGATCTCGATATCGTCGCCGAGCATCTTCTTCGCGTAAGCACCGATGAATCCGATGTTGATCGGAATGGTGTCCGACACGAGGACGATTGTGTCGTGGGTGAGGTCGCACATGTAGACGCGGAGGGGGCGCTTGCGCATCGGGTTGACGCCAACGCTGGGCATCAGCACTTGTCCATGTCTGTGAGGGCCTTACGCGCGTCGGCGTTGAAGCCGCGCACTGTCTCTCGCGTGTACTTGTGCTCGAGGAGCTTGTCGAGTACCGCCGGAGGGATCGTGACGATGTGCGCCCCGGCAGCCGCCGCCCGCTGGACGTCGAGGTTGCCGCGTACGCTGCCAACCAGGATCTTGCCGTAGTTCCAGCGCTCGACCCAGCGGGCGGCGGTGGCGATCAGCTCGGCGGGATCGTGTCCCTCGTCCGCCACCCGGCCGGCGAACACACTGAGGTAGGTCGCGCCCGCCTTCGCGGCCAGCACCACCTGGTTGAACGAGAGGATGGCGGTCGTGTTGACCTTGATCCCTTCCTCGGCCAGCGTGTGAATGACCTCGAGGCACGACACTCCGTCCTCGTTGATGACGGGGATCTTCACGACGACGTTCGGAGCCCAGCGCGCAACCCGTCGTCCTTGCCGAAGCATCTCGTCAGGCTCGTTGGCCGTCACCTCGACGCTCACCGGGCGACCCTGCACGATCTCGGCGATCTCGCGCGCCGCCTTCTCGACGTCGCGCGCGCCGTCCTTCACCATGATCGACGGGTTGGTGGTAACGCCGTCGAGGACGCCGCGGCGCAGCCATTTGGCGATCTCGTTGACGTCCGAGGTGTCAGCAAAAATCTCCATCGCCCTCTCCCCTTGGTCGCTCGACGCTTCGGTCAGCCGAGCGACTCCCACTTGGTCGGGGCGGCCTGGACCGCGGGGTGCGAGACGAGCAGATGCCACACCACAGCCTGGACGGCCTCGGTGTGCGGAGTCACCGTATTCGGGTTGACTGTCGGCACGATCACGCAAGCGTCGGCAACCTTCGCGGTGTAACCGCCGTCGCGGCCGACCACGCCACACACGACCGCGCCCACGTGGCGCGCGTATTCGACAGCGCGCACGAGGTTCGGGCTGATGTTCAACTCGAGGCTCCCGCCGCCGACCGAAAAGACGAGCACCATGTCTTCGCGCCTGAGGCGGCTCACCTTCAGCCAGTTGGCGAAGACCGATTCCCACCCGTCGTCGTTCACCCTCGCTGTGAGCTCCGAGACGTTGTCAGTGGGCGCGTACGCCTCGATGCCCGCGATCTTGCGGAAGTCGTTGACCGCGTGGGAGGCATGACCGGCTCCCCCACCGACACCCAAGACGAAAAGCCTGCCGCCCCGCCGCCGCAGTTCGCTGAGAAGGCCGGCGATTCTTTCGATCACGGCCGCGTCGAGCTTCGCGATGATCTCCGTGGCCTCGGCCAAATAGTCCCGCGCAAACGGCATGGCGTGTCTAGAAGTTGACGAGCGTCTTCGCACCGTGGAAGTCGAAGCCGAACCCCATCTCGCGCAAGCCCTCCGCCCCGAGCGCCTGGCGGACGCGGCCTCGACTGGCCCCGGGGCAGTAGAGCATGAGGAAGCCTCCGCCACCGGCGCCAATCACCTTACCGCCCAGCGCACCGCAATCCCGCGCCATGTCGTACCAGCGATCGATCGACGCGCCCGTGATTGCGCTTGACCGCCGCTTCTTGTTCTGCCAGTGCTCGTCCAGGAGTTGACCGAACTTGTCGAGATCGCCACGCTCGAGAACCTCTTTGATCCGGTAGCCGAGCTCCTTGGTCCGGTGCAGGCTCTCGAGGACAACCGCGTCTTCCCGGGTCGTGTCGTCTCGCTGCGTCTGCAGGATGCTGCGGCTGCTCCGTTGCAGCCCCGTGAAGAAGAGGAGCGTATTCCGCCTTAGCTCCTCACAGTCGCTGACCGACATGGACAAGGGGCTGACCTGGACCGCGCCGTCCGCGTCGATCTCGAGGCAGGTGAGCCCGCCGAAGCAGGCGAGGTAATGGTCCTGTTTGCCGACCGGATGGCCGGCGAGGTCCATCTCGATGTGCACGGCGAGCTCGGCGAGCGTCGCGGTCGACACCCGCTCCCGCTTGAACTCATGCAGTGCTGTGAGGAGCGCGACCAGGTAGCTGCTCGAGGACCCGAGGCCGGTGCCGTCCGGAACGTCGGCCATGGAGACGATCTCGAGGCTGCCGGTGATATTGAGCGCCTTCAGCGACGGCCGCACGAGGTCGTGCTGGATCTCGTCCACGGACGACACTTGCTCGTAGCGCGAGTATTTGATGCGCAAGAGGTCGTCGGCGGCGGGTCGGTTGACGTAGATGTACACGTACTTGTCGATCGCCGCGCTGAGCACGAAGCCACCGTGGCGACAGTAGTAGGAGGGCAGATCGGTTCCCCCGCCGCCGAGCGAGATCCGCAGCGGCGCGCGTGACAGGATCATCGGCTCTGGTCCCCCTCCGAAGCGTCCGACGCCCCAACCCGACGCGCGCACGCGTAGACTTCCTCGACCAACTTCAGCGCGGCAAGCCCATCCTCCGCGCTGGCGGATGGGAGCGTATCACCGCGGACCGTCGAGAGGAACTCGTCCCATTCCCTCTGCCACGACTCGTCCGGCCCGGGGAACTCGCACCGTTCCTCGGCAGGGGGACCGCCGCCCTGGCGCCGGTAGACCGTGAGGCTCTCGGTCCCGTAGCTCCGGCCGAGCCCCTCCACGACGAGCGCGCCCTGGGCGCCGAAGATCTCAAACGAGAACAGGTTTTTCCACTGTGTCCAACTGGCGTGGAGGCTCGCCACCTGGCCGCCAGGCGACCTGAAGAGCGCGAACACGTTATCTTCGACGGGCCCGGACCAGATCCACGTCGCTGTCACACCGCTCACG
>Ga0066710_100002241_pt1 | contig 15418 bp, 16 predicted proteins | sample GraSoiAngelo_159_FD_79666 | JGI IMG/M metagenome (GOLD analysis project Ga0066710, IMG submission 79666) | Grasslands soil microbial communities from the Angelo Coastal Reserve, California, USA - 14_1009_16_40cm | ecosystem: Environmental > Terrestrial > Soil > Grasslands | place: USA...
GGCGGGCGTTGCCCTGACACTTGGGGCAGTGCCGGTTTCGGCACGAGTTGTACGAGATGGCAGTATGTCCGCAGTCTGAGCACTGATCGCGATGTCCACCTAATGCGGCGGTGCGGCAACGTGTGATGGCCAGCAACACCCTTTCGTGTTGTCCGTTGATCCACTTGCGACTGCGCTCAATGAAGGACTGTCCTGCACAGCGAACGATATCGGCCACCTCCAGAGGAGGCCGGTTCATGCGCTCGGTGTCGGCTCTCCTTCTCCTCGAATCGTGATTGCATCCAGCGGACTGCCGGTGGCGCTGAGATGCCGCTCAGCCAGGGGGCGTTCGAATGATGTTACGAGCAAGCGTAGCGAAGGACTCTTCTCTTTGTGGTTTAACCTTTCTGGCTGACGCTAAGGTGTGCCTCGCCACTCCGTCACTGGGCGGTGCTCGCCAGTTTGCCACAGCATTCGGGCCGGTCTGGCAAGCTCGATCGATCCCATCCTCCGCCTAGAGCCGGCAATCTTAATGCGTTGCTTCCGCCGTGGCCAGTACCACAGCGGTGCCAGACGACATGGATTCGTAATAAGTTGCGAAACGTTGTGGCTCCTCTGCGGTGTACAAGGCGAGGTTGTGAGCCCAGCGGAACCCGATCGGCTGATACCAAAGTTCCGCCTGGACATGGAAAGGGCCGGCAGCGCGTCCAGTCGAGACCGAGTAGCGGACGACACTGCCTTTGTCCGTGAAGTTGGGATCGTCAGCAGCCTCGCCAATCACTGCAATGTCTTGCTCGGCATTCTGCTTATTGAATCCCGACGGCAGCAGGCGATTGTCCTTCAAGTACCCGATGGCGGAGAACAGGCCAGTGGTCACGTGGCCTGCCGAATCTTTCAGGATTGGCTCGTAGATCTGGACTTGTTCGGGGCTGGTGATCTCCTGGTAGTGCGGCTCAAACTGCAACGGATCGCTATCGTTATGATTTCCGTTTATTGAACCGTCGGCATTGAGTGCTCCCGATTCAAAAACAGCCTGCCCATTTCTATCGCGGACCACGACGCGTAGCCACGCCCGGCGCGACGGGTAGGCAGTCGGCAGCTTGTGCCCGCTAAGATTCTCGACAAATACTTCCACCGATAGTCCACTGGAATTCGATTCCAGGTTACGAATGCTCACGCGAGCAGACTGGCTCTGCAGGAATGTAACCGTTCTGTTGGCCGCCGTCGTGAGTTCTTGTGGCAGCGCGGCAACGCTCAGATCAGCGCGATAGTTGTTCAGCATGCGTTGCATAAAAAAGTTGGCAGCAACGAACTCATGCCGGTGCATACCTTCGCGAGGCTCTCCGAACAGCGCAGTGACCGACACTTTCTCCCGCACTTCGGGCATGTGACACGACTGGCAACTGCTCTTGCTCGGATAATCGCTGTGCAACCATTCTAGGAATGGCATCTGCTCGGGAAAAGTGGCAATCTCTTTTCCGTCCGGACCCAGAGACTTTGTGTATAGCGTGTGACATGTGCCGCACAGCGCAGACTCGCGAACGTGAGCGGTCGGCATAGGCAGAAAACCACCTGTCGCGGACTGCATCACGCGCTGGTGTCCGGCGTCGATGGCGAAGGGACCGTACTCCGGACGCTGGTCATCGCTCTTGGGAATATCGACGGCGAATGCGCCGTTAAAACTCTCGCGCGCGCCCAGCTTTTCTTTCGCAATCTGGTGACACACTGAGCAGGAGACTCCGTCTTCGGCGGCGGCGTTGTCCTTGTTATCCGGATTAAACGGAAGGTGCGCGAAGATCTCAGCGTTGCGGTCCTTGGCCTGTGCCTGCAGGTGAATGATGGGCATGTGGCAGACCGAACACTCGTTTTCGATCACAGCCTTCGATTCCGGATGGTCGAGAGACTCGCGCCGCACGCTACCCTGCCAGTAGGGATCGCGCGCGGAATTCGCCATCATGCTGGCGCGCCAATCGAAGCCGATGGAGATGTCCTCTCCCGATTTCGTCTTCATTCCATTGTGGCAGGCAACGCACCGGTCCGAGGTATGAAACTCGGGTTTCAGCGCACGCTGCCCCGCGCCACCTCGCATAAGAACAGGAGAGGCGAGCAATATCCCTGCGATAACGGCCGAATAGATATATTTGCGCATTACCAGCCTTCGGTTAACTTCCCGTCTCCCCAGTCCCACAGAAGGTACATCACCACCTGAACTGGGCGTCCACCGGTATTCGTCGCAGGTGTGCGTACTCCGAGGTTGGCGCGGACGTGCTGTCTTCGGCTAATTGTTACCTGTATTTCTGGAACTATGTCCCAGTTAGTTTTTGCTCCGGTGCTTAGATCGCGGTCGGCAACGAACTCTACCATCGGCGACCAGAGACGGCCGAGGCCACGATCTGCGGCGAAGCTCTCGCCCACTGCAACCCGCCAAAACATCGATTGCGGAGCGATGTTGGTATGACGCGGCAGATCGGCTCCTACCTGCGTTTGCAAGAAGGTGTTCGTACGAAATAGCTGATCGAAAGCCGCGAAGGTCTCAAAAGTAGTGGTGCCGGTGCCGAAGCCTCGCGTCCTGTTCCCCGTCGGCACGAGCACTCCTCCCTGAAGGCTCAAGATCGATCCGGAACGCAAGCTGGAGAAAATCTCGCGCTTCAGTGCGATTGTGGTGTCACCGACTCCCCCATACCAGGTGTGATTCTGGTCTTGAAACGTCAAGGGAACGTCAATCTCGATCTGGTTCTTTACCCCGAAGCGCTGCTCGTGGATGATGTCGGTGGTCACACCAGGAGCGGAGCGGGCATTCACTGCCGTAGAGATTACGATTTCGTTCTCGGGATAAGCCTTTTCTGTAATCAGAGCGCGCGGCAGATTCAACTCTCCCCTTGCCCAGTGCGTGTTAGTACAAAAAGTGCGCAGGTAGGCGATGAGATCATCGATCTGCTCCGAAGTCAGCAGCTCTCCGAAGGCGGGCATGATTTGCGAGAAGCCACGGGACGGTCCGCCATGCACGATCACGTCTTTCCATGTGGAGTTGGGTTCCGGCGTGGTTTGATCACACTTGGTGAAATCGGGAAAGGTCTTGGGCCGCTCGAATCCTGCAATGGTCTGCGGCGTGCCCCTGCCGTCGCTGCCGTGGCAGGCGATGCAGCCAGACTTGAAGAGATGCTCGCCATTCCTGGCGTTTGGAGGTTTTGAGTATTTCAGGACTTGCGCAAAAAGCACAAGGGTGCTCGCGAAGACGAGTGCGCAAAAAGTAAGAATGCGAAACGTAGCGTGCACAGTGAAGTCTACCCCAGCAAGTTTGCAAAGTGCAGCAATGGTTCGCTATCTACATCTGGCTGCCAAGCTAGAGGTAATCGACGATTTCGCCGCTGCGACATCACGACATCGACTAGCGCGGCACGATCACCAACTCGTCTCTGGGAATTGCATCCCGCGTCGCCTTGTCGATATTTTAGATGTGCCATTACCAGCTCGGGCGGGGTATGGGACAATCACTTCGATAGTGACAGGTCTTGATAGAAGCGGCTCTTGAACATCTCCAGGAAAATCAGGTCAGTATCGCCCGTGTTCTCGATGTAGTGGAGCAAGGTCTTTTCCACGTACCCGACGTCTCCCGCCTCAAAATCCATGGTGCGTGCGCGGTTACCTGTCGAAACCACAGTCATTCTTCCTTTGCCTGCGATGTAATACTGCCATTCGGCGGCGTTGGGGTGCCAATGCAGTTCCCGCAATCCTCCTGGATGAACCGTGACCATTGCCATCGCAACGTTGTTTGATGCCTTGAATGTGCTCGAATCGACGATTCGTACCTCTTCGCCTTTCGTGCGCTTCGTCGGCGGCATGTCCATCGTGCGAAAAGCGAAATCGGTTGACGACTTCCCAAGTGCTCCCGCGGCTGCTTTCTGATCGGACGCCAGTGATCCGGGAACAGCCGTTTGAAAAATGAACAGCTCTTGTTTTGGGACATTTTTCAAGGCCGTTTCGGCAACCCCGAAATTCCTTGCCAGGACCTCGGGCGGCAGGTGCGCCATCGAGTCGCTCAGCAAAACCGTCTCTGACTCCGAAAAATCTCCGTCGTCGAATACCAGCATGAATTCCGTACCGTCCGGATCAAGGCCCTGAATGGAATGTGGAATCCCGCTGGGGAAATACCACAGATCGTTTTTCTTCACATCGGCAACAAAGCTCTTGCCGTCGCGATCAATGGCGGTGATCCGCGCCGACCCGTAGAGCACGATCGCCCATTCATCCGCCGTGTGCCAGTGCAGTTCACGAACGCCTCCGGCTGTGAGTCTCATGTTTACGCCTGCCAGGGTCTTCGAAACAGGCAGTTCCCGAACGGTCACCTCCCGTGACCAGCCGCCTTCGTACGTCCGCTTGTTCGCAAAAGAGAACGGATATTTGAAGTTTTGAACCAGGCTCTTAGAATCGGTGGCGGGTGGCCACGCAGAATCGGGTTTTGGGCATCGAGGGGCGAATTTGCGGGACCGGGATCACTGGCACTCCGGTCAGTCCTGGCATTGCCAGTCTGCCGGCCTTCCTGCGCGCCTAGCACTGCTCGCCGCCAAACTGCCAGCTACCGTGGCTAGAGCAGCCGAGCCCATTCCAATAAATCCGCGACGGGAAAATCCGTCTTTGGTGCGGTCTCTCTCCATTTTGCGGCCTCCTCCGAACACTGCTGATCGAATGAACCTTGCATCTGCATGCGATCAGGGGCATAACCAAATGCAGTCAACTGCAGGCTACGTAGGAACAAGCACTTCCGCTGCCAAAGCGGCATTCAATAAGGGCTAGGCTTTAAAGGCCGCATTCTCGGTGACGCGTCGACCTATTGACACTGGTGTCCATTCTTACAGGCTTTAGGCAAATGCTCGGCAAGCTGCAGCACAGGTTTCGACGCTTTGATGCTGAAGAGACATGCGTTCCCTTGGGAAAGCTGCGGGGCCCGACGAAGCGGGCCCCCGCCGCATTCCACAGTGATACTCAGGACTGGCCAGGCTCAGGAAGCGAGTTCAACAATGCCTGTCAGTTCGAGGTATTCTTCCTCAGTCAATTGCAACGATGCCGCTTGCACATTTTCCTCTAGATGAGGAATCGAGGAAGTCCCAGGGATGGGCAGCATCGCTGGTGACCGCTTCAGTAACCAGGCCAATGCAACGTGGATGGGTTTTGCGTGGCGAGCCTTCGCAATTCTCTCCAACACCTTACCAGCCACGCTTCCTGCTCCCAGCGGAAACCACGGGATGAAGGCGATCCCATTGCGCTCGCAATAATCTACGACATTGTCCCATTCACGATCGGCAAAACTGTATCGGTTCTGGACGGACACAATCGGCAAGATCTTCCGTGCGCGCTCAATGTGTTCCACGGTGACATTGGACAACCCTACCAATCGGATCTTCCCTTGTGACTGCATGTTGCACAGGGTTTCGATCGACGCGTCGAGAGGCACCACCGGATCAGGCACGTGCAGCTGGTAAACGTCGATCCGGTCGAGGCGCAGCCTCTTCAGGCTGCCTTCCACCGCTTTCCGCAAGTGCGCTGGGCTGGCATCGTGGGTCCACTGGTTCGGGCCAGGGCGGTTCCATCCACCCTTAGTCGCGATAACAAGATCCTTGGGATAGGGCGCCAGGGCTTCCGCGATCAACTCTTCGCTAACGTTAGGACCATACGAATCAGCGGTGTCTATGAAGTTGACCCCCAGCTCAACGGCTCGGCGAAGCACGGCTATCGCCCCGGCACGATCCTTCGGAGGTCCCCAGATTCCCTCGCCCGTCAGGCGCATGGCTCCGAATCCAAGACGGTTGACGGTTAGTTCACCACCGAGTGAAACGGTTCCGCCTGCGGCAACCGGCAAAGTTCCTGTCCTTCTAGTCTGAGTGTTCATATGCATTCTCCAAAGTACTCTCGTTTTGTCAGATGCTCTCTGATCTGATCAGCGTCATTTTTTCAGCAGCTTCAGCCACAATCGTGATTGCCCAAGGGCAGCCTAGTGTGTTTATCTTTTACACCGCCGGATGCCAACTTGGACCGGTGCGGGCTTTCATCTGTGGGGCGACTGTCGTTGTCGGGTCCGAGGTCCTTTTCGAAGACCACCCCCCTCTGGGTAACTACGAACGTCTTGACCCCCGATGAGTGGTACTCTGCGGGATACGCGACCAACCTCAAACCTCTCGTCCTCTTGCCGTGGCTACTCACCCCCGCGGCGGAATTCTCTGTCACAATTCGAAAGTAGTACCCATGAAATGGATTGGACTCCTTGTTGTCGGCATTCGCGGCAGAGGCGAGGCTCTGGGCGAATCGGGTGATTGGGTCTTCGCTAGCTGCCTTGGCGTCGGCTTCATTCTTTGCCATTGCGAATTCCTCACACACCGCAATTGCTGTGGCCTCATTCTCTCCGATTCTACGGAACTTGATCTCCTGCGTATCGGTCTCGGAATCGAAGTGCCATGCGCCGTTCTTTGACACCAGCGGAATTGGAAAGGGCCAATTCTCTGCCCCGATGTACAGAAGTGTGCTTCCGTCGGGTTCTTGGACCAGACGGTGCATCTCCTGATATTTCCGGCTAAACTGCTCGCGTTCGAGCTTGTCCTCCACATCGTCGCTCGACGAAGTCACTTCCTTCCTTCCTTGCTCCGAGGATCGCTTGCACAGCCTGCTCATCTTCATTTTGCACAGCCTGAAAAAGAGCCGCCGAGGCTTCTCCGGGAGAAGAAAACGTCTTCGGCTGCGATGTCTGACCAAAGCTCCATTGAGCGTGTCCGATTAACATCAGGGTAAAGGCCAGGGCAGCCGTCCAGCTAAGCCGACGATCCCGAGGATGTCGTGGGTCTAAGAATCGTAATGCGCATGATTTTGTTCTCCCTGTCATGATTTGTTTTTGAAGTAATGGAATCGGATTCCCGGTGCCCGCCGCCGTGACACCGTGAAAGCCTCCGCCTCCATGGAAGCCTCCACCGAAGCTCGACTGGCCGCGTGAGGAAAAGCCTCTGGTGGCTCCTCCGTGATTGAAGCTGCTGAATGCGCCGGAATGTGTACCTGGCTGGGCGTGTGGTGCCGCGAATCCATGCTGCGGCGCGCTGAAACCTCGCCCGCCGGCAGGGCCACCGTGAAATCCCCCACCATGAAATCCGCCGCCGTGATTGAAGTTGTTGCGATTGGCGAAAACCCTGCGATGGGACTCGTAGTGGTGGTGGTCGAAACGGACGTCGTGATGATGCCAATCAGATCCCCAGTGGTGCCATCCCCACCCAAAGCCGCCAAAGTATCCGACTCCGAAGCCGAAGCCAAACGCAATTCCGGGGCCCGCAAGAAACAGTCCCGGATACGAATACCACCCCGGCCAGATTCCGATGGGCACTCCATACACCAGCCAAGGATTATATTCCGGCACGTAAACGATCTCGGGGTCGGCTGGTTCGATCACAATGGTTTGTCCCTTCTCGCTCACCTTTTCCTGCGATGTGCTCTGTAAGTTGCCTGCCTTCTGCGCGCGCGATCACGCATTACCTGAACCGCGTCCATCACGTCCTGCTGCTGGTTGACGTAAGCATCGCCGAGCGATGACGTCCAGGAGAGATTTTTGTCCATGTTGGCGAGCACCGAAGGAAACTCAACCAGGGCCTTCACGCTCGGATCCCAGGGCTGCTTATCGACTTCCTGGCCCAGTTGTTGGCCCTTAAGATCGGCATGTTGCTGCAGCCACCGGTCGGCTTCCACAACTTGATCGGGATAGGTTGCCGCCGCGAGGATCTGAGCGACCAATGCATCCGGATACAGTGCGATCGGCGCCACGAGTTGCTGCAGCTGTTCTGGTGTCTGTTGCGCGGCCTGAACGGGCGCGGCCAGAACCGGTGGTTGTGCGGCAGATTGGTCCGCCTGAGCGGCAAGCCCTTCCGACGCCGTGGCTAACACAAGGCAATAGGAAAGCAATTAGAGATAAGCTCTGTTTTAGGACCTTCATAAATCAATCCTCCTGCGGCGGGACCGCATCATGGCTCGGCTCCCGCCAGATCTTTCGTTGTCAGGCGGTCAAGTCGTCCCGTACTTCGGGGCGCGGACTGTCGAAATGTGAGCGGACATGCGGGATGGTCGCATTGACATGCGATTTCCACATCGTCGCTTCCCGCGTACCGACACGCCTCTCCGCAGTATTCTTCTCCATTCGCTACATCGCAAAGGCATGGTGTGTGCGCGCACTTCTTTGTCTTTTGATTCGCCAAAGAACTGAAACGTTCTGACCGCCTGCAGCCCCAAATGCCAGAAACGTCTACGCTCTAGGTAAAGCCGCAGCGCTAGAGGGCGATGTCGCCGCCGCAGAAAAAGCGTGGGGAAGCCTGCTGAGTATCGAACAAGTAGGCCCACTCGCGGCCCAGGCCCACTTCGGCCTAGCGTGTGCTGATCGTAAACAGGGGAAAACAGAAGAGGCCGAACGACATATGCGGGAGTTCCAAAAGCTGCAGGCGGCTTCCGCACCCAGCAGCAACCAAGGACGGAATTAGGTTTTTTGGAAAGCGCGCCTTCACACGCTCCTTAAGTCAAATGCTCTCTGCCTTCTCAACGCTCTGGAACTGAAAGCCCGACGTTCTGAAAGTGTCGTACGAATCCTTCCGCGAGTTCACATCCAGCCTCCATGCCGCGAAAGCGATTCATCCTGTCGTGAAGTTGGTAGAACCCTTGTTCAGGCTGCTGACTGGCATGAGCGAAACACGCCGCCCGCTTGCGGCCCTCTGTGCGGCCAATATCCACATAATTGGTAGGGTGAAATAGCTGTGTTTGCGAGCCCTGATCCACTTCGAAATAGTAGAGATCAAACTTTCTGCCACTCCCGACCCAGACATCGTAAACCAGCAAAGATGCGGACCGGTGGTCTCGGTGAGTGTCGATCGGCCAATGTGTGAATACGATGTCGGGATGTTCAGCTTGCAGAATCTTCCGGAAGTCATCGTACCGGGAAGGGCTGACTTCGGTATTGCCATCAATCTGGCCGGCAAATATCGGCCGCGCCCGTAAGATCGCACAGGCCTTCTGACACTCGGCCGTGCGAATGGCTGCTGCCTCCTGCGCACTCTTGCCTTCGATCCCCGCTTCCCCGCGAGTCAAGTAAAGCATGGCCACATCGTGTCCTAGATCGGAATATAGGGCGGCCGTGCCTCCACAGCCAGATTCAGGATCATCAGGGTGAGCTCCACAAACCATTACCTTAAGCATCCGGGACATGTCGGACGGTTCGCTTCTCGCCTCGCTAGACAACAGAGGTAAACCAATCCCTCCAGATGCGGCGGCGAGGGCAGTTTTTTCTAGGATCGCTCTCCGCGTGAACTGTTTCATGTACACCTCTTTTGGGATGTTGCTCTGTCCAAGCCAACGCTCGTCGGAGACGGCCTTTCCAGATCGCGAGATCCGTGATATATCAATTGGTCCAATAATCGCACAGGGCCATTTTCAATCGTGCACCACCGCGCGGGCAACCTGCCTATCGCGCAGGGTTAGAACTTTGATGAAAAGAGGTTAGTATGCGAATCCGCCAATTGCTGGCGCTGTTGGTTGTCATTTGCTGCAGCCGGTGTACCCGCTTGGCCGCCTCCACGGGACCCGATGACCGTCCAATCACCGATCCCAAGTCGGTGGTCTCGTCGTCACACTCATCCGCCCGGCCTGCGCCCATCGACGACCTTTACTACACAAAAAGTGTATTTGGCGCCGCCTGGTCGCCTGACGGGCGGCAGATTGTATTCACTAGTGACATCGCTGGTCGCTTCAACCTGTGGAAGGTGAACGCCTCCGGTGGATGGCCGGTTCAACTTACCCAGTCAGACGATCGACAGTACAGCGCTGCCTGGTCACCCGACGGCAAGTGGATCGTCTACCAGCAGGACCGCGCCGGCGACGAACTCTGGGATCTCTATGCTGTCCCCAGCGACGGCGGCGAGATCATCAACCTGACTAACACGCCCGCGATTCGCGAGGAGAGTCCGCGCTGGTCCCACGATGGCAGCACCATTGCCTTCGCCTATAAGACTAAGGATGGTTCGCAATACGACATTGCTCTGCTCAACTGGAGCACCCGCAAGGTTCAGCTGCTGACCCATGAACAGCAACCCGGTTACGCCTGGAACGTGGTCGCGTGGAGCAGCGACGATAAGACCATCTATGCCGGCCGCGTGGATCCTCCCTACACCGACGCGGACGTCTACCGCATCGATGTGGCAACCGGAAAGATGGAGAATCTAACTGCCCATCAGGGCACGGTTCGCTATCTCGGCTCGTCGCTTTCGCCCGACGGCAAGACGCTGTTGCTGAGTTCGGATGCCAAGGGCGGTTACATGAACGTCGCCCTGCTCGACGTCGCCAGCAAAAAAGTCACCTGGGTCACCGACCTGAAATGGGAAACCTACGCCGGGAATTTTTCGCCCGACGGCAAACGCTACACCTACATCGTTAACGAGGACGGTGTGATCGATGCATATGTTGTCGATCGCTCAACCAACCATTCAGACAAGGTAGAACTGCCGCACGGCCTGAATGCTTTCTCGGGCAATCCCAACGAGTTCGCGGCGCAGAGCGACCGCGTGATCGTCTCCCACGAGGCCTCCGATCAGCCTGCCGATCTTTGGGTCTACAATCTCCGCACCCGCCGTGCTGACCAGCTGACCTTTTCCGCGATAGCCAGCTTGCGCGCGACCCCGCTTCCGCCCTCGCAGATCGTCCACTACAAAAGTTTCGACGGAAGAATCATCACGGCGTTACTCTGGGTTCCGTTCAATCTGAGGCGCGACGGGAACAACCCGGCGATCGTACTGCCGCACGGCGGACCCACCGGCCAGATGGTCGACTACTGGAACACCGATGTGGCGGCGCTGGCCTCGCGCGGATACGTCTGCATCGCTCCGAACCCGCGCGGGTCCACGGGTTATGGCCTGGATTTCCAAAAGGCTAACTTTCAGGACTTAGGCGGCGGCGACCTCAAAGACGAGATTGCCGGCGTAGACTTCCTCAAAGCCACGGGTTACGTCGATCCCAGGAAAATCGGCATCTATGGCGGCTCTTACGGCGGCTTCATGACGCTGATGGCTATCGGTAAGACGCCCGATCTCTGGGCAGCGGCGGTAGACGAGTACGGCATCATCAACTGGTCGACCATGCTGAAGAGTTCCGATCCCTCGTTGAACGAGTACCTGAAGGCACTTCTGGGAGATCCTGAACAAAACCGCAAAATCTATGAGGAGGACTCGCCGATCACTTACATTCGCAGCGAGAAGGCGCCTCTACTCGTGCTGCAGGGCGACAATGATCCCCGCGTTCCGAAGGAGGAGGCGCAACAGGTTGTCGATATTCTCAAAAAAGAAGGCCGGGTCGTGGATGTGCACTATTACCCGAATGAAGGTCATGGCTTCGTGAAACGCGAGAACCAACTTGATTCCATCCGGCGCACCATCGCCTGGTTCGATCAATATCTCATGGGAAAAAGTCCCGCACCGTAGAACTGAACGGCTCAGTGAACGCGCCAGAGAGTTGAAGGTACGGCGCGGTATTGTCGAAGTTCGCCCTACAGGCATTGCTTTGGCGCCCCTGTCGAGATGACTTCATTGCTCCTTGCTCTCGCCGGTGGATGGACCGAAGCCGAAGCGTTCGCTTATCCGTTGCCGGAACCGTTCCCGCTCCTCAGGGGTCATGTGCTCACAGCGCTCTCGCATGCGCCGGCGGAAATTGGAGCGACCGGAACCGTGCCATCCATGTCCGCCGAAGAGGATACGGCACAGGACCAGAACTCCAAGGGCTTGCCAGAAGGTGATCTGGCGCCAGCCGAAGAGGGGCGGCAGAAGCCAATTCCACAGATGCAGCACTATTTCGCCACCGATGAAGGTAAAGAGCAGCATCCCCAGAATCGCCAGCGGAACTATAAGAATCAATTTCGTCAATCTGCTCATATCCAGTCCCTCACGCTTTCGTAAATTCGTCGTAAATGCTTTGCAATCGTTCGCGCAAATGGAGCACCGCGTAGCGTTTCCGCGAGAGGAGCGTATTCACGCTCACGCCGGTCTCGGCGGACATCTCCTTGAAGCTGCGTCCTTCCAACTCGTGCGCAACAAACACCTGGCGCTGATCGTCCGGCAGCTCGTCGACCGCCAACTCGAGTTCCTCGAGAAGCAGGTGGCGGGCATAAAGTGCCTCCGGTCCGGCATCGGGCGAAGGCAGCAGGTCTTCGAGCTGCAGCAGTTCGTCGTCGTCTTCTTCGTTGGCGAGGGCGGTATCGCTGAAGCTCTCCGGCATCTTCTTGCGGAAGAGGTCGGTGATACGATTGTGCGCCACGCGAAACAGCCAGCTGGTGACGTGCTCGATCGGCATTAGCAGTCGGTTCGCTTCCACCAGCTTGTAGAAGACGTCCTGCAGAATGTCCTCGGCGTCGAGTGGGTCGGGCACGCGCCGGCGGATGAAGTTGCGCAGCCGGGATTGCTCCCGCTTGACCACTTCGGAGATCCGCTGGTCCGGTTCGAGTGCCATCCGCTCCAGGCTCGTCGCGTCCTTCACCTACAGCTGTAGACGAATGAAGGGGTGCGGATATTGTAGGGTCGCCAAGTTGCTAAGGAATGGACCGGATGAGGGGCAATGCTTGGCTCCCAGTCCGACCAAGGGGCAGGGCGGCGGCCACCGCTACATAAGGAAAGACGTCTGATGTGGTGCACGCGGCGGCGAAACGCTACTAAGCGCGGACAACAGCCTCAGCGCCAGCAATGGCCGCCAACCGCAGGATTTCGGTTCAGCTTACGCTGGCTCGGCTAAGGGTTGATCCTTCGCACCCTTAATCAAAAGCCAGAAAATGATCGGCAATTCCCCAAACTGAAGCACTGTCGCAAACTTCGAAACCATATCTCCGTAATTGGGGAATAGTAAGTAGGTGAAAGCAACAGTCACATAGGCGACACCTGCGGGTATTAGCAAGACTCCCAGAATTCGCGGAATGAAGCCTGATCGAAATACAAGAACCCCAAAGGGAAAGAGCCAAAGTCCCCAAAATGTCTCGACGATTAGAATTCCCTTCCCATACAACTTGAGGAACACCATAACCAGGGCATTCAGGTGAGGTGGGTCGAATGCCGACAAGAAGTCAGCGCCGCTCAAAAGGATAAGGGCAGCAATGCGGTTGAGTTCATTAAGAAATGATATGGGGACAGAGACCAGGACCAATACCAACATGAGCAAAGCATGTTTCTTGTTGACCCCCTCAAATAGATCGTAGAGAGCCAGAGCCACAAAGATGAAAAGGATCCAACCGGTAAGTGCGCCCACAATGCCGCCACGGAAAAGAAACTCGTGGGTCCTAATCTTGTTGACTGTAACCGCAGCATCTCCAGATGCCATAAAAAAAGATGGAATGTAGATGAGGGTAAAGGGAGCAGGTATTGACATTATCAGGTACAGCAATCCTGCGCGTCGTGCAGCCTTCTTGGTTGAATTCATGTACCCTCCTGCTTCCATCGTTGAGCGTTCACGCGGATCCGCTTGAACGAGCGGTCAGACAGCAGCGGCTTGCGATCGGGCTTCGGATACCGCAAGCGGCCTTAATCCCTTAGTTAGAAGCCAAAAACTCAGTATGATGTCGAAAATAGCCATCGGCGTATTGAACCACCACAGGTTCACGATCTTTTCGAAGTTGGGGAAAACGTGAAAAACGAGAGTACACGCGACGCAGAAGGCGGAGGAGATCACGCCGAAGACTGACAGTGATCGAGGGATATAGCCGGATTTGAACCACAAGTAGCCACAGACTGTGGATGCCAACGCACCAAACAGCAAGCCAACGTAATAGTAGTCAAAGGTCGCGCCGAGATAGAACCTGGCCAAGGCCTGCGATCGCTCCGCTTCAAATGTTCGCAAGTAGTCAGCTCCGCGGATGAGCCGCAGAACGCCAAAAAGATTGAGTGTCATGATGAGCCACATCAAGACCCATACCAGCCTCCAAAGGGTCGCAAGCAAGGCAAGTCCCCTACTGACCGGCTTGAGAATCACGTAGAACGCTGTGAGAAGCACGACAACACCTGCGCAGTAAATGAGATCGCCGACGATACCGATACGAAAGAGCCGCTCGTGCGCCAGGATATTCCGAGCGGTTTCCGCGGCGTTGTTCGTAACAATCAAGCGTTCGTGGATACCAAAATTGACGTAAACCACGATCACGACCGTGATCAGGTAAGCAAGTCCCGCTACTTTTGCAGCCTTGCCTTGTGATTCGTCGATGGTGCTGATTGTCATTTCATTTCCTTTGGCGTCCCGAATCTGCCCCCGATGGCAGCTTTCATGCGCGCATCCCCGCTGTGCTGGCTTGGCCCGCCAGCGCTCTTTTCCTGTACGCATTGGTGAAGCGAACTCGAACCAGCCAGAAAACCAGCAACAGGAGTGGAAGGATGGCTGGCACAATCAGTAGGTTTGTCTTGCGTAATACCGCCGGGAATACTTGTTGCTGGCCCAGGAAGAAGGAACCGGTGGCGATAAACCATCCAAAGCACATGCGCCAGAGATGGCGTGAGACGCGTGCGGTGCCTGCAATACCGCCGCGCAAGAGCATGCGAAGGTCCCCGGTGGAGGCAAGCAGCATCACCGAACCCAGGAAGACATCCATGCCGGCAGGAACTCCATTGTCAGGCGCGTGGCCCGCGATCTTTGCTACCCCATGGAGCACGCTCAGGACTCCGATGGCCAACGCAAACAGGAAGCCGCCCCAATCGAGGATGCCCAGAGCTCCTACTCTGCCCCTACCGGCTGCCCATGCTGTTGTTACCATGTAGATCGTCAGCATGCCGCCCAACACGTTACCGGTCTGGTGCTTCATGAAGGCGAGGTACGCGCCGGCTGTGCCCATGCAGAGCATGGAGATGACAAAAACGTCTCCGGCCAAGCGGTGCCGGTCGGAGCCCTTGCGGAACAACATTGCCGCGGTGCCGGCAAGCATCCCGAGCACACCGCCGCTAATGTGAAAGATCAATATGGGTAATCTCATACGACGCTCCTAACTAGTCATTCCCCGCTACGCTGGCCTGCTCCTTCCATCGTGGTTCGTTCACGCCGAACACGAGGAGCCACAGGATCAGCGCTGTTGTCCCGAGGAGGCCGAAGCCCGCAACGTAGGGAAACAGACGATATCCGAGCTGCGGATATAGAAAGGTCAGCCAACCTAACCCTCCAAACACCGACAACACGCCCAGGATTTGAGGCAGGAAGGTTGACTTCACGATGAGGTAGCCTGTCAGGAGTGCATAGAATCCGAAAAATACCAGGGCGATACCGGCACCATGGTCATTCACCTTCAGAAAGAGGAGCGCCAGCGCCTGCAACTGTTCCGAGTTAAATGCACTCAAGTAGTGCGCGCCTCCCAAGATGAATAATGGGGCGATATAAAAGAGGCGGCTAACGGTCTTGATGACACAACCGGCGAGGCCCA
>Ga0066710_100002242_pt1 | contig 15417 bp, 8 predicted proteins | sample GraSoiAngelo_159_FD_79666 | JGI IMG/M metagenome (GOLD analysis project Ga0066710, IMG submission 79666) | Grasslands soil microbial communities from the Angelo Coastal Reserve, California, USA - 14_1009_16_40cm | ecosystem: Environmental > Terrestrial > Soil > Grasslands | place: USA...
ATTCACCGGGACGGCGGTCTATTCGCACAGGACCAGTGGAAGCTCCAGCGCTTCACGATCAACCTGGGCATCCGGTGGGATTGGTTCGACGCGGGGGTGCCGGCGCAGACCAACCCGGCGAGCAACTTCACGCCGTCGGTGACGACCGACGAGATCACGCACACGCCCCACTGGAACGATTGGGCGACGCGGACCGGCGTGGCGTGGGACGTGTTCGGCAACGGCAAGACGGCCATCAAGGCGTTTGCGGGCCGGTTCGTCGCCGGCCATGCCTTGTCGCGCACCTCGCAGTTCAACCCGATCTACAGCCAGACGGACACGCGCGCGTGGAAGGACCTGGACGGCAACGGGACGACGTTGAACACGGACGGATCCGTGCAGTTCGCGGAGATCGGGGCGTCCAACAACAAGCTGTTCGGCACGCTGGCCGGGATCGACAAGTACGACCACAATCTGAACCGCGACAAGAACTGGACGTACGAGCTGACGGCGAACCACGAACTGTTCCCGCGCATCTCGGTGGGTGGCGGGTACTATCACCGCCGATACTACGACCTCCCCTGGACGGACAACCTGGCAGTGGCTTCGTGCACTATCGTGGCGGACTGCGCCGCGAGCGGACAATGGATTCCGTTCGTCTACACCGCGCCGGCCGATGCGCGGTTGAACGGCGGCGGGGGTGAGCAGATCACGCTGTACAATCTGCGACCTGACCTCGTGGGCGTGAAGAACAACCTGCTGACGCAGTCGAACGACTTCCGAACGTACGACGGGGTGGAAGCGACGGCGAACTTCCAGCTGCCTAAGCGCGCGTTTGCGTTCACGAGCATCACGGCCGGGAAGACTCACACCTACGCCTGCACGGGCGGCGGCGTGAACCCGGCCGGCGGTGCGCAGGACAACCCCAACAACCTGCGCTACTGCGACCAGACGACGCCCTACCGATACATCTACAAAGTGTCGGGCGGGGTGCCGATGAAGTGGAACACCATGGTCAGCGGCAACTTCCAGATCTTCGACGCGCCCGGGTCCGGACTGTTCCTGATACCGCCGTACTTCGCGGCCAACCAGGTCGTGAATGCGGCGAATGCAGGCCGGGCGATCACGGGTGGCCAGACGACGATCAGCTCGATCAGCGTGAACCTCCTCGAGCCGAACAAGATCTTCCAGCAGTACTACAAGATCGCCGACGTGCGGTTCTCGAAGACCATGACGATGGGCAAATACCGCACAACCGCGCTGGCGGAGTTCGAGAACCTGTTCAACATCCGGAGCATCAACTCGGTGACGCAGAACTACGGGGCGAACTGGCTGCGGCCGGCCACGGTGCAGCGCGGGCTCAACGTCCGCTTCGGCATTCAGATGCGCTTCTAGTCTCGCCGACGCCGGGAGCCGATCGGCTCCCGGGCACTCTCCAGTCAGAACGGCAGCCTCGTTCGTTGCGAGGCTGCCGTTTTCGTTTTGGCTTGTCCGTTGGCCCCGCGTTTGGGCCGATTCTCGATCCGATCCAATGGGTTGGACATCCGATGAGCCATCTGGCGGGTGCGACAACTTGCGACAATTTACCGTTTCTTGATGGTTATCATCTGCCGATTACGTAGCTTTTCATCGTCATTTCATCGTTTTCGGATCATTTCTTTCTCGTGCTCGCCGTCATTTCGTCAGCACGCCCCGTTCCGGCCGCCGCACTCATTCACGTCGGATCGCCTGTTCTCATCGTCGGATAGCGTCGGTCGCGGAGTAATCGCTGCGTCGCCGGGAGGTCGCTCATCCAAGAAGGAGGCGGAGCCATGCGTCGATTGAGTGCGCTGCTTGCATTGGTGCTGGCCAGCATTCTCGTTGCACCCGCGACGGCCGCGGCACAGGCCAGCATCTCAGGACTTGTGCAGGACTCGTCGGGCGCGGTGCTGCCTGGAGTCACCGTGGAGGCGTCGAGCCCGGTACTGATTGAGAAGACGCGGTCCGCTGTGACCGACGGGGCAGGCCGTTACAGCATCATCGACTTGCGCCCCGGAACCTATACGGTCACCTTCACGCTGACGGGCTTCAACACCGTGCGGCGAGACGGCGTGGTACTGCAGGGCACCTTCGACGCCAACGTGAACGCCGACTTGCGGGTGGGCAGCCTGCAGGAGACGGTGACCGTATCTGGTGCGTCGCCGGTCGTGGACGTGAAGAACACGATCACCCAGACCGTGCTTACGAAGGAGCAGATCGAGATCCTGCCAGGCGGCCGCACGCTAAAGGGCCGCTCCGCGCTAATCCCTGGCGTCGTGATCCCTGGCGCGAACACGGGGGTGGTGGCGCACGGGTCGGACTCGCAGGACAGCCACACCATGGTCGATGGCTTCAAGTCGGGGCAGCACCTGGTGGGTCGGGGGACCGGCCAGCTCGGCGTTCGCAGCATCACGCAGACACAGGAGGCCCAGATCGAGGACCTGGTGTACAGCACCGACTCGCAGGGCGCGGAGTATGCGTTCAGCGGTGTGCGGATGAACATGATTCCGAAGGAGGGCGGCAATCGTACGACGATCGAAGGCATCGCGTACGGGAGCAACCAGCATTTCGAGCGGAACAACCTTGGGGATCTGCAGACGGGACCCAACCCGCTCAAATACGCTCCGCAGTTGTTCTTCTTCGACTTCAACCCGGTGATTGGCGGGCCCATTCGGGAGAACAAGCTCTGGTATTTCGGGTCCGTGAGCGGGAACCGGAGCAACAGCCAGCAGCTGGACATCTACTTCAAGCCGAACGAGCCTTCGACGCCGGAAAGCTGCCGGGATCGTCCGGTCAACGACAAGAGCCAGTGGTGTCAGGCGTATACCGGAGCGGTGTTGAACTGGTCGGAGACCATTCGCATTACCCATCAAGCGAGCAGCAAACACAAGCTCCGGTACAGCTTCGACAATACGCGGTTGGACAATCTCTACGGCAACTTCATCACGTCGGGGGCGAAAGCGTCGCCGGAGGCCTCGTGGAACCTGCCGCTCTGGCCGACGTGGCTGGCACAGGTGAAGTACACGGCGCCGCTCACAAACCGTCTCCTGATTGAGGCGGGCTATTCCTACCAGCGCGGGGACTACCGGGTGCTGTTCCAACCAGCCAACCCCCCGACGGCGATTGCCAAGTGGGACCTGTTGCGGGGCACCATCGAGGAAAACCACTACCTCAGCGCGAGCAACACCGAGAAGAAGCAGGAGGCGAGAGCCGCGGTGTCGTATGTGACGGGCTCGCACAGCTTCAAGGGAGGATTCGAGGACCGCTGGGCCTCACAACTTCGAGATGCTCCTTTCAATGGCGATATTTCCATCCGATACACGCTCAACAATGCGCCGTACCTGGTAACGGTGACCAATGGACCGTCGAAAGCCCTCCAGCTGATTCATGCCGATGGCGGGGCGTTTGCGCAGGATCAGTGGAAGCTGAAGCGCTTCACAATCAATCTGGGCGTGCGCTGGGACCACTTCGACGCGGGTGTCCCGGCGCAGTCGAACCCCGCCTCGTACTTCACTCCGGCCGTGACGATCGACGAGATCGAGCAGACCCCCCATTGGAACGACTGGGCGACGCGGACCGGCGTGGCGTGGGATGTGTTCGGCAACGGAAGGACGGCAGTCAAGGCGTTCGCCGGTCGGTTTGTCGCCGGGCACGCCTTATCGCGCACAGCGCAGTTCAATCCAATCTATAGTCAGTCCGACACGCGATCATGGACCGATCTGAACAAGGACGGCACTGTGATCAATGGGGATGGGACACCGCAGTTCGACGAAATTGGCCCTGCCAACAACAAGCTGTTCGGGACAATTGCCGGCATCGACAAACTGGATCCCAACCTTCCGCGGGACAAGAACTGGACCTACGAGCTGACGGCCAACCACGAACTCTTCCCTCGCGTGTCAGTGGGCGGCGGCTACTATCACCGGCGCTACTTCGACCTGGCCTGGACGGACAACCTGGCGGTGGGCGACCTCAATTCGGGCGACTGGATTCCGTTCGTCTACACGGCGCCTGCGGATGCGCGCCTGAACAACGGCGGGGGAGAGCTGATCACGCTCTATAACCTGATCCCGTCCAAGGTCGGCGTGAAGAACAACCTGCTGAGGATTTCGGACGACTACCGTACGTACGATGGCCTGGAGGCAAGCGCGAACGTCCAGCTGCCGCAACGCTCGTTCCTGTTCACCAGCATCACGGCGGGGAAGACCCATACCTATGGGTGCTCGGGTGGTGGCGTACCGGGCGCCCCGGGCGCGGGCGTGGACAACCCCAACAACCTCCGGTACTGCGACCAGACTACGCCCTACCGCTACATCTACAAGCTCTCAGGAGGGTTACCTCTGCCGTACGGGCTGATGGTCAGCGGTAATTTTCAGATCTTCGACGCCCCTGGTGCCGGTCTCTACCTCGATCCAGCTTTTTACGCCGCAAACTTTGTCGTCAACACCGCAAACGCCAAGCTGCCGGCGGGGCAGTCTGTCACCGGCGGTCAGACCTCCATCGGGTCGATCAATGTGAATCTCCTCGAGCCGAACCGGATCTATAAGGAGTACTACAAGATCGTGGACATGCGGTTCTCGAAGACCATGACGACAGGGAAGCTGCGAACGACAGCGCTCGCGGAATTCGAGAACATCTTCAACATCCGGAGCATCAACGCCGTGACGCAAAACTACGGGGCGAACTGGCTACGGCCGGCCACGGTGCAGCGCGGGCTGAACGTTCGATTTGGCGTCCAGATGCGCTTCTAGATCGGCTCGTTGCACAGGAGGCGCGGTCGGCTGCCGCGCTTCCTGCACCTTCCTTCGCTTGGACATTGTCATTCCGAGAAACGGCGGGTGTTTCGAGGCCTGTCGGGCCGCCCACTGGCGTCTGCTGGTGCTGACGAGTCTTGTTGCAGTGTGCGACACTATGACTCAAGACTGCGCCACGCCAATGCTGAAAGCTGTCAGCTGTCAGCGATCAGCTTTAAGGAGCGCGAGTATGAGACGAACTGTCTGCTTGTCGGCCGGCTTCCTTCTGGCGGCGACGACCGCGTTTGCCGAGGGCGGCGTGGTCAAGACCCTGGACTTTCACAACGTCCACATCCGGACGAACGATCCCGCCAAGGCGGGAGAATGGTACGTCAAGTACCTCGGGGCGACGCCCGGCCGAGCCCCGCAGTTGGTGATGTTCGGGAAGACGTTGATCGAGTTCGTCAAGACCGAGCAGTTGCAGCCCAGCACTGGAAGCGTCATCGACCATATCGGGCTGTCCTTTGCCGATCTCGACCGCAAGATGAAAGAGCTGGAAGGCTCCGGCGCGAAGGTTCTCACGGCGCCTCGTGACGTGGCCGGCCTCTTCAAGCTGGGCTTCATCGAGGACTTGTGGGGAACGAAGATCGAGGTGGTTCAGGATTCTGAGCTGCTCGGATTTCACCATGTGCATCTGCGCGTGCCCGATCCGGCGGCCACGCTGAACTGGTACGAGAGCATGTTCGGCGGCGGCGAGCGGGCCAAGCTGAAGGGACGAATCGAGGGCCTGCGCTACGGCACCGTCTGGCTCCTGGCGGCCAGCAGCGGCAACGAGACGCCGGCTCCAAGCCTCGACCGCGCGGTCTACAACATCGCCTACCTCGTGCCCAACGTCGACGATGCGGTCACGGCCTTGAAGAGCAAAGGGGTCAAGACACGCGTCGAGCCGAGGTCGATTGGCACGGTTCGGTACGCATTCGTTCAGGATCCCAATGGCGTGGAGATAGAGCTCATTCACCAGCAACGCTAATCAGGCTCCGGGCTTCAGACTACAGGCTTCAGGCCTGACGTGGAGCCCGAGTCGGCGACGCTCTCAGGCTGTAGCTTGAAGCCCGTAGCCTGTAGCCTGTAGCCCGATGGAGGGTATATGTCAGATCCGGAAGAGGTCAGCCGACGCAGCTTCGCTGCCGCCGCAGCTTCCGCCGCGCTCGGCACGCTTAGTCTGTCCGATGAGCTGTCGGCTCAGGAACTGAGTGGGGACACGTTGAAGTCTGAATTTCTCTTCGACGTCGTCTTCGACGTGTCCACGCCGTTCAACCTCGGCTCCAGACAGATCGTGCCGGTCACCGGGGGCACGTTCGCAGGGCCCAAGCTGAAGGGAACCGCCTTCTCGGGCGGCGGCGACTGGATCGTCCGTCGTTCTGACGGAGCGAGCGTGCTGAACGTGCGAGCAACGCTGAAGACCGATGACGATCAGCTCATCTACATGTCGTACGACGGCATCCTGTACACGCCTGCCGGGGCGAAGCCGGGCGAGTTCTATTGGAGAACCACGCCGAAATTCGAGACGGCTTCTCCCAAGTACGAGTGGCTGACCCGCATTGTCGCTGTGGGTGTTGGCCGTCCCGTGCCTGGCAAGGCCGCGTACCGCATCTTCCAGATTCTGTAGAGGCCGGCCACCGCTGTCGGCACGCGCGTGGAATGTGCGTGCCGAGCCTCACACCCCAGGCAGTGGCTCAAGGGACAGCTGTCCGGTGCTGTCCCCGAGCTGCTCGGTAGGCACCCCCACCTTGTTCAGCAAGCTGACGAGCAGATTGGCCATGGGTGTCTCGGGGAGGTTGATGTGCCGGCCTCCCTTCAGCTGTCCCGAACCGCCTCCAGCCACAAGTACCGGCAGGTCGTTGTGAGAATGAAGGTCGCCGTCGCCCAGTCCGCTGCCATACAGGATGAGTGAGTGATCGAGCAGCGAGCCGTCCCCGTCCTCGATGGCTCGAAGCCGCTCCAGGAAGCCCACGAGCAGCTGGACGTGATACGTGTCGATCTTGGCCTTCTTCGCCACGAGCACAGGATCGTGCTGATGGTGCGAGACAGCATGATGGCCGTCGGGCACCCCGATCTCGGGATAGGTCCGGTTGGTCTGCTCCCTCCCGATCAACAGCGTGAATACCCTCGTGATGTCGGCCTGGTACGCGAGCGCCTGGAGTTCGAACATCAGCCTGGCGTGCTCGTCGAGCGTCGCGGGGATGTCGGTTGGGCGCTCAGGGAGGGCGAGGGTCTGTGCGCGCTCGGCGTCGCCGGCCTGAACGCGTTGCTCGACCGAGCGGACCGAGTCGAGGTACTCGGTCAGCTTGGCGCGATCCCCTGGGCCCAGGCGCTGGCGCAGTCGGGAGGCATCCTCGGTCACCGAGTCGAGCAGACTGGTGGTCTTCTTCGCCTGCGCCTGGCGTTGGGCCGCCGTGCCGCCGTCGCCAAACAGCCGATCGAAGACCACGCGGGGATGAATCTCTGCTGGCAACGGCGTCGTCGGTGTCCGCCAGGACACGGTGTGCGAATAGAAGCAGTCGGCGCCGCTGTCGCACGCAATCGAGGTCGGGCTCTCGAGCGCCAGCTCGATCGACGGCAGGCGGGTGTCGCGGCCGATGCGCGCGGCGGCGAGCTGGTCCGCCGTCGTGCTCAGCCGGATTTCGAGGCCGCTTCTCCTGGTGGACGCGTGCACGCCCGTCAACCATGCGGCCGTCGCACGGTGGTGGTCGGCGTTGCCGTCGCCGAACGACTCCGCCTGCCGGTGAGCGAGCCCACTCACGACAAGAAGGTTGTTGCGCAGCGGCGCCAGCGGGCTGAGGATCGGCGACCATTCAAAGTCGGGTCCTGTGCCTTTCGGCGTCCAGTGAACCTGCATGACACCGTTGGGGATGTAGATGAAGCCGATGCGGGGCACCGGCGCCGCGGGTGTCTTCGCGAGCGCCGAGAGCGCCGGGATCATCGCGTCGAGCAGCGGCAGCGCCAACGTCGCGCCCACGCCACGAAGGAATGTTCGCCGGGGTAGCGCGATTTTGCTGATGATCATGAGTGTCTGCTCCCGGCAGCGTTCAGCAAGCTGACCGCTGAGCGCTGATGGCTACTCGTTCTTCACTCGCATCTGAAACGGCACGCTCGTGACGATGCCAACAACCAGCGACGAGAAACGGTAATGGTCGCGGGCCGCGGCGCGGGTAACGGCGCGCACGGCCGGTCGGTCATAGTAGCCGACCTCCCGCCCCACCGCATACGACAGGAGCTTCTCAGTCAAGGTCGTTGAAAACTGGTCCGCTCGTGAGAGGAGCACGCGCCGGAGCGCCTGAACGCCGTCGATTTCCGTCCCGTCGGGCAGAACACCGCCCGGGTCGATCGGGTCGCCCGCTTCGCTGCGCGTCCGCCACTGGCCGACGGCGTCGAAGTTCTCGAGCGCGAAGCCCAGCGGATCCATCCGCATGTGGCACGCCGCGCAGACAGGATTGGCGCGATGCTGGACCATGCGCTCCCGCATCGACAGCACCTTTCCCTCTGAAGTCGTGTCTCTGAGCGCCGGTACATTGGGCGGCGGCGGGGGCGGAGGCGCCCCCAGGATGTTCTCCAGGATCCACTTCCCCCGTACGACCGGCGACGTCCGGGTCGCGTAGGAGGTCAACGTCAGGATGCTACCCTGACCGAGCAAGCCACCCCGCACGCTGTCTTCGCCGAGGGTAATGCGACGGAAGTGGCTGCCGTAGACGCCCGGCAAGCCGTAGTGCCGCGCCAGTCGCTCGTTGACGAACGTGTAGTTCGCGCCGAGCAGGTCGAGCACGCTCCGGTCTTCGCGGACGATGGAGTCGAAGAAAAGGTCCGTTTCCCGAAGCATCGCCTGCCGCAAGCCCTCGTCGAAATCGGGGAAGAAGCGGTCGTTCGGCCGTCGAGCCGGAAGGTCCCGCAAGTAAAGCCACTGCGCTGCGAAATTCGTGACGAGCGCGTGCGAGCGCGGGTCGGCCAGGAGACGCCGCGTCTGCTTCTCCAGCATCCCCGGCTGGCGCAGCCTTCCCGACAGAGCGACGTCCAACAGTTCGTCGTCGGGGATGGAGCTCCAGATGAAGAACGAGAGGCGGGAAGCCAGCTCGACGTCGCTGACCGAATACACGCCGCCTGGAGCGCCCTTCCGCGGGGGGTATTCGGTTCGGAGCAGGAATTCCGGACTGACGAGAACTCGCTCGAGAGCACGCTCGATTCCGTTGTCGAAGCCGCCGTCTCCGCGCCCCTCGTGATAGAACGCCAGGATCCTGCTGACGTCTGTGTCCGACACCGCTCGGCGGTACGCGCGACGAAGCAGTGTCGCGACGATTCGCCGAGCGCATGGTTCTTCATCCGACGTGTTCGTCGGTTGACAGACGAAGATACGACGTCGACTCGGCGCGTCGCCGGTGGCGACGCTGCCGAGCGGTCCCCTGATCGTGACGGCCGCGACCGCCGGCTGCTGACCCATCCCGCGCCGGAACGGGCGGACGAGCGCTTCGTCGGCCGCTGAGGTCTTACCGACGAATGTCACACCGACCGTTCTTGGGCCCGCACGGACGTGAAGCCGCACCTCGAGCGGGGCGCTCCCTTCGGCTTCGAACCTGGATCCCCTTGCCCGACCCTCGGGTCCGCTTCCGCCGACAGTGAAGAGCTTCGTGCGCTCGCCGTCAAGGCTCAGCTCAAGATCGTGGGCTTCACGGGTCGATCCCGACAGCTCGAGCTTGAAAAGGTATTCGCCGTCGAGAGGGAAGTATCGTCGGATGGACGTCCCGCCTCTGGTACCCAACGGCAGCTCTTCGAGCTGATCGTCCTGAGGTAGCTCGAGCGGCAGCCGATAGATATCAACGATCTCCGGGAGCTGGGGGTCGCCGACGGCCAAACGGGAGATCTTTCGCGCGGCCGTCACGTACCCTTCCATGAGCGTCGGGGTGACGAACAGAAGCTCCGCCGCTGTGTCGAAGCCTACCGTATTGTCGGAGGGGAGCAGCGTTTCGATCTCCAGCTCCTTGGGGAGGTCATCGAGCGCCAGCAGGTGGCGGACGGCATTCTGGTACTCGGTCCGACTCAGTCGATGGACGGCCGGGACGCGCCCGGGATTGGGCTGTGCTCCAGCCGCGCTGTCGAGTTCTGCTTCCAGCCACGACGAGAACGCGTCCACCTCGGATTGGGACGGCCGGGGCCGACCGGCTGGAGGCATCGCGCCGGTGCGGAGCTTGCGGACGACCTTTTCCCAGCTCTCCGGGGCCCGGCCGGGTGAGGCGACATCGATGGCGTCCAGCAGGAGCGGACTTCCAGCGGGAATCTTGAGCGTCTGGTTGTGGCATGTCACGCAGTAGCGATCGAGCCACGCACGGTGGTCTTGAGCGGCGACGGCGTTTCTCCCGCCAGGCGACCGCTGTGGCGCTCCCTCTGCTGCCGAGAGATTAAAGAGCAACAGGGTCGACGCAACCGCCACGCGAGCGCCATCAGGGCCGCGCATTGGTCTCAGCCTTCTTCCGCAACAGCTCTCGTATGAACGCCGCCGTCGCGGGCTGCGACTTCTCCGTCTGCCCGATCCACATGCCGTCAGCGAGCATCAAGGGCGTCCATCCGAGCCGGTTCCTCGCGTTGAGGTCGCCGCCCTTGTCGATTAGAAAGGTGATCACGCTGTTCACGCCGCGAACGGCCGCGCCGTGCATCGCGGTGCTGCCGCCCCATCGCATGTCACCCGGCGCGCTCTCGTCGAACTGATGGACGTTCAGCGGGAGCCGGTGCAGCAGCTGCAGACCATCCCCTTCGACGGGCGTATTGCCGAAGTCCGCGCGCGCATTGACGTCCACGCCGCGTCCGAGCTCCCAGGCGAGTTTGACGGCTTCGAGCGTGTCGCCTTCGGAAACACCATTGTTCGGCCCGGGGCTTTCGCCGGGCCAGAAGCCGATGCCGGCCGCTGCCATGAACGGCGTGACACCCTGCACTGTGGGAATGGTGGGATCGGCTCCCTTCTCGGCAAGCAGGCGCATCAGGGCGACGTCGGCATGCTTGGCCGCCAGGTAGAAGGGCGTCGCGCCGACGAGCGAGATGTAGTTGCGACCAGACGCGATGTTCGGAGGATTATTGACCACCATCCCGAGGTCGAATCCGCTTCTGCGAAGCTCTTTCCAGGCAACCCTGACGTTGGGATTGGCGCCCCGTTCGAGCAGCCGTCTTGCGAGCTCCAGGCTGTCCATGGTGTCTGACAGAATCTGGGGCGGTGTGCCGAGCGGCCAGCCCGGCCTCCGCAGCCACGCCAGCGCGTGCAGCGCCGAGCCCCGGGGGTCCGTCGCATTCGGGTTGGCGCCGCTCTCGAGCAGATCGGCAGCTGCAGCGAAGTGTCCATTGATGATGGCCAGCACCAGTGCCGATGTTCCATCTCTCGCGAGGTCGTTCGCGTCCGCCCGGGCTTCGATGAGGGCGCGGACCGTGTCGCGGTGACCGTTGCGAATCGCGAACATGAGGGGCGTGAACCCGGCGTTCGACCGGGCGCGAACCTCGGCACCCGACTCGATCAGCACGCGGGCCACGTCCGCATGACCCTCCGCTGCCGCCCACATCAACGCCGTCTGACCGCGCCACGTTTCCCTGGCGCTCACTTCTGCGCCGTGAGCGAGGAGGAGTTTGACGACGTCGACGCTTCCCGTCCGTGAAGCGGTCATGAGCGGCGTCTCGCCCTGCGGCAATCCGCCGCCCGGGTTGGCACCGGCATTCAGCAACCGCTCGACCATGGCTCGACTGCCGTTGGTGCACGCCAGAAGCAGCGGCGTCACGCCGTACCGATTGTGGGCTTCGGCGTTCGCACCAGCACGGAGAAGAAGGTCGGCGGTCGCCAGATCGTCGCGCCGTGCCGCCCAGTGAAGCGCCGTGGTACCGTCGGCTTCCGGCTTGTTGACGTCTATACGCTGTCGCAGCAGAGCCTGGATCGTCGCCTGGTCTGCGGTCTTGACGGCTTCAGGCAGAGAAGAGTCGGGGCCCGCCGCTCCAGCGGGGACGAGCGCGAGACCTGGCGACATCAAGATCACCGTCCCCGCGACGAGCAAGGTCAGGTAAGACCGCACCTCTGCTCGATCGTATCGCAAGGGATTCGATTTTGAGCCCCGACTGGTAAACTTGTTCATTTGGAGGAGTGACACATGAGAGTCCAGGTTCTCAAGGGCGTGCTGTTCGTCGGCGCCGTCATGGCGGTGGCAGCGCTGCCGCCTATGCAATCCGCGGCGGCACGTGGCGCTGCGCAGCAGGCTGGGCAGGCCCCCGCCGGGCGTGGCGCGCCGGCGGTCAACGACAGCCGCACCAGCAAGGAAGAGTTGGAGCGGTGGATGAAGGAGCTGTCGAACTGGGGCCGATGGGGCAAGGACGACGAGCTGGGGGCAGCCAACCTGATTACGCCCGCCAAGCGCAAGCAGGCGCTGGCGCTCGTCAAGTCGGGCGAGACCGTGTCGCTTTCGCACAATCCGGTCATGGACAAAGCGGTGGACGCCAACGATCCGTTCGCCCACAACGTGACGATCCTCGGACAGGCTGGGATCGCCGTCGAGAAGCAGGAGGTCAGCTTTCACGGGTCGACCTTCACCCATCTTGATGCGTTCTGCCATGTGTCGCACGACGGCAAGCTGTACAACGGCTTCCTGTTCCAGGACGTCGTCAGCAAGGACGGCGGCTGCTCGAAGCTGGGGATTACCGTCTTCAAGAACGGCATCGTGACGCGGGGCATTCTCTTGGATATCCCCCGCCTCAAAGGGGTGCCCTACCTCGAGGCTGGCACACACGTCTACCGTGAGGACGTGGAAGCCTGGGAGAAGAAGGCGGGCATCAAGATTGGCCCCGGCGACGCCGTGTTTCTCCGTACGGGCCGTTGGGCGAGGCGCGAAAAGATGGGTCCGTTCGCCAACCTGTCGGGATTTGACGGGTCGTTTGCTCCCTTCCTCAAGGAACGCGGTGTCGCGCTGATCGGGTCCGACGGGATCCTCGACGTCGGCAACGTGCCGGGGTTCGCGCTCCCAATCCACCAGATCGCGCTCGTGGCGCTCGGGATCAATATCTTCGACAACGTCGATCCCGAAGCCGTGGCCGAAGCCGCGGCGCGGCAGAACCGGTGGGAGTTTCTGCTGTTTGCGGCGCCGATTCCTGTCCCGAACGGGACGGGCAGCCTGATCAACCCCATCGCCGTCTTCTGACGTGGTATTTCGCTCGCTCGACGAGCTGAGCGAAAGTGACGCCTCGAGGGTGGGCGGCAAGGCCTGGAACTGCGCCCGCTTGAAGCAGCATGGGTTCCCGGTGCCCGACGGTCTTGCAATCCCCGCCCGCACCACCGACGCCCAGCTCGCGACGCTCGTCAGCCACCCGTGGTTCGATCGCTTTGCACCGGGCCAGAGTTTCGCCGTGCGGTCGTCTGGCCTGACGGAGGATGCGCCCGAGCAATCTTTCGCGGGCATCCACGAGACGCGGCTCAACGTGGCGCGCGCAGACCTGCCCGGCGCCGTGGCAGCGTGTCGAGCGTCGTCGGACTCCGAGCGTGCCCGGGCATACCGGCACGCGCGCGGGCTTCCGGAGGACGCCACCGCGGCCGGGGTTCTCGTCCAGCGCATGGTCGAAGCCGTCGCGGCAGGCGTGGCCTTCACGGTGGACCCGTTGACGGGCGAGAGCGAAGAGATCGTCATCAACTCGGTGCGAGGGCTGGGCACCTCCGTCGTGGATGGTCAGGTCGATCCCGACGACATCCGTCTTCGGAAGCGAGACGGTCATGTCGTCTCGTACTGGGTGGGGGGATCAGACGCGGCATCTGACGTGGGCTCAGGATCGCTCACCCTTGACCAGGTTCGCAGGCTCTGGTCGCTCCTCGTCAAGATCGAGCAGGACTACGCCGCCCCACAGGACGTCGAATGGTGTTTCGACGGCGGCGGGTTCTGGATAGTCCAGTCCCGCCCCGTCACGGTGGCACCCACGCGAAAGCACGAAACCGAGTGGACGCGTGCGAATCTCGCCGAGGTCCTGCCCGAGTTCACGTCGCCGCAGGCACTGGTCGAGGTCGAGCGAATTCTCAAGGAAGGAGAGCGCCGATACCTGGGGAAGCTCCTCGCGCCAGACGAAGTCCTCGGCCCTATCATCAAGACGTTCAACGGCCGGCTGTACTTCAATCTCTCGCAGTTGCGCCGCGTCAGCCGAATTGGGGGGGCGGCTCCCGCCGACCTCATGAGGAGCCTGGGCCATTCAGGATCGATTGACCCGGACGATGAACGCGCCGGGTGGCCGCCGCTCAAGGACTTCATCGCCTGCCTGCCGCAGTTTGCCCGCATGTTGAACCGCCACCGGCGGGCCGCGCACCTGATGCGGGGGCATCAAACCCTCGTCGACGAGATGATACGGCGCTTCGATGCGAAGGACCCCGACACGCTCGCAGACGCGGAAATATGGTCCACGATCCACGAGTGGACGAGCCACGCGCCGCAAACCATTGAAGTCATTCTCACGTTCGGCGGCGTGGTCATCTTCGAGAGTCCGCTCAAGAAGATCTGCGAGCGGGTCGGCTTTTCGTACAATCGGCTGCTCGGTACACATCTGGCGGCCGGCGAGCGATCGGTCAGCGCGCAGCAGGCGTTCGACCTGGTCGCGCTCGCCGACGTGGCCCGACAGGAGCCCCGCGTTGCCCGGTGGCTGACAGAGAACGAGGGCCGAGCGGACATGCGCGTCGCCCTCGCAGGCACCGCATTCCTGAGCGCATTCGATACGTTTCTCGAGCGATATGGCCATCGCGGGATTCATGAAACCGATTGGGCGCTGCCGCGATACCGGGAGGATCCCTCGCCGATCCTGAGCGCCATCCGTCTGCATCTTGGTGACGATCGGCGTGAACGACCAACCCAGGTGGCCGCAGCGGTCTCAGAGGAAGCCGATCGGGCGCGTGCGGAGTTCGAGCAGAGCCTCCGTGGCTTCCGACGCCTGACGACGCTCAGACGCGCGCGTCGGCTGCTCGGGACCATCAAGCAGTACTACTTGTGGCGGGAGTTGTGTCGGTCGGACATGATTCGAGTCCTCGAAGGAGTGCGGCGCTGGCATCTCGTCCTGGCGCGCCGCTTCGTGGAGCGGGGCTGGCTGCGAGCGCCCGACGACTACTTCCTCGTCCGGCTCGACGAGATCGGGAGGGTCCTCGAGCAGCCGGAGACGGCCCCTGAACTGGTCGGCCTTGCGGTGTCGCGTGCCGCCGAGATGCGGCGATTCCGTCAGGTCCCCATGCCGCTCCTGATGCGCGAGTCCGATTTGCCACGGCTCATTCGGGTCTCCGGCGTGAGCCCCGCGGCAGACGGCGAGCTCCGCGGGCTGCCCGTCAGTCGGGGATATGTCGAAGGGGAGGTGGTGGTCATCGACCACCCCGGCGACTTCTCCCGGATGAAGCCCGGGGCGATCCTCGTCACCCGCGCAACCGATCCGTCGTGGACCCCTCTCTTCTCGCTCGCCTCCGGCGTCATCGTCGAGCTGGGCGGCATGCTGTCGCACGCGTCGACCATCGCCCGCGAGTACGGGCTGCCTGCGCTGGCCAACGTGCCGCACGCCACCAAGCGGCTGAGAAGCGGCGACTGGATTGCGTTGAACGCGACGGAAGGAGTCGCGAAGCTGATCGCTGAGCGCTGACAGCTCTCAGCCTTCAGCGCTCAGC
>Ga0066710_100002244_pt1 | contig 15416 bp, 16 predicted proteins | sample GraSoiAngelo_159_FD_79666 | JGI IMG/M metagenome (GOLD analysis project Ga0066710, IMG submission 79666) | Grasslands soil microbial communities from the Angelo Coastal Reserve, California, USA - 14_1009_16_40cm | ecosystem: Environmental > Terrestrial > Soil > Grasslands | place: USA...
GCCGACGCTCGTGGTGATCTGCAACGTCAAGGATCCGGTCACGGGCAAGTGGTACACGCGCGATCCGCGGTACATCGCCCAGAAGGCCGAGGCGTATCTCAAGAAGACCGGGCTCGCCGACACGGTCTACATCGGCCCCGAGCTCGAGTTCTTCTTCTTCGACTCGATCCGCTTCGACCAGACCTACAACGCGGGCTACTACTTCATCGACTCCGAGGCGGGCGCCTGGAACACCGGCAAGGAGGGGACGGCCGAGCAGCCGAACCTCGGCTACAAGCCTCGCTACAAGCAGGGCTACTTCCCGGTGCCGCCGATGGACAAGTTCCAAGACATCCGGTCGGACATGGTGCTGGCGCTCGAGTCCGTCGGCGTCCGCATCGAGGTGCACCACCACGAGGTAGCGACGGGCGGCCAGACCGAAGTCGACATGCGCTACGACACGCTGACCAAGATGGCCGACAAGGTGTGCTGGTACAAGTACTGCGCGAAGAACACCGCGCGCAAGTGGGGCAAGACCGCGACGTTCATGCCCAAGCCTCTCTTCCAGGACAACGGCTCCGGCATGCACACCCACCAGTCCCTCTGGAAGAACGGCAAGAACCTCTTTTACGAGCGGGGCGGCTACGCCGACATCTCGAAGAACTGTCTCTACTACATCGGCGGCATCCTCAAGCACGCGCCGGCACTGCTCGCCCTGATCGCGCCGTCGACCAACTCCTACAAGCGGCTCGTTCCGGGTTATGAAGCGCCGATCAACCTCGTCTACAGCCAGCGCAACCGGTCAGCCTGCATCCGCATCCCGATGTATTCCAAGTCCGAAGGCGCGAAACGAATTGAATTCAGGACTCCTGACCCGACCTGCAACCCCTACCTCTCGTTCTCGGCGTGCCTCATGGCGGGCCTCGACGGAATCGCTAACAAGATCGATCCAGGCAAGCCGGTCGACAAGGACCTCTACGAGTTGCCGCCAGCAGAGGCGAAGAAGATCAAGCAGCTGCCCGGCGATCTCAGTATCGTCCTCGACAACCTCGAGAAGTCCCACGACTGGCTCCTCAAGGGCGACGTGTTCACGCCCGACGTCATCGAGACGTGGATCGAGTACAAGCGCAAGAACGAGGTGGACGCGGTCCGGTTGCGCCCGCATCCCTGGGAGTTCGCGCTCTACTTCGATATTTAGTTGAAGATCGGGGGGAGCGGCTGCTCCCCCCGATGGCCCCCCAGCCGACTCCATTCATCGCGCTGCCGTACGTCAACGGTTCTGTCAACGAGTCTGCTATGGAATGTGGCAGGGTTGGCGGAGGTGCCGGGTCGCTGAGCATGGCGCGGTGGGGCGCAGCGCCTAAGCGGTTGATTTCCTGAACCCGACTCTGGCACCGCGCTTGCGACGCATCATCGCCATGGCGAGTGACGGGCCGAAGTCCGACCCACGCTGGCGGGTCGCGATTCTCGACGATCACGAGCGCTCGCGCGCGGCGCTTCGCGCCGCCATCTGGGCGGCGGGGGGCGAGGTGGTTGGCGAGGCCGTACGGTGCGTCGACGCGCTGGCGCTCGTGCGGCGAGCGAGCCCCGATGTCGCCGTCTTCGCCGTCGGTCTGCCCGACGGAGACGGCATCGAAGCGGCGCGCCAGGTGATCGACGCGGGCTGCCCCGTGGTGCTCTTCACGAGCCACACGCGGCAGGAGCTCGTCGATCGAGCGCGCGCCGCCGGCGTGATGTCCTACCTCCTCAAACCTCTACGCTCGGCGGAGCTCGCGCCGGTGCTCGACCTGGCTGTCGCCCGGTTCCGCGAGACCGTCGCCCTGCGCCGCTCGCTCGAAGAGCGCAAGATCATCGAACGGGCGAAGGGGCGGTTGATGGCGCGGTATCAGCTGAGCGAAGACGCGGCGTTCCGTCGGCTGCGCCGGGCCGCGATGGATAGCCGTCGCCCGATGGTGGACATCGCCAAGGCACTGCTCGTGTCGGAGTCACTCGCGTCCGACGTGCCTACGCATTGAGCATAAACTCTGACGCACCAGCACCCAACCCACTGAAAACAAAGAAGTAGCGTCTTCGGTACGCCCTTTGCTGCCATGCGCACGTGCCTGCGGCCAAGAGCGTCCGCAGGGGACGCGCCAATGATGTCGCGACCGAGACCACTCAACCACCGAAAGGAGACGATGATGGCGGAGTACTCACGTCGCGACTTCATCAAAGGGGGACTGGCGGCGGGCACGGCGCTCGGCGCCGGCCTCGGGTTCCCACACGTCCTGAGGGCGCAAGAGACGGTCAAGATCGGTGTCCTGCACTCGCTCTCGGGTACGATGGCCATCAGCGAGGTCTCGCTACGGGACGTCGTGCTCATGGCCGTCGAGGAGATCAACGCCAAGGGCGGCGTGATGGGCAAGAAGATCTCGCCCGTCGTCGTCGACCCGGCGTCCAACTGGGATCTCTTCGCCGAGAAGGCCAAGCAGCTCCTGCTCCAGGACAAGGTGGCGGTGGTCTTCGGCTGCTGGACCTCGGTCAGCCGCAAGTCGGTCCTGCCCGTCTTCGAGAACAACAACGGCCTGCTCTTCTACCCTGTGCAGTACGAAGGCGAGGAGTGCTCGAAGAACGTCTTCTACACCGGCGCCACGCCCAACCAGCAGCTGATCCCGGGCGCCGAATACCTGATGTCCAAAGAGGGCGGCGGCTACAAGAAGTTCTATCTGCTGGGGACCGACTACGTGTTCCCGCGCACCGCGAACAAGATCCTCCGCGCCTTCCTGGTCGCCAAGGGCGTGCCGGCCGACAACATCGCCGAGGAATACACTCCGTTCAACCATCAGGACTACCAGACGATCGTCGGCAAGATCAAACGCTTCTCGTCGGGCGGCAACGCGTGCGTGCTGTCGACGATCAACGGCGACTCGAACGTGCCGTTCTACAAGGAATTCGCCAACCAGGGCCTGCGCTCGGAGAACGCGCCGATCATGGCCTACAGCGTCGCCGAGGACGAGCTGCGCGGCATGGACACCTCTGCCCTCGTCGGCCACCTCGCCGCCTGGAACTACTTCCAGTCGGTGGAGACCGCGAACAACAAGAAGTTCGTGCAGGCGTTCAAGGCGTACGCGAAGAAGGCCAATCTTCCCGGCGGCGACAAGCGCGTCACCGACGACCCGATGGAGGCGGCCTACTTCGGCGTCTACGTGTGGAAGCAGGCTGTCGAGAAGGCCAAGAGCTTTGACGTCGACCCGGTCCGCAAGGCGGTCTACGGCCAGACGTTCCCGGCGCCGAGCGGGACGATCAAGATGCACGAGGTCAACCACCACACCTACCGGCCGGTGCTCATCGGCGAAATCTTGAAGGACGGCCAGTTCAAGATCATCTCGCGCACCAAGGGCCTCGTCGAGCCGGAGCCGTGGAGCAAGTACACGAGCCCGGACAAGGCTTGCGACTGGGTGAAGCACCAGGGCACGTATCAGAAGAAAGCGTGAGCGACCGTCTCACCGTACTTCTTTCGTTGGTCGTGTGGCTCGCCGCGGGGGCGGCGGGCCACGCGGCGACCGCCGCCCCGCCGTCCCCCGAGATCGTCGGCGCTCTGGCGGACCTCACCGGCGACGACGCCGACAAGCGGGAAGCGGCCGTCACCGTCCTCGGCCGGACGCGCGACCCGAAGTGGCTCCAGTTCCTCCTGGCCCTGCGTGACGGCAGCGTCTACGTGCGCACGGACGCCGGCAAGACCGAGCTCGTGGTCGGCGGCACCAGGGCCACCCGCGGCGACCAGGACGTGATCGACATCGCGGGCGCCTACGATCGCGAGCCGCTCGGCACGGTGCCGCTGACCGAGCTGAAGGAAGTCGCGGCCGATCGGAAGCTCCGGCTCGCCATCAAGCCGTTCCTCGACGCCGGCGAGACGCAGGTGCAGCTCGCCGACCCGGACCCCGCGGTTCGGCGCGGCGCCGCCGTCAAGCTGGGGAATCAAGCCGCCGCCGGCGCGGCACCGGTCGTGGAGGCGGCGCTCAAGAAGGAAGGCGATCGCTGGGTCCGCCACGCGCTCGCGGAGGCGCTGGCGCTGATCCACCTGACCCACGGCGCCCCGGCGCTGCGCGCGGCGGCGGCGCGGACGCTCGGCGACCTGCACTCGGAGAGCGCGGTCCCGGCGCTCCAGCAGCTGGCGGCGGACACGGCCGCCTCGCCGGCCGAGCGCGACGCCGCGGTCCACGCGATCCGTGGCATCGAGCGCTGGGGCCTCCTGACGCGAACCGTCGAGACGCTGTTCCAGGGCGCCTCGCTCGCGTCGATCTTGCTCCTCATGGCCCTGGGCCTCGCGGTCGTCTTCGGCCTCATGGGCGTGATCAACATGGCGCACGGCGAGCTGATGGCGCTCGGCGCGTACGCGACGTTCGTGGTGCAGAACTGGTTCCGCGCCGCGTGGCCGGCGCACTTCGACTCCTACTTCCTCCTGGCGCTGCCGGTCTCGTTCCTGGTGGCGGCGGTCGTGGGGCTCGTCCTCGAGCGGGGGGTCATCCGGTTCCTCTACGGGCGGCCGCTGGAGACGCTGCTCTTGACGTGGGGCGCGTCGCTGATCATCCAGCAGGGGCTGCGCCTCTGGTTCGGCGCGGCGAACGTGGACGTGAGCTCGCCGTCGTGCCTCTCGGGCGGCGTGCCGGTGATGGTGGGGCTCACGCTGCCGTACAACCGCGTCTTCATCATCGGGCTCGCGACGGTGTCGGTCGCCGCGATGTACTGGCTCCTCTTCCGGACGAGCGCGGGCCTGCGCATCCGGGCGGTGACCCAGAACCGCGCGATGAGCTCGTGCCTGGGCGTGCGCGCGGGGGTCGTGGACGCGACGACGTTCGCCTTCGGCGCCGGGCTCGCGGGGCTCGCCGGCTGCGCGCTCACCCAGATCGGCAACGTCGGGCCGTCGCTCGGCCAGAACTACATCGTGGACTCGTTCATGGTCGTCGTCACCGGCGGCGTCGGCAAGCTTGCGGGGACGATTCTCGCCTCGGCGGGGCTCGGCGGCCTCACCAAGGGGATCGAGCCGGCGCTCGGCGCGGTCTTCGGCAAGGTCGCGATCCTCGTCGCCGTCATCCTGTTCCTCCAGCGGCGGCCGGCCGGTCTCTTCGCGACGCGGGGGCGGAATGCCGAAGCGTGAGGCGGTGGCGCTCGGCATCGTGGCGGTCGCGCTGGCGGCCGTGCTGCCCCTCTGCAACATGCTGCCGCCCAGCTCGTCGCTCGCGGTCTCGAACTTCACGCTCAATCTCTTCGGCAAGTTCCTCACCTACGCGATCCTGGCCCTCGGGCTCGATCTGCTCTGGGGATACGCCGGCGTGCTCTCGCTCGGCCACGGCGTGTTCTTCGGCCTCGGGGCCTACGCGATGGGCATGCACCTCATGCTCGAGATCGGCTCGAAGAGCGTCTACCAGAGCGCCTTGCCCGACTTCATGGTGTGGAACCAGGTCACCGCGCTGCCGCTCTTCTGGCAGCCCTTCCACAGCAGCGTGTTCACGCTGGCCGCGATCGTGCTGGTCCCCGGGCTCTTCGGTCTCGCCTTCGGCTACCTCGCGTTCCGGAGCCGGATCCGCGGGGTGTACTTCTCGATCATCACGCAGGCGCTGGCGCTCAGCGCATGGCTCGTGTTCAACCGCAACGAGATGAACCTCGGCGGCACCAACGGGCTCGCCGACTTCAAGACGGTCTTCGGCTTCCCGCTGAACCAGCCGGGAACCCAGCGCGCCCTCTACCTGGTCACGGCGCTCACCCTGGCCGCCGCGTACCTGCTGTGCCGCTGGATCACGCTCACCCGCGCCGGCAAGGTCATCGTCGCCATCCGCGATAGCGAGACCCGGGTGCTCTTCTCCGGCTACTCGCCGGCGGCCTACAAGCTTTTCGTGTTCGTGGTCTCGGCGGTGCTCGCCGGGGTCGCCGGCGCGCTCTACGCGCCGCAGGTGGGCATCATCACACCGGCGAAGATCGGGGTGCTGCCCTCGATTGAGATGGTGGTGTGGGTCGCTGCGGGCGGGCGCGGCACGCTCTACGGCGCGGTGCTGGGCGCGTTCGGTGTGAACTGGATCCAGAGCTGGCTCACCACGAGCTATCCCGACTTCTGGCTGCTCTTTCTGGGGGGGCTCTTCATGGGCGCGGTCCTGTTCTTCCCCGACGGGATCGTCGGCGCCCTGGGCCGGCTGGGATCGCGCGTCCACCGGATCCTCACAAAGCGCCGGGCTCGGGCGACCCTTGACGGCCCGCACCTTTCTCAGGCCACCCACGTTCTGAGCCGGCCTCCGAGCTCCGATCAATGACCCGTCCTCAAGGCTCCGATAAATAGCCTATGAGCGCCGGTAGCATCATCTATCTAGAAGACGTCACCGTGAACTTCGACGGGTTCAAGGCGCTGAGCCGCCTCAACTTCTTCATGGACCGGCGCGAGCTCCGGGTCGTCATCGGCCCCAACGGCGCCGGCAAGACGACGCTGCTCGACGTCGTCTCCGGTCGTGTCAAGCCCGAGAGCGGCCGGGTCATCTTCGGCCAGAGCACCGATCTCTTGCCGCTCCGCGAGAACCAGATCGCCCAGCTGGGGATCGGACGGAAGTTCCAGACGCCGTCAGTCTTCGTGAACCTCACGGTCTGGGACAACGTCGAGCTCTCGCTCCGGCGGGCCTCGAAGGGCGTCTTCGCCGCGCTCCGGCAGCGCGACCTGGCCGAGGAGCGCGAGCGTATCGCCCACACCCTGGAGACCGTGCAGCTCGCGGCCAAGGCGGAGAGGAAGGCGGGCGCCCTCTCGCACGGCGAGAAGCAGTGGCTCGAGATCGGCATGGTGATCGCGCAGGATCCGGAGCTCTTGCTGGTGGACGAGCCGGTCGCCGGCATGACCGACGAGGAGACCGCGCGGACGGGGGAGCTGCTCGAGACGATCGCCGTCGACCGGTCGGTCCTCGTCATCGAGCACGACATGGAATTCGTGCGGCAGATCGCCCGCCAGGTCACGGTGCTCCATCAGGGGACGGTGCTCTGCGAGGGCCCGGTAGAGCAGGTCCAGAGCGATCCGCGCGTCCTCGAGGTCTATCTCGGACGCCGGCGCGAGGCGGCCGATGCTGTCCATTAACGGACTCGACGTCGCGTACGGCCAGTCGCAGGTGCTCTGGGGCGTGGACCTCGAGGTCGGGCCCGGCGAGCTCGTCTGTCTCATGGGGCGCAACGGCGTCGGGAAGACCACGCTGCTCAAGACCGCGATCGGCCTCCTGCCGGTGCGGAGCGGGCGGGTGACCTTCGACGGCGCCGACATCACGGCCTGGTCTCCCGACCGCCGGGCGCGAGCCGGCATCGGCTACGTGCCCCAGGGGCGCGAGATCTTTCCGCATCTCACCGTCGAGGAGAACTTGCGGATGGCCTTGCTCGGGTGCGGGCGCGCCTCGTCGCTGGACGAGCCGCTCACGCTCTTCCCCGCGCTCGAGCCGCTGCTCGCCCGCAAGGGGGGTGTGCTGTCGGGCGGCGAGCAGCAGATGCTCGCGATCGGGCGCGCGCTGCTCACGAAGCCGAAGCTGCTCATGCTCGACGAGCCCACCGAGGGCATCCAGCCCTCGATCATCCTCGAGATCGAGGAGGCCCTCCGGCGGATCAAGAGGGAGCTCGGGCTGGCCGTCCTGCTCGTCGAGCAGTACCTCGAATTCGCCGAGCGCCTCGCCGACAAATACGTGATCATGGCCAAGGGCGCCGTCGTCGCTTCGGGCGCGACCCGCGACTTACGGCCCGAGATGGTCAGGCAGCACCTGGCGGTCTGACACCGTTGGTCAGGAGGTTCGACGATGCACCTCACCCCACGTGAGCAGGAGAAGCTCCTCGTCTTCACCGCGGCCGAGGTCGCGCGCCGCCGGCGCTCCCGCGGTCTCAAGCTCAACCACCCCGAGGCGCTCGCGCTCATCACGGCCGAGATCCTCGAGGGCATCCGCGACGGACGGAGCGTCTCGGAGCTGATGGCGGCCGGTCTCGACGTCCTCGGCCGCGACGACGTGATGGAAGGCGTGCCCGAGATGCTCGAAGAGGTGCAGGTGGAGGGCACCTTCCCCGACGGCACCAAGCTCGTCACTATTCACCATCCGATCCGGTAATGTTCCATCGCGTGGACGTGGAGTCGACGGCGACGGGCGGGTGCGGGAGGGGTCGATTGGACCACGCGGCACGCGCGCGCTGCTCCTGGGCGGCTGGGCTCCATCTGGGCGCGCGCCGCCCGCCGCCACTTGACGGGAACGGGTCCAGTCGACCCCTCCCGCACCCGCCCGTCGCCTCCCCTCTGCGTCCATCGGAGTCTTGACATGACTTCGAGGACGGGACGCTTGGGCCCGGCGTCGATCGTGATCGAGTCGCTCGGCGCCGAGGACGTGGTTCGGCATCGGCCGCAGCTGGTTACGTTGCTCAAGGATGCGGTCGATAGTGGGGCGTCGGTGGGGTTCCTGCCGCCCCTGGCGGAGGCCGAGGGTGAGGCGTATTGGCAGACGGTTGCGGGTGCGGTCCGCGAGGGGTCTTGTGTGCTGGTGGTCGCGCGCGACGCGGGCGACGGCGCGTCCGGGCGCGGCGAGATCGTGGGGACGGCTCAGCTGTTGCTGGCGACGCGTCGGAACGCGCTCCATCGCGCCGAGGTGGCCAAGGTGATCGTGCACACGAAGGCCCGCCGGCGTGGGATCGGACGGGCGCTCATGCTGGCGGTGGAGGAGCGCGCGCGCCGCCTTGGTCGCACGACGCTGGTGCTCGACACGCGTCAGGGCGACCCGTCGGAGCGGCTCTACACCGCGCTCGGCTACCACTTCGCGGGCGCGATTCCCGCATACGCGAGGAGCGCCGGCGGCGCCCTCGATCCGAGCGCGTTCTACTACCGGCTACTGATCGAAGGAGGCCAACCGTGATTCCGGGTGAGTACGTGTTGGGTGACGGCGAGATCGTCGCGAACCAGGGCCGCCGCACGGTCGAGCTCACGGTGGCCAACACGGGCGACCGGCCCATCCAGATCGGCTCGCACTTCCACTTCTTCGAGGTCAATCGTGCACTTCGTTTCGATCGTGCCCAAGCCTTTGGGATGAGGTTGAACGTGCCGGCCGGCACGGCGGTCCGCTTCGAGCCGGGCGACGAGAAGCGGGTGACGCTCGTCGAGCTCGGCGGCGCTCGTCGGGTCTTCGGCCTGAACGCGCTGACCGAGGGCAGCGGCCGCGACCAGGCGCTGGCGAGGCTCGCGGCGTGGGCGCGGCCGTCATGACGCTCCGGCTCACCCGCCGTCAGTACGCCGATCTCTACGGTCCCACGACGGGCGACCGCGTCCGCCTGGCCGACACGGAGCTCTTCATCCGCATCGAGCGCGATCTCACGACGCCCGGCGAGGAGGCGAAGTTCGGCGGCGGCAAGGTGATCCGCGACGGCATGGGACAGTCCACGCGCGCCACGCAGGGCGACGGCGTCCTGGACACCGTCATCACCAACGCGATCATCGTGGACCACGGGGGTATCCTGAAGGCCGACATCGGCATCCGCGGGGGACTGATCGTCGGCATCGGCAAGGCCGGCAATCCCGACGTCATGAGCGGCGTCACCGCGGGGATGGTGATCGGCGCGGGGACGGACGTGATCGCGGGCGAGGGCAAGATCGTGACCGCCGGGGGTCTCGACTCGCACATCCACTTCATCTGTCCGCAGCTCGTCCAGGAGGCGATCAGCGCCGGCCTCACCACGCTGCTGGGCGGCGGCACCGGCCCGGCGACCGGCACCGCCGCGACCACGTGCACGCCGGGCGTGTGGAATGTGCACCGGATGCTGGAAGCCGCCGAAGCCTTCCCGGTGAACCTGGGATTTCTCGGCAAGGGCAACGCGTCCGCGCCCGACCCCTTGCGCGAGCAGATCACGGCGGGCGCCATCGGGCTCAAGCTCCACGAAGACTGGGGAACCACGCCGGCGGCGATCGACTGCGCGTTGTCCGTGGCGGACGAACATGACGTGCAGGTCGCGATCCACACCGACACGCTGAACGAGAGCGGGTTCGTCGAGGACTCGATCCGGGCCTTCAAGGGGCGAGCGATCCACACCTATCACACGGAGGGCGCCGGCGGCGGTCACGCGCCCGACATCATCCGCGTGTGCGGCGAGCCGAACTGCTTGCCCTCGTCGACCAATCCGACGATGCCTTTCACCGTGAACACCATGGACGAGCACCTGGACATGCTCATGGTCTGCCACCATCTCAACCCGCGGATCCCGGAGGACCTGGCCTTCGCCGAATCGCGCATCCGGGCGGAGACGATCGCGGCCGAGGACGTGCTGCACGACCTCGGCGCGATCAGCATGATGTCGTCCGACTCGCAGGCGATGGGACGCATCGGTGAGGTCATCATCCGCACCTGGCAGACCGCCGACAAGATGAAGCGCCAGCGCGGCCCGCTCCCGGGGGAAGCCCCGGGTGACGACAACGTCAGGGTGAAGCGCTACGTCGCCAAGTACACGATCAACCCGGCGATCGCGCACGGCCTGGCCGGCCACGTGGGCTCGGTAGAGGTCGGCAAGCTGGCGGACCTCGTGCTCTGGAAGCCCGCGTTCTTCGGCGTCAAGCCCGAGCTGGTCGTCAAGGGTGGTCTCATCGCCTGGGCGGCGATGGGCGATCCGAATGCGTCCATCCCGACCCCCCAGCCCGTCCTCTACCGGCCCATGTTCGGCGCGTTCGGCCGGGCCCTCGGGTCGACGTCGCTCACGTTCGTGTCGGCGGCTGCGCTGGCGGAGGGCGTGCCGCAGCGCCTCGGTCTGGCACGGCGGGCCGTGGCGGTGAGCAAATGCCGGAACATCGGCAAGCGCGACATGATCCACAACGACGCGCTGCCGCGGATCGAGGTCGATCCTGAGACCTATCAGGTGCGCGCTGACGGTGTGGTGCTCGCGTGCGAGCCGGCGCGCGTGTTGCCCATGGCGCAGCGATATTTTTTGTTCTAATGGGGGGCTTATTCTAATGGGGGGCCCCGACATGGCCCCCCATACCCCCCCATCCGCGTCGCGATCGAGCCGGGGGCTCGATCGTTCCAGCGGGCATCCCGTTACTGCTGGTGGGGGTCGCGATCCTGCCGGCGGCGCTGAGGTTCCAGTGATCACGGAGCCGTGGGCGCAGACGCGCGATGGGGATCTGGCGGGGCGGGAGCGCGACACGCTCGTGCTCACGGCCGAGGAGCGGCGCTGGGGGCGTCGGCGCGCGACGACGACGGGGGGGCGGGTGCTCGCGCTGGCGCTGCCCACCGGCAGCACGCTCACGCCTGGCGAGATTCTTCATGTCGGCCCTGACTGGTACGTCGTGGTGGAGGGCGCGGCGGAACCGGTCCTGGCGGTCATGCCGAGCTCGCGTGAGGAGGCGCTGCGCATCGCCTTCGAGGTGGGCAACCGTCACTTCACGCTGGCCGTCGACGGCGATCGGCTCCTCGTGCCCGACGACCCGGCGATGGATCAGCTCTTGACCCGGCTCGGCGTCGGCTTCGAGCGGGCGCAGGCGGTGTTCGTGCCGGTCGGAACGGGACACCGCCATGACCGGTGATCCGGCGCTGCTCACACTTCTCCAGTTCGCCGATGGGTTGTTCCCGGCCGGCGGCTTCGCCCACTCGTTCGGTCTCGAGACGTACGTGCAGGACGGGCGGGTTCGGGACCGCTCGGGTCTGGAGGCATTCGTCGCGGCACACCTCGACGGCTCGGCCGGCCCCGCGGACGCCGCCGCGGCTGCGATCGCGGTGCGTCTGGCACGCGAGGCCGACGCCGAGGGCTGGATCGCGCTCGATGCGCGGCTCGACGCGATGAAGAGCGTCCCAGAGTTCCGGACGGCGAGCCGCCAGATGGGCCGGCAGGCGCTGCGGATCGCCTCGAGCCTCGGCGACGATCCGTTCCTCGCTCGCCTGGCCCGATCCGTGGACGAGGAGCTCGCGGCCAGTCATCACGCGACGGTGTTCGGCGCTGCGGTCGGGCGCGGCGGCGCCGAGCCCGAGCGCGCCGCGGCGGCATACCTCTACTCCACGGCGGCCCTGCTGGTCGGCGCGGGCCTGCGGCTGATCGCGCTCGGACAGCTCGACGGCCAGCGCGTGCTGGCCGCCATGCGGGGCCGGATCGAGCGGCTGGCCGCCGCCGCGGCGACGGCGACGCCGGACGACCTGTGGAGCTTCGGTCCCGCGCTCGAGATCGCGGGCATCCGTCACGCGACGCTCGACATGAGGTTGTTCAGGTCATGAGCACGATTCCGCGCCCGTTGAAGATCGGCATCGGTGGACCCGTCGGCTCGGGCAAGACCGCGCTGGCCGAGGTGCTCTGCCGGCGCCTTTCGGCCGAGCTCGACATGGCGGTCATCACCAACGACATCTACACGAAGGAGGACGCCGAGTTCCTCGTGCGCCGCGGTGCGCTGCCGGCCGAGCGGGTCGTCGGCGTCGAGACCGGCGGGTGCCCGCACACGGCGATCCGAGAGGACGCGTCGGCCAACCTCGAGGCGGTGCGGGAGCTCCAGAAGAGATTTCCAGAGCTCGAGCTTCTTCTCATCGAGAGCGGCGGCGACAACCTCGCGGCGACGTTCAGCCCCGAGCTGGTCGATGCGGCGATATACGTGATCGACGTCGCCGAGGGCGAGAAGATCCCGCGCAAGGGCGGTCCGGGGATCACGCGCTCCGACCTCCTGGTGATCAACAAGATCGATCTGGCGGCCCACGTGGGCGCGGACCTCTCCGTGATGGAGCGCGATTCGCGCCGCATGCGTGGCGCCCGGCCCTTCGTCTTCACGAATCTCCGGGCGGGCGAGGGCGTTGACGCGATCCTCGCCTGGATCCGTCACGAGCTCTCGCTCGACGCGGCGACCACGGGATGACGGCGACGGCGGTCGAGGGCGTCCGCGTCGGGCGCGACGGGGCACTGCAGCTCCGCTGCGAGCGGCGGGGGCCCGCGACCGTCGTCGCGGGCTGCCGGTACACGCTGCCGCTCCAGGTGCTGGCGCCGGTCTCGCTCGACGACCCGGCGGCAGTCGTCTCGATCCTGAATCCGACGGGTGGGCTCGTCGGCGGCGATCGGCTCTCGATCGACGTCCACGCAGCGGCCGGAGCCCATGCGGTCCTGACGACCCCCTCGGCCACGCGGGTGTACCGTGCCGCGGCCGAGGGCGCCACCCAGATCGTCCGGCTCACGCTCGATCGGCAGGCGGTCGTCGAGTGGGTGCCCGACCACACGATCCCGTTCGCCGGCTCGGCCTTTCACCAGGCGATCGCCGTCGACATGGACGAGACCGCCGGGCTCATCCTCGTGGATGCCTTCTCCGCCGGCCGGATCGCGCGCGGCGAGGCGTGGCGGTTCGCCGTCCTCGAGAGCGCCGTGTCGGTCCGGGACCAGCACGGCTGGCTGCTCCACGACCGGTTCGTCCTGCGGGGGGCGGCCGCCGAGGACGACGGGGTGTGGGACGGACTGGGATCCTGTGAGTCGCATCCCTACTTCGCCTCGATTGCGATCATCGGCGTCTTCGATCGCGATCGTTTCACGGCGGAGGTTCGGCAGGAGGTCGAGCGGTGCGGCGCGGGCGGCGAAGCCCCGTGGGTCGGCGTGGCCGCGCTGGCCCGCCGCGGGGCGCTCGTCCGCTGCCTGGCGGCGAGCGCGCCCGAGCTCGTCGAGACCGTCGAGACCTGCTGGGGGCTGGCCCGCCGGGCCCTTCTCGGCCTTTCGCCGCTCGCGCTGCGAAAGGCCTAGCGGCTTCGCTGGCGAAATTGTGACGTTTCCGTTACACTCGGGCCCGGGTCAATGTTCAACCTGATCCCGAAGGAAGTCCGGTTCTTCGACTACTTCGAGCAGCAGTCCCAGCACATCATCCGAGCCGCCGCCCTGCTGCGCGAGATGGTCCACAACTTCGCCGACGCGCGGGCCAAGGCGCACGCGATCAAGGAAGTGGAGCACGAGGGCGATCACACCACCCACGAGATCATCAAGAAGCTGAACACGACCTTCATCACGCCGATCGACCGGGAGGACATCCACGACCTGGCCTCGCGCCTCGACGACGTGCTGGACTACATCGAAGCGGCCGCCGAGCGGCTGGTGGTCTACCGCATCAAGGAGCCGACCTCGGCGTGTCGGGCGATGGCCGAGGTCATCGTCAACACCACGCACGCGATGGACCGCTGCATCCGGTGCCTGCGGACGATGGACCCCGGCTTCCACGAGCACACCGTCGAGGTGAATCGTCTGGAGAACACCGCCGACGTCCTGCTGCGCGACAGCCTCGCCGCGATGTTCGACGAGGCGAGCGACCCCATCGAGGTCATCAAGTGGAAAGAGATCTACGAGACGATGGAGATCGTCACGGACCGCTGCGAGGACGTCGCCAACGTGATCGAGGGGATCATCCTGAAGATGGCGTGACCACCCCGGCCTGAGCGGTGCTCTCCCTGGTCGTCTTCATCGTTTTCGTCGCCCTCGTCTTCGACTTCATCAACGGGTTCCACGACGCCGCCAACTCGATCGCCACGGTCGTCTCGACCCGCGTGCTGACGCCGCTCCAGGCGGTCGTCTGGGCGGCGTTCTTCAACTTCGTCGCCGCGTTCGGCTTCGGCGTCAGCGTGGCGCGGACGGTCGGCAAGGGCGTCGTCGAGACCAGCGTCGTCGATCAGTGGGTGATCCTCGCCGGGCTCATCGGCGCGATCGTCTGGGACTTGATCACCTGGGTGTGGGGGCTGCCCACCAGCTCCTCGCACGCGCTGATCGGCGGCTTCGCCGGCGCCGCCGTGGTCAAGGCGGGCTTCGGCTCGCTAATGGCCGGTGGCCTGATCAAGATCGGTGCGTTCATGATCCTGGCGCCGCTGATCGGCCTGGTCGTCGGGTTCGCGATGATGGTGCTCGTCCTCAACGTCTTCAAGCAGGCGACGCCGGGGCGTGTCGACAAGATCTTCCGACGCGGCCAGCTCCTGTCGGCCGCCGCGTACAGCCTGGGTCACGGCACCAACGACGCGCAGAAGACGATGGGGATCGTCGCGGTGCTGCTCTTCAGCACGGGCTACCTCGGGGCCGAGTTCTACGTGCCTTTCTGGGTCGTGCTCGCGGCGCATGCGGCGATGGGGCTGGGCACGATGGCCGGGGGCTGGCGGATCGTGCGGACCATGGGAATGCGGATCACGAAGCTCCGTCCCGTGGGCGGCTTCTGCGCGGAGACCGCCGGCGCCATGACGCTGATCGGCACGGCCATCGCCGGCATTCCCGTCAGCACCACTCAGACGATCAGCGGCTCGATCATGGGCGTCGGCGCCATCCAGCGCTTCTCGGCCGTCCGCTGGGGAGTGGCGGGAAAGATCCTCTGGGCGTGGATTCTCACCATTCCCGCCTCGGCGCTCGTCGCCGCCGTCGTCTGGACGCTCCTGCGCCTCGCGGGCGCCTGAAGCTCAGCGAAGCGCAGGTAGGGCCCCGGACGTCCCGGCGAGGAAGTCTCA
>Ga0066710_100002246_pt1 | contig 15409 bp, 13 predicted proteins | sample GraSoiAngelo_159_FD_79666 | JGI IMG/M metagenome (GOLD analysis project Ga0066710, IMG submission 79666) | Grasslands soil microbial communities from the Angelo Coastal Reserve, California, USA - 14_1009_16_40cm | ecosystem: Environmental > Terrestrial > Soil > Grasslands | place: USA...
CGTCGCCAGAACGCGTGGTCGTCGCAGTGTGAGTGTCAGGCTGACCCGACGACCGTCGAGGAGTCGACAAACGTACGCGTCGCCTCGGCCGGCCGGTGACGGGCCCGAGGTCAGCGCGCGTCACCGCTCCGAGAGGGTTCCGACGGTGAATGAGGATCTGCCGAGGCGACGGTGATCGTCGCGGCTGCGTTCCTCCAGAGATAGAGGAGGCGCCAGTCGTTGCTGAAGACCCCGACCTTGACCGTGAACGTCCCGGCGGCGGCTGAGCCGGGCCAGGTCCAGGCGTAGGTGCGGACCTGCCCCGCGTTGAAGCTCTGCTCGGAGATGGCGTTCTGAGCGACCCTTGTGCCCGCCCCGTCATAGACCTCGATGTCGATGATGCCCGAGCCCGCCGTCGCCGAGGTGACCGGGACCGTGATGGCGATGCTCTGCCCCGGCCGGGCCGTATCGGGGCTCACCGAGACGGTCCCGACGGTGAACGAGGGTGACGACGGCGTCGGCGACGGCGAGGGCGCGCGGGAGGGTGAGACCGCTCCCCCGACCGTGATGCTGTAGGTGCTCACATTCAGTGTGCCCTTGCCCTTGAAGACCTCCGGCCCGAACTGCACGCTGTCGAGCCACCAGTCTGCGGGGAGGTCGTGGTTGTTCACGAGCCACTGGGCGAACTGCATGATGCCTAAGGTCGCCCCCTTCAGGTCCGCCGGTTCGTCGAGCAGGAATGTCGCAACCGGGGCTGAGCCACCCTTTTTCTCGATGACCTTCCACCGGTGCCCGCCGATCGTGGCGTAACCGATGGCCGGGTAGTCCGAGAAGAGCTCGCGGGAGTAGGCCAGCCAGATCATCATCTCGTAGGCGGGGTGACTCGTGCCGGGGTTGGCGGTCTTGTGGAACCAGATGTCGTAGGAGATGTTCAGTCGACACACGCGGGACCCCCCGCAAGATGAATCGGGCACGTAGTCGAAGAGCGCTGTCGTGTTGATGGGAGTTCGCGAGGAGAGCTGAATCGGCAACCCAAGCCGTGCGGGCGGAACATGCCAACCCCATTGCCACCCAAAGATGGCCGCCGCGTAGGTTGTGACGACCCAGTTTTCGCTGCGGTCAAAGTCCCAGCTGGTCGACCAGGATGTGCCGCTGTTGACTGTGATGCGCTGCCGGCCAGAGGCGCCGCCCTTGTTCCAGTGGTTGTTGAGGACGTAGACCGAGGGCGTCAACTCGATGACACAGCCATCGAACTCGCACTTTTGGGGGAACTGGGCGCTTTCGCCCTCCACCAAAACAAGCCAGGGCATGGCCGCAAGGGCCACCAAGAGGGTGAAGAGCTTCACCAGAGCGGGTTCTGGTTGGCGAGGACGTCGTCCGGCTTCCCGGCTTCGCGCAGCGTGTGCATCTTGCCCCCGTATACGAGCACCTCAGCAGGAGTGGGATGGCTCAGAAAGGCCAGGCTGCTCGCACTGTAGCCGTACGCGCCGCTCATAAAGACGCCGATCACGTCGCCGGGTGACACGTGCGGGAACGGCAGGTTCTGCGCCAGCGTGTCCAGGGGGGTGCAACATGGGCCGACGATCGTTGTCCGCTCTTCCACACGGCTGCTCCAGCGGTCGAGAACCGCGATCGGGTACGCCTTGCGCAACACCTGGCCAAAATTCCCGGTCGCGGTGATGTGATGGTTCATGCCGCCGTCGGTCACGACAAACGTCTTGCCACGCGAGTGCTTGATGTCCACCACGCGCGTGGCATAGATCCCGGCTTCCGCCACCAGATATCGCCCGAGTTCAATGACGGGCCGAGCGCGCTCCAGCATCGTGTGTTTCCGACATGACTGCACCACGCCTCGGTACCCTTCGGCAAATGCGTCCAGGTCCAGTTCTGGTAAGTCCTCGAAGTAGGGGACACCAAAGCCGCCACCAAAGTCGATGAACTCGAGCGGCTGTCCCACTTGGGTCGCCACATCGCTGGCGGTCTCTACGACGTGCGCGCAATGCGCCAGCAGTCCGTCGACATCGAAGATCTGCGTGCCGCCATACACGTGGATCCCGACCACGTGTAGCCATGCGGACTTCTTTGCGAGCCGGATGGCTTCCGGGATCTGCTCCTCGTCGATGCCGAACTGCTGTGGCCCTCCTCCCATGCGCATGTAGGCGCCTTTGACGTGCTTGAGCGGGTTCACGCGAAGACCCAGAGCCGCGCGCTTCCCGGCCGCGGACGCGATGTCCGCCAGGCGCTCGATTTCTCCCAACGATTCGACGTTGATCGCCTGAATGCCGAGAGAGACCGCGGCGCCCAGTTCCGCATCGGTCTTGCCGGGGCCTGCAAACAAGGTTCGTGACGCAGGGAACCCGGCCCGTTGCGCCAGGAGCAACTCTCCAATCGAAGCGACCTCGGCGCCTACGCCCTGCCGCGCGATGAGTTGGCACACGCCCAAACTGGGGTTCGCCTTCAATGAGTAATAGAGCGACGTCTCCGGCCCCAGCACCGAGGCAACCCGCTGGATCTGGGCGATGATGGCCTCGCCGCTGTAGACGTAGCAGGGGGTGGAGACACGGCGCGTGATTTCAGCGATTGGCACCCCGGAAATGGACAAGCCATCCTGAGAGATGGCGCCAAGCACCTTGACGAGCCGCGCGAGCTTAGCCTCGGGCCACTCCATGCTTCAGCGCGCTCCTGTCGATCTTGCCAGAGGGAGTTCGCGGCAACTCGGCAAGGATCTGAACGATTTTTGGTACCACGTAGTGAGGGGCTCGCTGCAAGCACCCCGCTTTGATTTCCTCCGGTGTGCACGTGAACCCCGACTTGAGAGCCACGACCGCCACGATCTTATGGCCTGACGCTCCATCCTTTTGACCGAACACAGCCGCTTCGGCCACGGGCGGTAAGCCAGAGAGAATATCTTCCACCTCGTGCGGGCTGACTCGGTATCCGTCGCTTTTGATTTGTTCGTCACGCCTTCCCACAAAGTAGAGAAAGCCGTCTTCCCCCCGTTTGACCAGGTCTCCCGAGTACACCACGCGATCAAGGGTCGGCAGTTCCGGCGATGCGAGCGGATTTGGCTTGTACACGGCGCGGGTTTTCTCCTCGTCGCCCCAAAAGCCCAGCGCCACGGTCGGCCCTCGATGGACCAGCTCCCCTTCTTCGCCCGGCAGGCATTCCTCGCCGCGCTCGTTGAGGACCCAGATGTCGGTATTGGGGATCGCGCGACCGATGCACGCTGGTCCTCGATCAATGTGTTCAGGCGGCAGATATGTGGACCGAAACGCCTCGGTCAGGCCGTACATCAAGTAAAGCTTTGTGCTGGGCAACAAGGACCGGAGCTGCTCGAAGTGCGCCTGCGGAATCATTCCCCCCGAATTCGTGATGTACCGCAGCTCTGAAAGCGGCTGGCGCTCCAGGCTGCGCCGGTTCTGCAGGAGCAGCGTCCACACCGGTGGCATGCCAGCGAGCCCGGTGATCCGCTCTTGACGGAGGGTTTTCAGCATATCCCCGGGCAGGAGAGACCGCGGGAGGACGAGCGTTCCTCCCACGCGGACCATCGTCGTGAGCTGGCTGAGACCGTAGTCAGAACTGAACGGAAGGACGCTCAGCACACGGTCGGAAAAGGTGTTCTCCAGGTAGAGGGAGACAATCTGAGCGCCAGCGACCAGATTGCGGTGGGACAGCATGACGCCCTTCGGCCCGCCCGTAGAGCCGGACGTGTAAATAATGCTGGCGAGGTCGGTTTCAATCGCTGGCGTCTCCAGGGAACCGCTGGAGATACTTCCGAGGGCTTCCTCGAAGGACACGGACCGTTTCGCCCAGGCAAGCGCCGTGGCCGAGTGCGTGAGAAACACGGTCTCCACCTCTGGTAGCGCGGAGCCTTCGAGCTTGGCCGGATCGCTCACCAGCATCCGCATACCGCAGTTGCGCATGATGTGGGCGACCTGGGGTTCTTTGAGCAACGGATTCATGCTGACAAAGCAGCCCCCTGCCTGCGCGACAGCGAAGATGCTCACCACCGCGTCCAGAGACTTCTCCAGATACACCCCGACCCGATCCCCTCGCCGGAGGCCGGCCTTCCTCAGCGCATGAGCGAAGAGGGCGGTCCGCCGCAGCAAGTCGCCGTGGGTGCACCGTTCCCCATCAGCCACGACCGCCACCGCGTCGGGTCGTTGCTCTGCCGCGTTCCGGAGGAGGTGGAACAGGGTGAATTCGGCCAAGCTCATTCTGCCTCCAACTTCTGCTCCACGAGGGTGGCGATCGAGGATATCGAGCGGAAATTGTGCTCGTTGACCTCTTCGGGGTCGATCTCGATCCCAAACTTCTCGCCGAGAAACATGACCAACTCTACGGCTTCGAGTGATGTGAGGTAGCCGTTCTGGATGAGCGGCGTGTCAGCCGCGACCTCGTGGCCACTTCCCTTCGCGAGCTGTGTCGTGATGCAGGCATGGATTACCGCAATCACCTCCGTGCGGGGTGATCTCGACGTGCGCTCGCTCGACGTGGGCCGACGCGGCCCATCGCTAGATGAATGCATGGCTCGCCTCGCTGTCTCCAAAGCTGTAATTCCAGGCGCCTGGTCGTGTCGCAATGGTCTGTATGCCCGGGTCAGCGAACTTGACCGACAGCACAAAGTCGCCTCGCCGGATGAACCCCAACCGGCGCAAGTCGGGCACGGGCATGGCACCAGGGCTCGCAAAATAGCGGACTGTCCACGCGCCCTCGGCGCGAAGCCGCTTGACGGCGTACCGCATGAGGGAGATCGGGACCTCGACACCTGCTTCCGGCAGCGCCAGCAGGTCCAAGATCAGCCCCCGGTGAGTCTCCACTGAGAGATGGAAGACCACGTATCCCAGAAGGTTCCCGCCCCCGTCGGTCACAACTGCAATCTCTCGTGTGGGGTGCGGCGATGTCGGACCATAGCGCCACTGCAGGAACCTCAAGTCTCTGACCGGCATGGCCGGCGCACGCTGCGAGATCCGTAAGAAAAACTTCTCGAGCCGGCGGTCAAACTCTCGAAGCCGCTCCACGTGGAGCGCATTCCGACCAGCCAGCCGAACGGTATCTCTAAGACCGAGCGCGCCCGTCAGCAACCACTGAGCCAGGAGCGGCACACGATTGAGCCTCTCGTGTTGGCGCAGCGCGCGGCCGTCGAGCACTTTGACGTAACCTACGAGGCGTCCTGCTCGTTTGGCGCCCAACCATTCCGTCACCTTGATGGTGGATGGAACGTCATCCGCGCTGACACAGTTCGCGCACGTGCGAAAGAACTGGTGCATGAGTTGAAGGCCGTAGAACCTGTATTCCGGATCGACCATATAGTCCGCAGGTGTATGCGCAGTGAGCGTGGTACCGCCAATTCGGTAAGCAAGGGGGACAGTGTTCAGAAAACCGACGACACGGTCGTTGTCGACAAGCACCCACTTCGCACCACCGTCGAAAAAGAGATCGTTCTCACGCCCCCACTCCCAACGCGCTTCAAATCCCACCCGTGATCGTTCCGAAAAGATCTTGCCGTACAGCTCATACACCTGCTGGCGATGGCGTATCTGAAATGGCATGATCCGCACCTGCTTACTCGAGTGCGGCCCGGCCCCTGGCTCGCCTTGCTTGCCCACGGCTTCGTCGATGGACTTCAGCATCACATGCCCCGACGAGCGATCAGACGGATCCGACCGTGCCGGGTTTACCGAGAGGGAGACGCGGGATGGCCGGACCAACCTGAATCATCACTCGGCGGCTTTTTTGCCCCAGCACCCAAAAGAAAGAGCCGTCCGTCCGTGGCGACTCGTCGGCAAGGACGTCGATTTCAACACATCCCAACTCTCCCAGCCTACGAACAACCCGACGGGGAGATAGTGTTGCGCCGTGCCAGGTCTTCAAGTTCCCCAAGAATGCAGTGGGCTGCTTGACGGTCGCCCGAGCGTCAGGGCGTCGGCGAAGTCTCTCCGAAATTCGAGATACGGCATGGTAGGCGGCACGGACGTGCGGGCGAATGGCTCCGGGAAGTGCAATCAGAGTCCTGGCCTTCAGGGGAATACTCTTCCGCAGATGCAACTGAAAGAGGCCTCCCGGTTTGAGCACCCTGTACACCTCTGGAAGGTATCCAAGAGCGATCTGGTCGTTGGGCACATAGCCCAGCACGTTATAGGAGAAGCAAAAGTCAAAATAGCCATCGGGGAGGCCCGATAGATCGTAGCCGTTTCCGAGAACAAACTTAGCCTCGCGAATTCGGCATAGGGCGAGTCCACGTTCGATCATCGTTGGCGAAACGTCGACGCCCCAGATCTCGCCAAAACCCAACGCGTGGAATCCCGGGAACAACCTCCCGATTCCACACCCTAATTCGAGCATCCGCTTGCCGGACGCGCGAAACGACGATCGCTCGAGGGCCGGTGAGGTCAACGTGATCGCGTGAGCTTTCCCCTCTTCATAGAATGCACCAAGGTCGCCATCGGTGTTCCAGCCATCATCGTTCCAACAGATGTACCGGAGATCGCCCCTGACGCGCTCATCCCAATCATCTCGCATCGTCTGTTCCCACGAGGACCTTCTAGCCGCTGATCGCTCATGTTCCATCCAGCGCCTCTCTCTCGAACTCGTCGGCACCCAGCCCACGCCGTTAAGCCCCAAGGCGCGGGCCCTGCGGGCGTTAATCAGACGCTTCGCTATCGCAAGAGCGGTGCCACGAGGGAAACTGGCCGCAACCCGCTGCGTCGCGGCCCCGGCCGTTCACTCCATTGGCAAAATTCTCCGGAATGGCTGAAACAATTGCCGACCCGGCGTGCTCCGGACGGAGGCGATCTGCCGGGGAAGGGCTTGAACTGGGTCCGCCGGGACGGTCGCCGGCCATGGCAAGGCGCTTGCGTGCCGCAGGTACGATGAACGTGGCGGCTTGCCGGCAGATCGGACCGATCCAGGCGTCGTCGCCGCCGCGCGAGCCCGGCATGGAGATCTTGGTCTGCGCCCCGTACCCGCCGTACCCGCCCCGCTTCGGCGGTGCGACGCGGATGTTTCACTTGATCCGCGTCCTCGCCCGGGATCACCGGGTGACCCTGCTCTGCTTGGCCTCCGCGGAGGAGGCCGCCGCCCTCGGGCCGCTTCGGGAGATCTGCGCCGCCGTTCACACGGTCGAGCCGCCGCCGGGTGCCCGGTGGAAGCGGTTCTACCAGCTCCGGTCTATCCTGGAGCGGCGCGTCTACGCCTCTCACGTGTACTACTCCGTCGAGATTGCGTCGCGCCTCGCGGCACTCCTCGCGCGTCATAAGTTCGATATCGCCCAGATCGAGTTCGGAGACATCGCCGGCCACTACGCCGTGCCTGACACTGTTCTCCGCGTCGTCGACGAGCACAACGTCGAATACCTCCTGCTCGAGCGCACGTGGCGTCAAGAGGCAAACCCGCTCCGCCGGCTCTACAACCGGCTCCAGGCCGAGTGGCTCCGACGCGCCGAGCTGACGAGCTGCCGGAATGCGGACGCGATCTTGACGACCTCGGCCATCGATCGCGACGTGCTGGCTCAGGACGTCCCTAGTGTCCCGATCCGGGTCGTCCCGAACGGTGTCGACACCGCCTTCTTCACGCCGGGCAGCGACCCGGTCGATCCGAACCGGCTCGTTTTCACGGGCGCCATCGACTACCGCCCGAACACCGACGGCGTGCTCCATTTCTGTGCCGAGATCCTGCCGAGGATCCACGCAGCGGAACCCGAGGCTACGTTCGCCATCGTCGGCCGGAATCCCCCCCGGCAGGTCCGCCGTTTGGCCGACCGGGTGCTGGTCACGGGAACCGTCCCGGACGTCCGGCCCTGGATGCGCCAGGCGGCGGTGTTCGTGGTCCCTCTGCGGGTCGGAAGCGGCACGCGGCTGAAGATCCTCGAGGCGATGGCGACTGGCTGCGCAGTGGTGTCCACGTCGGTCGGCTGCGAGGGGCTCGAGGTGACGCCCGGGGGCGACATCTTGATCGGGGACACGCCCGAAGCGTTCGCCGAGCAGGTCGTCCGATGCCTCCGCGACCCCGGTCTCCGTGCCCGACTCGGCGCGCAGGGGCGGGCCCTCGTGGAGCGGCGCTACCGCTGGGAGGCGATTGGCGAGGAGCTCACCGCGTTCTACCGGGAGCTGTGCAAGGCTCGCGTCGCCGTCCCGCGCCACGCCGGGCCGACCACCATCGCATGAACCTGGAGGCACTGTTCGCCGATGCACCGTCTATAAGACGACCGCTCGGGAACCGGTCTTGACGCGAACCGCGACTCCGGCCCGGCTGCGTACCGCTGCGGCCAGCAGCCGAAGGTCGAGCGCGCGAGTCCGCATCTCGGTGTAGAGCCGGTCGAGCGCGAGTCGGCCGTCCCGCTGGGGACGTGAAGGAGTGAAGTGCCCGAGCGTCACCAATCCTGGTGGCGCCAGATCGGGCTCACCGCGAGCCCTGAGCGCGTCGACCTCGGCGGAGCTCCGCGGCGTGGTGCCGACCCACTGCAGATCGCCTCGGAGGATGCTCCAGAGATATGGAAGGCGCTTGCAGCCCCATCGGCTCAACATCCTCCCACACGGGCCACGCACGGCGAAGGAGCAGAGCCTGACCGGCCACCCCCGGGCGCCGACCACCTCGCGCCGGTGAAATGGCCGCCCGTGGGTTTCCAGGATCAATGCAAGTAGGATCAGGCCCCACATCGGCGCCGCTGCGACAAGCACGAGCGCGGCGAGTAGATTGCCGAGCAGGAGATTCCTCGGGGCGACCAGCGCCGGTGTGCGCGTGTCGACCAACAGACACGGGTCCCGCACGTCGATCCATGTCGTCGGCTGGGCAAGTCCCACACCGCCCGGCGTGACGACCGCATCCTCGAGACGGAGGCCACCGCCGACGTGCGTCCGCGCCGTCACCACCGATTGGCGAATCGTCGAGGCCTCGTCCACGATCGCCTCGTCACCGATCACGGCGCTCGCCAGCAGGGCGCCGCGGCCTACGACCGCGTTCGTTCCCACGAGCACAGGCGCCGACAGCCGAGCACGAGGATGAATCGACGCGCCACGGCAGACACGGATCCCGGGTTCGATCTCCACTCCGGGGACGACCAGACCCGGCAGCTCGCCAGCGAGCGCGCGTTGGTTCGCCTGGAGGAGCTCAGCGAGTGTCCTGATAACCACACCCGGCCCGCTGGTCACTTGTCCGTACACCGGGAGCCTTGCCTCGAGCAGCCTCGGGACCAGGTCGGCGACGAGATCCGCCGGCCGGTCGAGCCGCGGCAGATGCCGCAGTGCGGATGGGCTCACAACGGCGAGCCCCGCCAGGCCGAACGAGCCCATTCTCGGCAGGCTTGGGAGCAGGACGCGATTGTCATCCGTGAGGTCCAAAACGCCATCGGCCGCGGTGGTCGGCTTGACCAACAGAGTGAGCGCGGCGTCGTGGGCGCGGTGGAAGGCGCTGGCTTTCGCTAGATCGGCGGGAACCAACGCCGTGCCGGCGGCGAGCACGAACGGCTCCGTCCATGACGCGGCGATCCGCCGCGCGCTGCCGGCAGTGCCGAGGGGGGTGCGCTCGAGCACGTAGTCGAGCCGTAGCCCGAGTCGCGTGCCGTCCCCGAGGCATGCTTCCAGGGGATAGGGGTAGTGGTGCAGGGCCAGAGTCGCGGACTCGACTCCGTGGCGGACCAGCATCTCAAGGAGATGCTCGATCACCGGGCGGTTCACCACCGTGAGCAAAGCTGCCGGACGGTCCCGCGTGAGCGGCCACAGACGGGTGCCCGCGCCTCCAGCCAGGATTACTGCCTTCACGATGCGGTGTCTCCCTCGAGCAGGCGGCCCGCGGCCCGGAAGGGCTCACGCGGAACTTTCGCGACCACAGGGCCCGCTGCGCGGTCCGTCAGCGCCAGGATTTCGCACGCTTGAGAGATGTCGTTGCACATCTCGAAGAGGAGATGAAGCTGCATGATTTCGAGGAGGATCCGTACCTCGGGGCGCGATCCGACCAGGCACAGCCTGCCGCGGCGACGCTCCGCATCCCGGAGGAGCGACACCAACGCGCCGAACCCGCTGGAGTCCACGTGGGGGACCTGACTGAGATCGACCGCGATGAACGGCGGGCTCGCCGCTTCGAGCAGGCGGCGGGCCGTTCGGAGGAACGCCGGGGCAGCCCCACTGACCAGATCGCCGTCGAGCGCGATGACTAGCACAGAATCGATCTCACGGGCAGTGACCTTCATCGCCCCTCTCTCCCTTCGACTGTCCACCTTCGATCTCTACCGTCGACCTCATCCCATGGCCCTCAGAGTCCGTTCGTCGGCTCAGCTAGGACGCTCCCTTACCGGAGAGGACCGCGGGAATGGTGCGCGCCAGGATCTCGAGATCGAGCCCCAGGGTCTGGCGCTCGATATACCTGATATCGAGCTGCACTTGCCCATGGAAGTCGATGTTGCTGCGCCCCGAGACCTGCCAGAGACCCGTGATTCCCGGTACAGCGGTGAGCCGCCGCCGATCGGCAGGATCGTAGAGGGCGACCTCCGAAGGAACCGGCGGACGAGGCCCGACCAGAGACATCTCTCCGCGAAGGACGTTGACGAACTGTGGCAGCTCGTCCAGAGACAATTTGCGGCAAACGCGCCCGACCCGGGTGATGCGTGGGTCCTTGCGAATCTTGAATAGAATCCCGTCGGGCATCTCGTTGAGCGCCATGAACGCGGCCTTGCGCGCCTCGGCGTCTGGCACCATCGACCGAAACTTGTACATCACGAACGGGCGGCCGTTGCGCCCCACCCGTATCTGCCGGAACAAGACGGGGCCGCCGTCTGAGAGCTTGATGGCGAGTGCGATCGTGGCGAAGAGGGGGGCACCCAGGGTCAGGGCCGCGGCCGCCCCGACGACGTCCACGCCGCGCTTGAGGTGTGCCGCGAGCCAGATGCGGGACCGCCACGCGAGCCGGCGGAGCGTCCGCGACGCGATCTGCCGGCGGCGTGCCGAGCCGAGTCCGCCGCCGGCAAGGCGGTGATACCGCTCCTGGAGCAGCTGGACCTGGTAGGGACTCACGGCGCGCTCGCTGCGGGACCCACGGGTCGCCTCATATCGCCCGTCGCCCGGTCGGCGTCCATTCGGCCCTTCCACGGCGCGTCACCCGGGCGCAGACCGCGACCTTGTTGAGCACGTATCGCGGTGCGCAGTAGATGAGGGCCAGATAGGTCCGCGCCGGAACCCCGGCCAGTGCGCAGCCAGCAAGCGCATAGAAGGTCTGGGCCACGAGCAACCCGCCCCAGCAGGCTGCGGGGGCGAAAGGACCGCCGGCCAGCCACGCGATCGCGTGCGCGGTCGCCATCAACGTGGTGCCGGCTGCCAGCAGGGCGAACGGCGGCGTTGCAAGATCGAGCGCAGCGTCGAGGCACGTCCAGGACCGAAGGCGCACTGCCGCCCGCAGGAGCGCCGGCAGGTACGCGCGGGCGATCTCGAGCCGCCCGCCCTCCCACCGGAGCTCCTGGCTCTCGGCCGCCTCGAAGGTGGGCTCCATGACCGTCGCGACCACGGCGTCCGGGACGAAACCCACGTGACCCCCCGCGAGCACGAGCTGGAGGTGATATTCCTGATCTTCAGCCACTGAGCACGTCTGCCACGTGGCGCGGCGGAGCGCGACGCGCGTCAGGCAGACGCCGTTGCCACGGAGGCCGGCCGAGGCCCCAAGCGCCTGCCGGCCAAGCGGCCGCAGATAGTAGATGAGCGCGACGTCGGCGGCCATGAGCGCGGTGCGCCAGCTCTCGTGCGGGTTCGCGACGCTGACGTGACCCTGGAGCGCATGGGCTCCGCGCTGGAGCTCGCGGTCGAAGGCCCGTAACAGTGTGGGAACCGGCTGAGAGTCGGCGTCGAGGATCACGAACGCGTCGTGGCGGTCTTCAGCCAATAGCGAAGCGAAGGCCCACCGCAGCGCGAAACCCTTTCCACCGCGCGCGCCCTCGGTATGCTCGAGCACCCGTGCATGACCGACGCGCGCGAGGCTGGCCGTCCCGTCGGTGCAGTGGTCGGCGACCACCACGATCTCGTACAACTCTCGCGGGTATTCGAGCCGCTCGAGGCTCCGCAGCAACACCGGGAGCGTGAGTGCCTCGTCGTGGGCCGGGATCACTACCGCGAACCGATGTCGCGGCGGCGGGGCGGCGCCAGTCGGCTTCCGTCGCGGGTGACCGACAATCGCCGCGCCGGTGAGAAGCGCGAGGTAGCCGGTGAACACGCCGGTCGACAGGACGAGCGTGAACCCGAGCAGGCTGAAGACGGCGAGCAGGATCTCCATTAGCCGTAGTTCGCGTAGAAGTATCGGTCCCGGGTCAGGCGCACGTGGTTCAGCACGAGGCCCAGGATTTTGGCGCCCTGGAGCTCCAGGCGGTCACGGGCCACCCACACCGCCTCGACCGGCGTGGCGTGCGCCCGCGTCACGAGCAGCACACCGTCGACAATGGGTGCCAGGACGGCTGCGTCCGAGGCCGGAAGGACCGGGGGCGAATCGATCACGACCCACCGATACTGTTCTCTCAGGTCGTTCAGCAGGTCGCTGAGCCGCTCGGACGAGAGTAGCGCGGCTGGATCGGCGGGCCGTGGCCCAGTGGGTAGGAACGACAGGTTCGAAACGCCGGTGGGCACGATCACGGAGGCCGGGGCGTCCCCGCGAGCGAGAACCGTCGACAGCCCGACCTTCGGAAACTCAAGGTCGAACGCATGGTGACACACTGGCTGGTGGAAGTCCCCGTCGATCAGCAGCACGGGGTGGCCGGTCTTGGCCAACGCCGCCGCCAGGTTCACTGCGATGAAGGACTTGCCCTCGGACGGCTGGGCGCTCGTCACGAGGATCGTCCGCGGCGCGGTCTCGGCGCCCCGCTTGAGGACGGTTGCCCGAATGGAGCGGAACGCTTCGCCGGCGATCCGTTCCGGCCGCAGCTGGTTTTCCCTGACCAGACTCTGGAGATCGTCGAGAGGGGCCAGCATCCGGCGCGTGAAACCGCGGATGGCTGGCACAGTCCCGACGCTTGGGAGCTGGGTGATCAAGTCGACTTCACGGGCGCTGCGCAAGGTCGTGTCGCCGAGCTCGAGCACAAACGCCAAGGCCAGCCCGCCCACGAGGCCCCCAGCCAGCGCGAGCATGAGGTCGCGCTGGTGGTTCGGCGTCACTGGCGTACGAGGCCGCTCCGCAGCGTCGATGACCTTGATGTTCGCGACCCGCACCTGGGCCGACAGCTCGAGCTCCTTGAGACGCTTGGTGAGCTCGCTCTGGACCTCGTTGTCGAGGCGGTCCTTGGCGTAGGCGAGATCCGCCTCCAGCTCCATCATCTTCGGGTGCTGCGGTCCGTAAACCGTGCGCGCGCGAGCGACCTCACGCTCGAGGTGCGAGAGGTCTGCCTTCAGCGTCCGGAGGAGGTCGCCACCGACAGCGGCCGCGACGGCGTACGGGTCCACGGTGGCGGGAGTGCCACTCGACCCCTCGCTCCGCGAATGGAGGCTGGCGAGCGCGCTTTTGAGCCACCGAGTCGCGAACTCCGAAACCTCAAGGCCCTCCTGGCCGGCGGCGCGTATGTATTCTTTCGCGATGCGGTTGGGGATGGCGGCGGCCAGCGCCGGATCGGGGACTCTGGCGGTGATCTGGACCATTCGGGTTCTCTTGACCTGCGATACGTTGATGTACGACTCGAGACCGGCCGGGCCCGGCTGGGCGTTGGCGAACGCCGGATGGTGATTGAGGTCGAGCGCGGCCTCGACGCGAGCCAGCAGGCTACGGCTCCTGATCCGTTCGTACTGGGTGTTGTAGTAGGCCTCGAAGACCCGCTCGTTGAATCGTATGTCTTCCTGGGGCGCCAGTTCTGATGGGATGCCAGTGAACGCCACGGCCCTCGGGCGCTCTGGATCGATCTGCAGCACCGTCGTCGCCTCGTATATCGGCGTCGTGGTGTAGCTCCAGAGCGCGACCGCTGCCACCACCGCCGCGGTGAACGCGACAATCAACCAGCGGCGATGAACGATGATGTCCCAGAGGCTTCGTGACGGTCGGCGGGGCGCCGCGGCATCCGCCGGCTCCCCGCCAGGGAACTGGAAGGCCTGGACCACCCCGTTCTGCGAGGACAGCTGCAGTCGGCGTTCCATGTAGGGGGTCATGGGACGAGGCCGATGCTGAGCAGGCGCGCCAGGACATCGAGGATCGTGTAGCCGACGACCTTCGCTCTGCTCGCCGGGACGACTACCACGTCGTGCGGCCTGAGGGGCAGATCCTTGCTTGTGTCCCCCTCCAGGATCGAGTCGAGATCCAGGCCGGTGAGCTCCTCGCGATGCCCGGTCTCGGTGGTTCGGACGATCGTGACTCGATCGGACGCGCGCTTGGTCACACCGCCAGCCTCGGCGATCGCCTTGGCGACTGTCGTGCCCCGGCGCAGCGTGTACGCCCCGCGCTTCTCCACCTCGCCGCTGACGTAGAACGTACTGGCTTCCGGGACGTACACGGAGTCGCCGGGCTCCAGCATCACACCGCCGCCCTGCCCGGCCCGGAACAGCCCGTCGAGGTCGACCTCGAGCGGCTGCGGCTCGTCGCTTCGGGGTTTCGCCCGCAGGACATACGCGACGCGGCCCGCGTTGTCGCGCGCGCCGCGCGCTTCGGACAGGGCATCCCGGAGCGTGACCTCGTTGGTGCGGATCGGGTATGCGCCGGGCTGGTTCACAGCGCCGACCACCGAGAACTGGCGTCCCCGGAATTCAGAGACCGTCACCGTGACACGGGGATTCTTCAGATACGCTGGCTTCAGCGCGCTCTCGATGGCCGTCTCGATGTCGCGTCCCGTACGGCCGGCGACCTGAATCTCTCCGACCAGCGGCAGCGTGATGGTGCCCCTCTCGCTGACTCGCGCCGTCCGGGTGAGGTCGTCATGGCCGTGAATCTGGACGAACAGCTGGTCACGTGGCGCCACGTGGTAATCCCCCATGTCGGCCGGAGCGACTGCCGGACGGACCGGCTCGGACGGGGGCGTGAATTCGGGGCGCGAGAGCGATCCAGGCAGGGCTGTCGGCGTGGCGGTCGGCGCCGCCTTTGTCTCGCGAGGCGAGGCCGGCGCGGTTGCGCGTGTCGCCGGGCTCGTCGCGCATCCGGCGGCGAGCGCCACGACGAACAAGCTCGCAAGCGATCCATGCATGACAGCCACCTCCTGGCTGCCGGGGAGCTGCAAGGGGGATGCCCGTCGCTCCAGGGGACGCGCGACCCGTGTTCCCTGGCACGCTGGACCGCGCGGGCGACGGGGAATCGGGACTCCCGGCGTGCATCGGTCTGCGCCGGCGAAATCGCTCGGGACTCACAAAGTTGCCGGCGAAGCGGCAAAAATTGCGTACGCGACTCGTCGCGGGCCGGGCGAGCTCGTCATCGGCTCGGTCAATGCCTCCGAGAACCTATTGATGGTCTCGATCGGGGTTGAACCGGAGGGACCCAGCCGCCGGTTGTC
>Ga0066710_100002248_pt1 | contig 15400 bp, 9 predicted proteins | sample GraSoiAngelo_159_FD_79666 | JGI IMG/M metagenome (GOLD analysis project Ga0066710, IMG submission 79666) | Grasslands soil microbial communities from the Angelo Coastal Reserve, California, USA - 14_1009_16_40cm | ecosystem: Environmental > Terrestrial > Soil > Grasslands | place: USA...
CCGACGCCCGACGAGTACGCAAAAATGAAGGCTCTCTCCGGGCCGCTGGGGCAGAAGGTGCTGGCCGCCTATCCGCTCAAAACCTCCAACACGCTCTGCCCGAATGAAGCACAGGAGGCTCCCGATGCGATCGGTCACATAGGCTGCATTCACGCGGCCGACCCGATCAGCCGGCCGCAAAACAATTGGTACGGACGGATCGACCAGAACTTCAGCAGCCGTGACCGGCTGAGCTTCACCGGCAATTTTAATTGGAGAGATGCAGGGCAAGAACTATACGGGGGCGGGTCGGCCGCCAACGTAACCCCGATACCGTCGAGTGAGCCGCTGCATAACTGGAACCTGGCGCTGGTGGAGACGCACGTATTCGGCCCGCGAGTGATGAATGAGTTTACCGTGGCTCACAACCGGCATTACGACAATTACTTTCAGGGTAACGGTCAATTCTCCCTGCCGGAGATCATCATCGACGGCGCAGATTACGGATACGGCCTGGATTTTGGCCCTTACTCGGAAAGTGTGATTGAAGCTTTCACGCAGGACCGTTGGCAACTGACCGATAACTTCAGCTGGACCACCGGCAAACACAACTTCAAGTTTGGCGGCGGCTGGCAGTACGGGGTCGTATACCGGAACTGGGATCTTGGTGGCCCGGGTCAATACGAATTTGGAAATGTTTTCGGGAAATCTCCTCAGTCGTTAGGTGTAGTGAACCCTGACGGAACCATCAGCGGTATTTCAGACTCGATCGATAGCAACTTCCAGAATGATTTTCCCTATTTCATGGAGACGGCCATCGATCCCCACACCGGCGCGCACGCCAATGCGTACCGCCACTACGCGATGAAAGATGGCTACTTCTTCATCCAGGATGACTGGAAGGTTAGTCCCAGGTTCACCCTGAATCTTGGCCTGCGCTGGGACCGCTATGGGGCGCCGTATGAAGTGACCGGTAAGCTGGCGCAGTTCACCAACCTTCACGGCTACGATGCGGCATCCGTCGCGGCCGCCCGCGTCAATCCGGTGTCAAGCATGTGGAAGACCAGAAACCGCGATTTCGGCCCGCGCTTCGGTTTCGCGTGGGACATTTTCGGCAACGCGCGCACGTCGCTGCGCGGCGGATTCGGCATCTCCTACGACCGGATCTTCGACAACGTCTGGTCCAACGGTGCGTGGAACCCGCCGTTCTATGCTCTGGTTGATTTTGACGCCAGCGGCTCCGACACGATCTACTACAGCCTCCCGACGTCTGTCGGCCCCGCGTACAAGCCGGATACGCTGCCGGGCCCGGCAGGCCGCGTATCCGTGCGCACCATGGACGTGGCGCTCAAGGACTCCTCAGTCCAAAACTACTACCTGGGCATCGAGCACCTGTTTTTTCAAAGTTTTCTCTTTCGGGTCAACTACCAAGGTTCTCAGGGCCGTCATCTTCCGGTGCTGATGAACCTGAACCGGGTCGACGGCCTCCGTTATAATCCGACCCTTTCGCTCACACAGCCCAATGCGCTGTACACCGGGTTCAACTATCGCGCCAACAACGTCACATCCAGTTATAACGCGCTCGTGACGGAAGTACAGAAACGCATGAGCCACGGCTTGCAATTCCAGTTCGGCTATACCTGGTCCAGGCTGATCGACCTCGGCTCAGACCTGTTCAGCGGCGAAACGCTGCAGGGCAGCTACAGCCAGCCGTACTACTTCGTCAGCAACAGCCACCTGAATTTCGAACGCGGGCCCGGCGCATTCGACCATACACACAACTACAAAGTCGCCCTTACGTGGGAGATCCCCTTCATGCGGGACGAGAAGGGATTCATCGGTCATGCGCTTGGAGGCTGGCAGATGTCGGCGTTCTACCAGGGCTACTCTGGACACCCGATCGAGGTTTACAACAACCGCGCCCGTTTCCGCGGGAATGCTCTGGATCCTAACGGATTGCCCGAAAACATCGGAGGAGACTACAATCTGGACGGAGTCGGTACCGACCGGCCTCTTTACGTCGGAAACACAGCCGATGCCGCCTATTCCGGCTTCAGTCCGGCCGATGGAATCTTCACCGACATTCACAAACTCGGCTGTGGCTACGCCGGGGCCAAATCCACGAACATTGCCGCGTGCAACTCGAATTTCGCGGTCGGCACTCCTAACGCCCTGTTCGTCAACCCACCTGGATACGGGGTCAAGTTCGGCAGCCTGGGGCGAAACGTCTTCCGCGCGCCCTGGTTCAACGGCTTGGACGCCGCTCTACTGAAGAACATCAGGGTTCGAGGGGAAGGCATCAAGCTGCAGATCCGGGGTGAGGCTCTGAATATTCTCAACCACCCCAACTTCGATGGAATCGTCACGAACTTGAACAACAGCCGTTTTGGCCGTGCGCAGATCCTGGTGGGGAATTCACCGTCCCGCATTCTCCAGCTGGGCGCTCGCCTCACGTTTTGAATAGTAGGGCCGGCCTCCAGGCAGGCCATCCCTCGACCTCAAGCTGAGCCTCGGGAGTCCACCGGGCTGTCGTGGAGGCCCGTCCCATAAAGGGCTGCAACGAACCTTTCTGCCGAGCGTGCGTCTATACGGGAATGACTCCCGAATTCGACATGGCTGTTATCGGCGCCGGGGCTGCGGGACTGGTTGCGTCAGGTATGGCCGCTTCGCTCGGCGCGCGGACCGCGCTCATCGAATCCCGCCGAATGGGTGGCGAATGTACCTGGACCGGCTGCGTGCCGAGCAAGTCACTCCTCAAGGCCGCTCATGTCGCGCACCTGGTGCGCACCGCCGACCGCTACGGCCTCGCGGCCCGCGAGCCGGAGGTCGACTTTGCGGCGGTCATGCGGCGCGTGCATGAAATCCGCGAGCTCATTTATGAGAGCGCCGATTCCCCTGAAGTTTTCGAGCGTTTGGGAGTAAGCGTTTTTAATGCGCGGGCGCGCTTCGTCGATCCTCATACCCTGCAACTTTCGACCGGCGAGCGGGTCACCTCGCGCTACTTCATTGTTGCCGCGGGAAGCCTGCCCCTCGTTCCGAACATCGACGGCATCGACCGCGTCCCCTACCTCACCAACGAATTTCTCTTCGAGATCGAGCGCCTGCCTAAAGCCTTGATCGTGGTGGGCGCCGGCCCGCTGGGTGTTGAGATGGCGCAGGCCTTCCGCCGACTCGGTTCCTCGGTGATCTTGGTCGACTCCGGACACCGGGTGCTCAGCCGCGATGACGCCGAACTCAGTTATCTGCTCGAAAAAGTGCTTCGCGGGGAGGGAATTGAGATTCGCTTCGGCGTTACAGTGCAGAAACTCGAGGGCCACGTCACGGCGATACTTTCCAATGGCGCGAGGCTCGAAGCCGACGCGATTCTGTTCGCCACCGGCCGACGCGTCGACGTTTCCGATCTCGATCTCCGGGCCGCAGGCATCCGCGTCACCGAATACGGAATCTCCGTCGACCAGCGCTGCCGCACCGCGGTGAAACACATCTACGCCGCCGGCGACGTTACGGGCCGCCACCAGTTCACACATATGGCCGAACATATGGCGAGAGTGGCAGTGAGCAACGCGCTGCTCGGGCGGCGCAATAAGCTCGACGAGCAGCACGTCATCTGGTGCACCTATACCGACCCCGAACTCGCGCATGCCGGCGCATCCGAGGAGCAGCTCAAGAACCGTAACATCCGCTACGAGGTTTACAAGTTCTCCTATGCGAAGCTCGACCGGGCCGTGACTGAGAGCGAATCGGCCGGCCTCATCAAGGTCTACGCCGCGCCCCGGAAGGGCACGATTCTCGGGGCCACGATCCTGGGCGCGCGCGCCGGCGAAATGATCGGAGAATTCGCGCTCGCAATGCGGAACAAACTCACATTGGGGGATATCGCCGCGACCATTCACGCTTATCCGACGTACGTTTTCGGGAACCGCCGCGCGGCGGACCAATGGCTTCTTTCGCGCCGCTCGCGAGCGCTGCTTTGGGCCCTGCGGGCTTTTTTTGGGCTGCGCGGACGCTCTCCGGTTGGCGCGCGATTCGGCGAATAGAAGCCGAATCCGGTTTTACCGTAATCTCAAAGCATGGGGAGGCCGGAAACCTTTGCCCGGCGCGTCGCGCTGGCAAGCATGGCCGCGAGCGCCCTCCTCGCCGTGGTGAAGATCGTGGTGGGCCTGGCGGCGAGCTCCATCGCGGTCGTCTCGGACGGCTTCGAATCGGCCGCCGACTTCTTCACCTCCGGTCTCGTCCTGCTCGGCCTATGGATTGCCGCGAAGCCGCCCGATGAGGAGCACCCCTACGGCCACGGCCGCTTCGAGATCCTCACGGGACTCGCCATTGGAGTGTTGCTGGTCGCCGCCGGCACCGGCATCTGCGTGGAATCGATTGAGCAAACCGACGACCATCCGCCCGCGCTGTACGCCGCCTGGCCGCTCTTGGGATCGATCGTCATAAAGGCCGTGCTTAGCGTGGTGAAGTTCCGTTACGGCCGCCGGGCAGGCAGCACCGCGCTGGTGGCCCACGCCTGGAACGACGTCATCGATAACCTCTCGGGAGTCGTCGCGCTCGCGGCCGTGCTCCTCTCGAACTTCGGCTCCGAGAAGGTGGCCGCCGCCGACCGCTACGGAGGATTTGCCATCGGTCTCATCGTCGTCTTTCTCGCCCTGCGCGTGGTGCGTGAGACCGTGATGCAGCTCATGGATACGATGCCGGACCCGACCCAGATGGTCCAAATCCGGGCCGCCGCCCTCCGCGTCCCCGGGGTCCGGGGGATTGAGAAGTGTTACGCCCGGAAGACCGGCCTGCGCTATCACGTCGATCTGCATCTGGAGGTCGATCCGGATCTGACAGTTCGTGAGTCTCACGAAATCGCCCGTTCCGTAAAAAACACGATCAAGGCCGATCTCGATTGGGTTGAAGACGTCCTGGTGCACGTGGAACCTTACGCGGCGGTACCGGAACCACACGGGTGAGACGCAATCCGAAGCGGCGCGGGCCCATCGTCAGCGTCAGCTACTGAGGCTGGGCGCCGACGTTACAATCTAATCAGGTAGATGGAAAATCGCGCCATCGCCCGACTCCTCCACGAAACCGCCGACCTCATGGAAATTGCCGGCGAGGATTCCTTCCGCATTCGCTCCTACCGCAACGCGGCCGGCGTCATCGAAACGCATCCCGAGCCGATCTCCGCCATCCTTAAGGACCCCGAGCGCAAAATCACCGAGATTCCCGGTATCGGCAAGGGCATCGCCGCTGTTCTCGTCGAAATCGAAGAACGAGGCACCTTCGAGCGCCGCGACAAAATGCTCGAAAAATATCCGCCTACCGCGCTTGAGCTGCTCAAGATCCAGGGGCTCGGCCCCAAGAGCATCCGGGTACTCTTCGACCAGTTCCGTGTCTCAACCATCGACGACCTCGAGCGGATCTGCCGCGAGCAAAGACTCCGAGGCCTCCCCCGGATGGGCGCCAAGCTCGAAGAAAAAGTTCTGCGCTCGATTGCGTCCTACAGGCAGCGCGAAGGGCGGTTCCTGCTCAACTTCGTCACTTCTGTCGCTGACGAGCTCGTCGAATACCTCGGCGCCGTCGAGGGCATCGAAAAAATCACGCCTGCCGGCAGCCTGCGGCGCGGTAAAGAAACCATCGGCGATCTCGACCTGCTCGCCACGGGACCCGGCGCCGCCGATGCGCTCGAGAAACTGGTCTCGCATCGCAAGGCGCATGAACTTCTCGGCAAAGGACCCAACAAGGCCAGCATCAAGTTCGGCTATGAAGGCCTGCAGGTGGATCTGCGCGCGCTCCCCCCTGAAAGCTATGGGGCGGCGCTCCAGTACTTCACCGGCAGCAAGGACCACAGCATTCCGCTGCGCCAGCGCGCGCTCAAGATGGGATTCACGCTCAACGAATATGGCCTCTCGCGCGTCGATGGCGGCGAGCGCGTCGCCGGCGCTACGGAACACGAGATCTACGCCAAGCTCGCGCTGGCCTGGATTCCGCCCGAGTTGCGGGAAAACTCCGGCGAGATCGAGGCCGCGGCCTCCGGAAAGCTGCCCAAGCTGGTCGAGCTCAGCCAGATTCGGGGCGATCTCCACATCCACACCACGGAGAGCGATGGGCGTGCATCGCTGGAAGAAATGGCCGAAGCCGCGCATGCGCAAGGCTACGAGTACATTGCTATCACCGATCATTCCAAGGCGCTTGCCATGGCCAACGGGCTGGACGAGAAGCGCGCCGTGGCTTTTGCTCACCAGGTGCGCGAGATGGACCGGCAACGCTTCGGGCTGCGAATCTTTTCGGGCCTTGAGTGCGACATCCGCCGCGACGGAACGATGGATCTGGAGAATGACGCGCTCGCCGAGCTCGATTTCGTGATCGGCAGCGTCCACAGCTACATGAACCTTGAAGCCGCCGAAATGACCGATCGCCTGCTGCGCGCCATGGAGTGTCCGTACCTTCGCGTGCTCGGCCATCCTACCGGGCGCATTCTGCTGCAACGCGAGCCTTTCCCGTTCGATTTCGACGCCGTCGTGGCGCAGGCGGCCAAGCGCAATATCTATCTGGAGATCAACGCCAGTCCCGAGCGCCTCGATCTCGGCTCGAGCCTGATCCGCGCCGCAAAGACGAAGGGCTGCAAGTTCGTCATCAACACGGACGCTCACCATCCCAAGCACTTCGCCAACATGAAGTACGGCGTGCTGATGGCGCGCCGCGGCTGGCTCGAGGCCGGCGATATTCTGAACACTCTACCCGTCGCCGGTTTTGCACGGGCCATTCAATCCAAATGAAACTCATCTCTTCGAGCGAGATCAGCCGAACGTCCATTTTCCGCGTGACCTTCGATCGCGCCATCGACCCCGACGGGTTCGAGATCAAGCGCGCGATCGTCCAGCACAACGGCTCAGCGGTGATGCTGCCAATCGATGACCGCGGACGCATCCTGCTGGTCCGCCAATACCGGCTGCCTGCTCGCCAATACTTATGGGAGCTGCCTGCCGGCCGGATAGACGAAGGCGAGACGCCGCTCGGGGCCGCTCGCAGGGAACTCGCCGAAGAAACCGGACTGCGCGCGAAAAAATGGCAAAAGCTTGCTGTATTTTATCCGAGTCCGGGCTTTCTAGCGGAGAAAATGACCATTTTCGTGGCCAGTGGACTCAGTTCCGGCGACGCCACTCCGATGGAGGACGAGCGGATCGAGTCCCGCTGGTTCACCTCGCGCGAACTCGACGAGTGGATCAGGAAGGGCAAGATCCGCGACGGGAAGACGATGATCGGTTTCCTTAGGTGGAAGCGGTACGGCGCAAGTAAGTGAACATCTGCTGGAGCGCCTGCGCGCGGTGGCTAACCCGCATTTTCTGGTCCGGGCTGGCCTCCCCGAAGGTGCAGCCGAACGGCTCATAGTAGAAAAGAGGATCGTAGCCGAAGCCGTTCGAGCCGCGTGGTTTATGGGTGATCCAGCCTTCAACCACGCCGCGGAACGTCTCGACCAGCGCGCCGTCATGCACCAGGGCGATGACGCAAACAAATCGGGCGCTACGCTCCTCGACGCCGTGGAGCCGCCCCAGGAGCCACTCGTTATCAAAATGCGCGGAATCGACCCCGGGCGCTCCGCCGAGCGCGTCCACTTCGATCCCCGAATCGTCGGCGAACAAATAGCCGCTGACGCGCGCGCCGTAATAGACAGCCTTGGCGCGGGCGTTCTCCTCGAAAGTCCGGCCGTGCTCTTCGGGCGGGGCGACGGCGATGGGACGTAGATCGAAATCAGGTGCGGACATGCGGAATTCGCGAAGTTTTCCAGGATTGCTGGTGGCGCAGTAAACGATCACGCGGCTTGGACCGTTTTCTGAATCGCGACCAGCTCCTCAATGCCGCGCCGCGCCAGCGTGAGAAGTGCGTTGAGCTGCTCATCGCCGAACGAAGTCTTTTCCGCGGTGGCCTGCAGTTCCACATAGCGGCCGGAGCCGGTCATGACCACATTCATATCGACCTCGGCCTGCGAATCCTCCTCGTAGCAGAGGTCGAGCATGGGCGTGCCGCCGACAATGCCGACGCTGGTAGCGGCCACGAAGTCACGCAACGGCGACCGCTTTAGCGCGCCGAACCGCACCAATTGCCCCAGGGCCGCCGACATGGCGATGTAGGCTCCGGTGATCGCCGCGGTGCGGGTTCCGCCATCGGCCTGGATAACATCGCAGTCCAGAATCACGCTTCGCTCGCCGAGCGCCGCCAGATCGACCACCGAGCGCAAGGAGCGGCCGATCAACCGCTGGATCTCCATGGAGCGCCCGGACTGGCGGCCCTTGGACACTTCGCGTGGCGTGCGCGTCGCTGTCGCGCGGGGCAGCATCGAATACTCCGCTGTCACCCAACCCTTCCCGGCGCCGCGCAGAAAGGACGGAACTGATTCTTCCACTGAGGCCGCGCACAAGACCCGCGTGTTGCCGATTTCGATCAGCGCCGAACCCTCGGCGGTGAGCAAGTAATCCGTGGTCACTTTCACCGGCCGCATCTGGCCGGGCTGTCTTTGGTCGGTTCGCATCTATTTACCCGATTTCAATAAAGCGTAGAACAGAAGGAAGACCAGCACAAATCCGGCGAAGATGACAATCAGGCAGGGAATGAAGCCACGGCTCGATCGCGCTGTTTTGGGTTTGCGCGCTCCTGCCGGTCTGTATTTGGCCATCGCCTATCTCCGGGCGCGGACGTTGGTGGCAGCCTGCCGGAAGAATTCCTCGAGCGCGCGAAGCGAAGCGTCCTCCAGGTCGCGAAGCGTAAGCGAGACAACGGAGCGGCCCCGCTCGGCCAGGGCCATTTGGGTGGCCAGAAACTGCGCGCAGTGATAATCGGCGGGCTCCTGGGGTTCGGCGATCAGCACCGTAGAAAAACATTTTCCGTGGCCAATGATCATCTCGTGATAGGAGTGATTCATGGCCGGACCTTCGTAGACATCGGCAGGCATCTTCAAACGTGCGCGGTAAAGGATCTCCGCCGCACGTTCGAGCACGGCGCGGACGGCCCGGCCGCGCGGTGAATAACGCGTATCCCCGAAGAAGGTCAATTCGCCGTACTCGATGTCGCGGGTTGCGGCCAGACTCCTCAAGATCGACGCGTACAGCGCGGGTGCGGTGGCGCCGGCCGGCTCAATCGCTCGCGCGAGACGGTCCCAGCGGAACGCTATGCGGCCGCGCCACAGAGCGCAGCGTGGCGATTCCTGCGTGTGTTTCCACTCCTTCGTCCCGCCGATGCCGCCGGCCTGCTCCCCCTCCTCGTACAGACGATTGGTGATGTTCTTGTAAAGTTCGACATTGGGTTGGGTGACGAAGTTGATTTTGCGCAGCCAGGCGACACCGAAGACAGCATAATGAACGAACTGCATGTAGCGTGACAGCGGCGTCGACGGCGGCAGGGTGAGCAAGGCGGCCGGGTAACCGGAACGGCGCAGGAGCGCGAGCTTTTCCGCCTGGACATCGGGCAAGCCTTTGATCTGCACGCCCCAGAAGACGCGGTCCTGCATCGGATCGCGAGGCGAGCGGTAATTGGTCAGCCGCACACGCTCCCCCGCGGCAATCTTAAGACCGTATTCGGCGGATTTACCCAAACTTTCTTCGAAGTCCTGCTTGGTCCAGATGCCGGCTCCGGCCCACGCACGCGGCAGCAGGAGCGTCACTTTGTCGCGCCCGGCGAGCCCCTGGATATGCAGGAACGATGCGAGCCGCCACGCAGCGTGGATCTCTTCGGAGGACAGGAAAGTTCCCGCGATCCACGCCCTCAGATCGACCCCCGCCAGGCCGAGCGGATAGAGACTGCCGCGCGTGAGCGGCGCGCTGTGGCGGCCGGCAGTGGAGTTGGCTTCGTCAAGCTGCAACGGCACGCGCCGGTAACCTCGCGTTGCTGCGAAGCGATCGAGCAAAGAACCGGGCAGCGTCATGTAATAAATATTGGGACGCGAGTCGACGCCGAGCGCATCGTAGCGTGCGGCGATCTTCTGGAGATTGACCACCGGCTCGTAGGACGTCATGCCCATCGCCATGCCGACGACGAGCGTGCGGCGCCAGAGCTGCGGCTCATCGAGCCCGCTCCGGCGTTTCATGTCATCGAGGATCGAGCTGAGCTTGACGGGATCCGTCGAATCGAGCAGATAGCAGCGCGGACCGCGGCGCAATAATCCCACAGCCTGGTACATCGCCTTGTCTTCGGCGGATCCGCCCATGCCGGCCCAGATCAGGAACTTCAGAGGCACGCGATGCGCGCCCCGAACGCGGTCGCGAATCTCCTTGAGCTCCTGTTCGATCTGATCCGGCCACTCCGGATGCTGCTCCGCCTGCCAGGCCAGATCGAAGACACCGTACCCGTTCTTGACAACGCGGCCGTCTTGGATTTCCATGCCGATCGGGATAAGCGCGCCGCGGGAAGGATCGAGCGCGTCCAGCCCTTTCCGACGTACCCGCGAATCCAGCGCTTTCAAACCGGCAAGCACCGAGGCGGTACGGAAACGCGCGAAGACAGACTCAGATTCCGGCTTGTCGTGGTGCAGGGATAGGGGCACCTAATAAGAATGCCAAAAGGCGGGGCCAGGGGTCAGAGGTCGGTTTCCGGCGCAATTACAATGAATGCATGGGCCCGCGTACGCCCGCGGCTTCGCCGAAAGTGGTGGAGCGATTCTTCGAGTTTTCGCTACTCGGGATGCTCGCGTCCGGATACTTCGCGGTGGTGGCGTCGGGATATCTGGACTGGCCGACCGCCGCGCTGACTTTGGCCGGGCTGTGCTTGCGCGGCCTGATGGTAGCCGGAGTGGTCGAGCTTGAGTTATCGAACCGGCTGGTGGCCGCGATCACAGTAGGCTACATCGGATTCTACCCGCTCGATTATTACTTCGTTTCGGGATCGTTTCTTACCGCCACGGTGCACTTGGTATTTTTTCTCGCGGTGTTGAAACTTCTCACCGCGAAGACCAACCGGGACTATAACTACGTGAAGATGATCGCCGCAATGGAGTTGCTGGCGGCGGCCATTCTTTCAGCGAACCTGAGCTTCTTCGTATTCCTGACGTTGTTCCTGCTGTTTGCTATCGCTTCGTTCGCGAGCTCCGAGGTGCGGCGCTCCACGCAACTGCGCCGGTCCGTGGTGCGAGGCGGGCTGCTGGCGTTTCCACGGCGCCTCGGAACGCTCTCCGTGTTCCTGTTCGGCGGGATTCTGGTAATGACGGCGGGACTCTTTTTCGTGCTGCCGCGCACGGCGAGAGCCGCGCTCGAGCGTTTCGTGCCGCAACGCTATCGTCTTCCCGGATTTTCCAACGAGGTCAGGCTTGGACAAATCGGCGAGATCAAACAAAGCAGCGCGCCGGTAATGCACGTTCGGTCGTACGGCGGCGAAGGATTGCTGCAGGTGCGGTGGCGCGGCGCGGCGCTGACCCAGTTCGACGGTAAACGCTGGTTTAACCCGCCAGGCAATGAAGAACTGCTCAAAGTCGAGCATGGCGTGCTGGCGTTCAAGCGCTCGCGGCATTGGCGTCCGGGGCGCGACGTCGCCTATCAGGTCCATCTGAACGATATCGCGGCTGACACCCTGTTTTTCGCCGGCACTCCGGAAACGATCAGCATCAACCTTCCTTTCCTGCGGCGCACGCGCAGCGGATCGATTCTGGTCTCGCCGCGATTCGGCCTGGGCGGACTGAACTACGGAGTCTACAGCTTCCTGGAGGACGAGAGCGCGGAGGTTAGCGCCACGCCCGATCCGCTCACTCCGCTGGCGCGGGACGAGTTGTTGCTGATGCCCAATATTGATGCGCGCATCCGAAGCCTGGCAAGGGAAATGACGGCCGGCGCCACAACCGACCTGGAGAAAGCGCGCGAACTTGAATATGGGCTGCGAAAGAATTACGGATACACGCTGCAGTTGCTGCCCGCGGCGGTGGCCGACCCGCTGTCGCATTTCCTGTTCGTGCGCAAGAAGGGGCATTGCGAGTACTTCGCCTCTGCGATGGCGGTGATGTTGCGCACCCTGGGCATTCCATCGCGGGTGATCACGGGATTTCAGAGCGGCGTGTACAACCCGATGACCGGCTGGCAGTTGGTGCGCGCCTCGGATGCGCACAGCTGGGTGGAGGCGTGGATCACTGGCCGCGGCTGGACCACATTCGATCCCACGCCGCCCGACCCGGGTTCGGCGGCGGGCGGGGTGATGGCGCGGCTGGGCCTGTTCTTCGATGCGGCCGAGCAGTTCTGGCAGGATTGGGTGCTCAGCTACGACCTCGACCGTCAGATCGTGCTGGCGTCGCGTGTCGAGGAATCGGGCCGCCGCCTCCGGTTTCGCTGGATCGAGAATACCGGCGCGTGGTTCAAGACCACCGCGCGCGCAAGCCTGGGTTATGTGCCCGCTGTTGCGGGAGCGATCGGCTTTGTGGTTCTTTCAGCCTTCTACGGCCCGGCGCTGGCGCGGTGGTGGCGCGGGCGGCTGCGCGTGCGGAGGCTCCAGCGCGGCGAGGGCGAAGCGTCCGACGCTACGCTTCTATATCACCGCATGCTGGGACTGCTCAAGAAGCGCGGCATCCAAAAGCCGCCCTGGCTGACGCCGGCGGAGTTCGTGCGTGTACTGCCGGCATCGGAACTGTCGCTGCTCGTTGACGATCTCACTTCGGCGTACAACGAGTTTCGCTTCGGCGGCCGCCGGGATGTTGCTCCGCGGATGGTGCTTCTGCTGGACCAGTTAGAGAAGCTCTAAGCCGAACTCGACCAGCCTGCGCTGTCCGTATGTGGGACGATTTGAGTCGAAAGCGGGCGGGCGTTCTATCAAACCCTGCCCGGACGCCTTGCTATCAGTAAAGTTCCGCTTGGCATGTAGGTTGCTGCACTAACACAAAAAGAAATGGTGAGCCTGTTCGGCGACTTCCGGTACGGCCTTCGCATCCTGGCAAGGAATCCAGGTTTCACGACGGTAGCTGTGCTGACACTGGCGCTGGGCATCGGGGCGAACACAGCGGTGTTCAGCGTGTTAAACGCGGTTCTATTGCGGCCGTTGCCGGGAATCGCCGATCCAAGCCATCTGGTTGCGTTCTATCGGAGCCAAAAAGCCGACGCGTTCGACACGATGGGTTACCCGGATTATGCGGACTACCGGGATCGTAACCAGTCTCTCTCGGGTTTGGCAGCGCACAGCCCGGCAGCCCTCAGTTTCAGTTACGCGACGGCGGAGCGGGTTCGCGGAGACGCGGTCAGCGGCAATTACTTTGAAGTGCTCGGCGTAAAGCCGGCCTTGGGCCGCCTGCTGCTCCCTGAAGACGATAGCGGATCCCGGGCAGTAGCGGTGTTGAGCTATGGCCTGTGGCAGCGGAAGTTCGGCGGAGATCCCAATGTCACGGGCGCCAGGATCGCGCTGAACGGGTTCCCGTTCACGATCGTCGGCGTAGCGCGGAAGGAGTTCAGCGGCACGGTGACCGGCGGATCATTCGACCTCTGGGTTCCGCTTTCAACGCAGCCGCAAACCATGCCCCGGTTGTCCGCAGGCATTTTGCGCGATCGTTCCGCGGGGTGGCTGTGGGTCTTCGGCCGCCTGAAGGCGGGCGTCGGGTTCCAAGAGGCGGAAGCGGAGATGAAGACGATTGCGGGCCAGCTCGCGCAGGAGTACCCCATGTCAAACGCGGGGCGTTCGATCAACCTGGTGCGAGGCGTGGGCCTGTACCCCGACGCCCGGGAGGAAGTGAGCGGGTTGCTTGGGCTGTTGTCTGCCGCGGTTGCGCTGCTGTTGTTGATTGCTTGCGCCAACGTCGCGGGCCTGTTCATGGTGAGGGCTTCGGGGCGGCAGCGCGAGATTGCGGTACGCCTGGCGGTAGGAGCAGGCCGCGGCCGCATCATTCGCCAGCTGCTGGCGGAAGGGATTCTCCTATCGCTGATCGCCGGCGCATTGGGGCTGTTTCTTTCCGGATGGGTGACGGAGCTCATCCTTTCGTTCCGGCTGCCGGCCATGGGCTTCCGCAGGCTCGACGTGGGCGTCGACGGGCGAGTGCTCGGGTTCACGCTGGTTGCATGGGTGACGATAGGCCTGCTTTTCGCATTGATGCCCGCGGTGCAGTCTTTGCGGCTCGACTTGACCGGCGCGCTCAAAAACGGAGCGCCCGGCGGCGGGTTCCGGCGGTCGCGATGGCGGACCGCTCTGGTGGTGGCGCAGGTCGCGGTTTCGTTCATTCTTCTGGCAGGCGCCGGGCTCCTGCTCGGAAGCCTGTACAGGATCGTGACCTCCGACCCCGGTTTCGAAACCAGGAATATCGCAATGACTTCGATCGATCTGACCGTCCACCGCTATTCGGAGGAACGCGGTGAAGCGCTGTACCGCCGGTTGTTGGAGCGCCTTTCGGCGGTACCGGGCGTTGCTTCGGCCAGCCTGGCGTGGACTGTTCCACCTCAGGATTTGAGCGGCCGTGCTTCCATCTTCTATCCCGGGCAGGAGCCGCCCCAGGATGTACTTCGCCTCAAAGAGTTTGAAATCGGTCTCCGTGTTGACATCGATCCCATCGCTCCGCATTATTTCCGAACGCTCGGAATACCTTTGATCGCGGGACGGGACTTCACAGAGCAGGATCGTGTGGGTGCGCCCGGCGTCGTGATCCTGAGCCGCAAGCTTGCCGAACGGCTCTGGCCGGGCCAAACATCGGTCGGGAAACGAATCTCATGGCCCACTTTGCATGGTCCGCCTCGCGCGCCGGTCGAAGTGATCGGCGTGGCGGCCGATACGAAGTACCGGACGCTCACGGGCGAAGCTCCGCTGCTGATGTATGCGCCGGTGCTGCAGAATTACGACGGCCGGACCACCGTCGTGGTCCGCACCGCGGGTGATCCTCGCGGGGCGATCGCGGATCTTCAGCGCGTGCTGAGCGACGCGGACAAGGACCTGGCTGGGTTTGCGCCGAAAACGATGAGCGAGCACATCGCCGAGTCGTTGTGGCAACAGAGAATGGCTGCAAGCTGGATCGGCGCGTTCAGCCTCATGGCGCTGATTGTGGCCGCGGTCGGGCTTTATGCGGTGATCGCGCAGTCAGTCGCGCAACGGACCAGAGAAGTCGGGATCCGGATGGCGCTAGGCGCTGCGCCGGGCTCGGTGGCGGGCCTGGTGGTGCGGGAAGGAATCCTCCTGGCCGTTGCGGGCCTGGTGATCGGAGTGCCAGTGGCCCTGGGATTCGCGGGCGTCGTGCGGCGGTCGGTGGCCGGCGTGAGCGACATGGAGCCCGTGAGCTTTGCAGGAATCGCGCTGCTGCTTGCGGCGGTGATGCTTGCGGCGTGTTGGGTTCCCGCGCATCGGGCCGCGCGGGTGAATCCGATCGAAGCTCTGCGATGCGAGTAGGGACCGCGCCGGGCGCTCAGAAGTCCAGAACGTCGCCGACGCGGAGGTGGTCTTTCGCCGCTACTCCCGCGTTCACCTCCAGGACGAACTGCGCTTTCTCGTGGCCGCC
>Ga0066710_100002249_pt1 | contig 15399 bp, 12 predicted proteins | sample GraSoiAngelo_159_FD_79666 | JGI IMG/M metagenome (GOLD analysis project Ga0066710, IMG submission 79666) | Grasslands soil microbial communities from the Angelo Coastal Reserve, California, USA - 14_1009_16_40cm | ecosystem: Environmental > Terrestrial > Soil > Grasslands | place: USA...
CCGATTCGACGCCGATGCTCGGCGGCAACGACATGAACGTGTTTGGCGCTGCCACGCAGGGCAAGAACGTCGAAAAGAAGACCGTCGCCGAGACGTTCCTCGCCGGGCACGGCTCCCCGTTCGTCGCGCAGGTCTCCATCGCCAACGCGCCCAAGCTGTACCGATCGATCCTCGACGGCATCGAATACCGCGGCACCGCGTTCCTGCAGTGCTTTACCAGCTGCCAGCCCGAGCACGGCGTGGCGGACGATATGTCGCTCACCCAGGCGCAGCGCGTACGCGACTCGCGCGGGGCGCCGGAGTTCGTCTTCAACCCACGGCTCGGCGAGACCTATCACGAGGCGCTCGACCTCAAGGGCAACCCGTCGATCGACATGGACTGGTACGAGACGAAGTTCAAGCCGAGCAACGAGCCGTACCGCTATACGGTCGCCCACTGGTGCGCGAGCGAAGCGCGGTTCCGGAACCACCTGAAGAAGATCAAGGCGGAGGATGCGGCCAAACTGATCCCGCTCGAGAACATGCTGGTGCGCATCACCCAGCAGGATGTCGTCTACCGGCGCTGCCTCCAGCGCGATCACCGGTCCTACGTGCCCGACTTCGGCGTCTTCATCAAGGTGCAGGGCGGGAACGGCGCGCTTGAATATCGCGCCCTGTCCCGCCAGCTGGTCCTCTTCTGCGTCGAGCGCCGGAAGGCGTGGCGCCTGCTGCAGAGCAAGGCCGGCATCGAAAACCGTGAATACAAGGCGCAGCGCTCGGTCCTGGCCGATGTCGACGCGGGCAAGATCACGAAGGACGAGCTGTTCGCGCGCGCCGAAGAGCTCCTCAAAGAACGGCTGAAGGGGTCCGCGCCGGCGCCGCACAAGCCGGTCGAACCCAAGCCGCGACCGGCCACGATTCCTCCGACCGTCTCTGCTGTGCCTCCGCCGGCGAGTCAGGCCGACCACGAGCAGGCGGCCGTCACAAACTGACGCCGGGCTCCAGGCTGCGGGCTTCAGGCTACAGACGCGGGCCTGAAGCTCCGGCCGTCGCCCTCCGGCCCGTGTCCCCTGGCGCGTGGCCCGATCGGGAGGCCTGCCGCCCCGATGCCTCAAGCCCGAAGTCCGACAAGCCCGAAGCCAGTTATGATGTTCCTCCCGGACGACTGTCCGGCATCAAAAGGAGTCTTCCCGTATGAAGCGTACCGGCAGTGCCGTGTGGAAAGGTGGATTGAGGGACGGAAAAGGGACGGTTTCGACTGAGACCGGCGTGCTCTCGTCGGTACCCTACAACTTCAGGATGCGGTTCGAGAACGAGAAGGGCACCAACCCCGAGGAGCTGATCGCCGCAGCCCATGCTGCGTGCTTCTCGATGGCGCTGTCGCTCATTCTGGGCAACGAAGGGATGACCGCCGACAGCATCGAGACCAGGGCGACCGTCAGCCTGGACCCGGCCGAAGGGGGCGGGTTTGCCATAACATCGAGCCACCTCGAAACGAAGGTGAAGATCCCGAACGCCAATAAAGCAGCGTTCGAGAAGTCGGTGGAAGCGGCGAAGGCCGGGTGCCCCGTCTCGAAGCTCCTGAACGCCAAAATCACGCTGGACGCCCAGCTGGTCTGAGCTGATCGCTCACAGCTTTCAGCGATCAGCTGACGTCCCGACGCCGTGCTCGTACACGAGGCGGGCGCCTCGATCGCCCGTCTCGTAGAGCAGGCCCACACCCACAAGCCCCGCGAGCGCCAGGACTGCAACCCGGGCGCGGGCGGGACCCGGTCGTCCCGGCCACACGAACACCAGCCTGAGCACGGAAAGCACGCCGAAGAAGCAGACCGTGCGGAACGCCCAATCCCAGTGCGCGCCCACGACGGCGTGCGCCATCCCAGGCAGCCGGACGGTTTGGGACGCGGCGCGGCCCGTGGCGTAGGCCGCCAACGCGGTGACCGTACCCAGCACGCACAACAAGGTTGCGGCGTTTCTGAGCGATCGGTTGCCGCGGAGAGCCAGACCGGCGAGGTCCACCAAAGCGGCCGTCGTCAGCAGCGCGATGGGAAAGTGCACGAGCAGCGGGTGGATATTCGGTGCCCAATCTGGAACGAGGCTACCGGGCACTCATCCTCCATGGAGACACGTTGGACCACTGCTCGAGCGCCTCGAGCGCCCAGCTGGTGGGTTTGTCCTTGTGACAGGACGTACAGGGGTTGGGGATGCCGTACTTGTCCGTCATCGCCGGCGAAATGAAGCTGAACGTGTGGCTTCGAACCCGGACGTCAGCAATCGTGTCGGCAATCTTCGGCATGTGACAGGCGACGCACTGGTTGCCCGCGCTCGTCTTGCCGTGGTGTGAGTGCGCCTCCGGGGTCTGACCGGGCCCGGCGGGCAGCTTCGGCCCGTGGCACTGCAGGCACATCTCGTTGCCGGGAAACCTCAGAAGCCCGTCCTGCGCCGCGCCGTGTGAGTCGTGGCAGGCGTAGCACCTCACCCCTTTCGCGTACATGCGGCTCGTGACGAAGTCGTTGCCCTGCATCCTGTTCTTGTGAGCCGCCCCGTCGGGCCAGTGCGTGAATGTCGTCTCGCCGAGCTTGTGTTCCTCGAGCTCCCACGATGCGCTGAGCCGATCGCCGGGCTGGTAAGTCACAGGCCAATCGTAGTAGCGGCCGTCAATCGGACCGCTGCGCGGCCGGCCTTGTGAATGACACTGAATACACACGTCGTTCGACGCCACATCGTCCAGGCGGGCCGGGTTGACGATGTTGGACTTGGTTGGGGCGGCGACGTGCACGGCGCCGGCGCCGTGGCAGCGCTCGCAGCCGACGTTCCATTCGGTGACCTGGTGCGTCTTGATGTCGTAGTTCACCGAATGACACCCGTCGCACAGCGGACCCGTCGGCCGGCTTTCCTGCTCCGCGGGATAATGGGCCACCCACCAGTCGGTCCCCGGCCGGACGTAGTAGGGACGCCACGTCTTGTGCTGTACGTCCCATTGCGCCGGCAGCACCACGTAGTCGTCGCCCTGCTTTTTCCAGTAGCGCTGCTTCCACTTCGTACCGTAGGTGAACGCGACATCGTCCAGTTTGAACGTCACGAGCGGGTTGGGTGTCGCGAAGTCCCCCAGTACGGCCTTCGGATCCTGTTTCGGGTCGTGGACGACGTTGGCCATGAGCGTCGTCTTCCACCGATCGTAGATGTCTCGATGGCAGTCGCGGCAGGCTGGCGAGCCGGTGAACGGGCCTGATACTGACCGAGCCGGAGGTCGGGCCTGCCTGCAAGCCCCGAGGATCACGGCCGCAAACAGCAGAATCGCGACGCTTCTGGAAAACATTGCAAGGTCGATCGTATTCGTAGTCGAGCCGACGTGGCCAGCACCGTCTGTTGATACTCGCCGTCACCGACACTCCACATCAAGAAAGTATCAACGGCGTCTGTCGTAGGCTTGAACGTTGTGAACGGGCTGGCCGTCCGCATTGACGCCGTCTGTTGTAATGGTCATCGTCATGCCGTCTGCTGAGATGGCGTTGGTGGTGGCCAGGACCGTCTTGCCGGCTCTCTTCCGAACCACCTCGTACCTATACGGGCTAATCCGCTTCCAGGTGCTCGTGTCATAGTCCGCGTTGGGAGTCGGGTGATCCTTGCCATCGAAGGTGATGGCCAGGTTGCCCATTTCAGGATTGATCGGCCTTCCCGACGCATCGACGCCCTGCAGGAGGGCCGTCCAATGCGGGCCTGCCGCGCTGATTGTGAGCGTCTGGCTCTTGGGTGGCGGACCAGGGCTGAACGACGACCTCGCCAGGTTGAGTTCCCACGTGCCGAGGTGAAGATCGTTCTGTCCGGAGACGACCGACACAACGCCAGCGACCAGCACGAATGCCACCACAGCCGGACAAGCACAGCGACGTAGCGAGCTTCCGAGTGTCGTCATTTTTGTCATTCGATCACCGCCTGAAGTCTCGAGAAGGGAACGACAGGTTACAGACTCGTGGCCCGACGCGGCTAGGCAATGAGACGTTTCCGAACGGCATAGAGGACGACGTCAGCCGTGTTGTGAAGATTGAGTTTCTGCATCAAGTTGGCACGGTGGGTCTCGACCGTCGACAGTCCAAGATCGAGCACCGTGGCCACCTCCTTGTTCGAGCGTCCTTCGGCCAGCAGGTGGAGCACCTCTTTCTCGCGGTCGGTCAACAGGTGATAGGAGTCGGTCAACCCGCGCTTCTGCAGCGTGCGCACGTAGTCTTCGACGAGCACGGCGGCAACGGCCGGACTGAAAAAGGGCCGGCCGGCGGTGACAGCCCGGATCGCCGGCAGCAGGTCTTCATCGGTGGCGTCTTTCAACAGGTACGCGCGGGCGCCAGCGGCGAGCGCTCGAATGATGTAAGCCTCGTCGGCGTGCATGCTGAGGACGATCACTCCAGGAGGACGATCGAGCTTCTGAGCGCGGGCGGCAACCTCGATGCCATTCAGCTTCGGCATGCCGATGTCGAGAATGAGGAGATCGGGCTGGTGTGTTTCGAGGAGGCGTATCGCCTCGAGGCCGTCGGTGGCTTCCGCCACCACCGACAGCCCGGCACCCTCGAGCAGGCTCCTCAGGCCTCGGCGCACGATGCCATGGTCGTCAGCCAGCAGCACGCGCAAGCGTCGCCTCCTTCATCATTTCCGGCACCGGCAATTGGATCGTGAGCGTTGTGCCTTCGCCCGCGGCCCCGGCAATGGCCATGGTGCCACCGAGCTCCTTGACCCGCTCCTCGATGCCGCGAAGCCCCAGCCCCTCTCGACGGTTCCGTGGATCGAAGCCGACGCCATCGTCGATCACGGACACCTCCAGTCGATCGAGGCCGTGGACGCTCACCTTGACCGAGCGTGCGCGAGCGTGACGGACGCAGTTGGTGAGCGCCTCTTGAATGACGCGGTACACACAGGTGCGATATTGATCCGGCAGGGCGGTGAAGTCGCCTTGCGTCTGCAGCTCGATGTCGAGCCCATAGCGACGGGTCAGGTCGCGTACATGCCACTCGAGGGCCGGCTGGAGTCCGAGGTCGTCCAGCATGCTCGGACGGAGACCGAGCGCCAGATCGCGGACCGTGCCGAACATCTTGTCGACCAGATGGCGGCACTCGGCGACAGCTTCGCCAAGCCGCATGTCTGCCGGCGGCCGTTCCCGATCGATCCGTCCCAGTTCCATCCGCAGCGCGGTGAGGACCTGTGCCACGTGATCATGCAGCTCGCGGGAGAGATTCCGTCGCTCGTCCTCCTGGGCGGCGACCAGCCTCTGGGAGAGCTGACGCGTCTGGCGTTCAGCCTGCTCGGCGATTGACCGCTGCTCCTCGGAGCGCCGCTCGACGACGCGGAGCCGAAACACCACCGTCAGCGCCACGACCAGACCGAGCAGGAGGCTCCGCCACAATAGGCGCTGAAAGTCGTCCCGAAAGCCGGCTTGCCGCCGGATGACCTCGGCACGCTGTTCGGCCAGGTTCGCGTTGTTCAGCTCCTCGATTTCCCGGGCGATGGCGAGCACGGCCTCTCGCCGCGGGACCACCTCACGTCGCAGGAAGCTGGCGCTCTGAAAGATCTTCTCGGTCGTCGTCCAATCGAAGAGCGGGTCAAAGGTTTGCCAGTACTCGTCGAGCTTGGCTTGAAGGCTGGCAACGTGATCACCAGGCGACTCGGCCAGATTGCGGAGCTCGGCGATGGTCCCAAGATTGGTTTCTCGGAACTCGGTCAGACGCTGGCGGTACTCGGGCGCGCGCTCGCGCGAAATATCCAGCAGGTAGTCGCGAACGAAAATGCCCGACAGATTGACATCCGAGCGCAGGCGCCTCAGCTTGGTATCCACCTCATGGTGGTGACTGTTGAGCTGGTCAAGCTGCGTGTAGATCTCCTGCGCTCGGCGGGAGGCCTCGAGCATCGAGATAGCGATCAGCACCAGCAGGCTTCCGAGGCCGAGCGCGGCTACAGGCCAAGTTCGAAAACGCATTCACATCTCTCCAAGTGGGCCACGGACGGAACACACAAGGTTACTACGCCCCACGCCCCCAACCTGGACATCCTCCCTATAGGGGAGAAGCCGGTCGAAGGGGAGCAGCCTATGAGGGAGCGGCCTATGATCGATCGCTCCCGTACAAAAAAGCGCGGAACTCCACCCTCAACCGGATGGCGCCTTCGAGAGGGAGGTTGTCTACTGGTGCCATGCACGCGAGGGGACCAGGCAGCACCACCATCCGGAACGCGCCCGGCAGCCATGGTAGCTCGGCTTGGGACGCTGAAACCCTGCAACACGTCCTGGCCACGTTCTACAGGGGGCGGGCGGTGATCGTCCTCTCCAACCGGGAACCGTTCCAGCACGAGGAAACGCCCGGTGGTGGCATCGTCGTGAAGCGTTCGGCGAGTGGGCTCGTGACGGCCCTGGAGCCCCTGATGCGCGCCTGCTCCGGAGTATGGGTGGCACACGGCGTCGGTTCCGCGGATCGCGTTGTCGTCGATCGGCGGGACGGGCTGGACGTGCCATCCTCCAACTCGAGTTATCGGCTTCGTCGAGTGTGGCTCGAGCGACACGAAGCGCATCAGTACTACGATGGCTTCGCAAACGAAGGCCTGTGGCCGCTCTGCCATCGCGTCCACGTTCAGCCGATTTTCCGCTCGAGCGATTTCTCGACGTATCGGACGGTCAACCTGCGATTCGCCCAGGCGGTCTGCGAGGAGGCGACCGGTGACCGGCCGACCGTGCTGGTTCAGGACTATCACTTCGCGATCGCCCCGCGTGCGATACGGGAGCGCCTTCCGCTCAGCACGATCATCGCTTTCTGGCACATTCCGTGGCCCAGTCCGCGCGACCTGGCGATTTGCCCGTTTGGACCGCAGCTCCTCGAGGGCCTCCTCGGCAGCACGCTGGTCGGGTTTCAGACGCCTGATGATTGCCGAAACTTCATCGACTGTGTGGATCAACTGCTCGACGCGCGTGTTGATGAGAATCGAACCACGTTGTCGTGGGCCGGCCGATCGACAGCGGTTGGGTGCTACCCGGTCTCGGTAGACTGGAATCAGGCACCGGACCAATCCCCGCCAATTGAGACCTGTCGACGGAGCGTTCGCCGTCAACTTGGCGTCCCGCCGGACGTGCGCTTGGGTCTGGGAGTCGATCGGCTGGACTACACCAAGGGCATTCGCGAGAAGTTTCTGGCCGTCGAAGAGTTGCTTGAGCGCCGCCCCGATCTCCAGGGACACTTCGTCCTCGTTCAGATTGCCGAGCCCAGCCGGGAGGTCCTGGCCGCCTATCAAGCGCTCAGAGTGTCCCTCCGGGAAACGGCTGAACGCATCAACATCCGCTTCGGCAGACGCGGCTACCGTCCGATCATCCTGCTCGACGCACATCACGAGCCGGCCGACGTCTGCCGCTTCATGCGGGCCGCGGACGTGTGCTACGTCGGAAGTCTTCACGACGGGATGAACCTCGTGGCCAAGGAATTTGTCAGGGCGCGCACCGACGAGCGGGGCGTGCTGATCCTGAGTCGGTTCGCCGGCGCGGCGCGCGAGCTCACTGCCGCCCTGATCGTCAATCCGTACGCGATCGACGCGGTGGCTGACGCACTCGCCGCTGCGCTGCAGATGACCGACGAAGAGCAATCGACGCGCATGCGAAGGCTGCGATCAGTCGTCGCGGAGTTCAGCACGTATCGGTGGGCCGGGGAAATGCTGATGGACGCGGCCATGACCGAGGTCGGTCACCGAAGCGAACCCGTCTGGTAGCGGAGAGCAGCCGTTCGCGACTGAAATTCGTACCGGGCGGTGGCCTGTTCGATTTGCGCCCGGGTTTGATTCAGCTGCGCCTGAGTCAGCTCGACGATGGAGCTGAGCCCCAGGCCGTATCGCTGTGCCGCCAGATCGAGCGCGTCGGTGGCCTGCTGCAAAAGCTGATTCGTCAGGTCGAGCCGTTCAAACGCGGTTTGCGCATTCAGCCAGGCCACTTGTACGTCTCGCGCCACGAGATTCTCCAAGTCACGGAGATTCTGCTGCATGGCACTCGCCCGGTAGTTGGCCTCGGCGCGCCGGGCGGAGTACAGGCTGCCGTTGGTCATGGGCACGTTCAGATTGATGCCTATCGCCGAGTATCCGTTGGGGATCCCGGGCTCGTGAGCGGGCGAAGCCCCCGCAACACCCACTAGAGAGAGGGTCGGGAACCAGGCGGCGCGCTCTGCGTCCACCAGCTTGATCTGCGCCTGGACGGCGAGCCGCTCACGGGAGATGTCGGGCCGGTCGCGCAGAGCCTGCGCGATGAGCGACGCGGCGTCGGCAGGTGGGGGCTCGGGCAGCGGCTCGTCGGTCAGCTCGTAGGCCGCCGTCTGAGGGGCGCCGAGGGTCGCCGCCAGCTGCGCGTAGGACGCCCGTACGTCGTTTCTTGCCTCGATGAGGAGGAGTTGGGCTTCGCTCACGTTGACGCGCGCAAAGCTGACGTCGAGGGTGGACTTGAGTCCGGCTGCTGCCAGCGCGGAGGCCTGGTCGGCGACGAGCTGACGGGCGGTCACCGTCTGCTCGGCCACGCGGAGGACCGCCTGGGCGCGGAGCGCGTCGAAGTATGCGCGATCGACCAGCAGGAGCACCGTAGCGCGACGGACCGCCACGTCCTGTTCCTGCGAGCTGACACGGAGGGAGGCGCTCGAACCAAGGTCCGACGTCCGGCCGAAATCGGTCAGCAGTTGCGACGCCGCGAACCCGAGGGCCAGCCGGCCGATGATGATGGGGTTGTTCAGCGCGCCGGCAGCGATTCGGGTGCCGTCTGGCGATTGCGCACCGGTAATGCTGCCAACGACCGTCGGGTAGTAGGCAGACTTGACCTGGCGCACCTCCTCGCCGGCTGCGAGCGTCGCGAACTGGCCCGCACGGATCTCGGGGTGATCGTGAATCGCCCGGCTCTCGGCCTCCTTCAGGGTCAGCGGCTCGGCGCTCGGCTGAGCACGTTGAGCGAACACTGATCGGGAGCACGCCATTGCCGCGGCAAGGGTCACGACGAGCTGATAGCTGCAGCTCCTCATCGCGCCCCCTCAGCAACAACGCGCCGGCGATAGCCGACGAGGAAGGCGGCGGGCACGATGAAGACGGTCAAGAGAACCGACACGCTCAGGCCGCCGATGATCGCCCGAGCCAGAGGCGCGTACGCCTCGCTCCCCGTGCCAAGCTTCAGGGCCATCGGCACGAGCCCGAGGATCGTTGCGAGCGAAGTCATCAGAATCGGTCTCAGCCGGATGCGGCATGAGCTCACGACCGCATCGAGCAGCCTCATGCCGTCACCTTGCAGCCGGTGCGTGAACTCGACGATGAGAATGCTGTTCGAGACCACCATACCGACCATCATCAGCACGCCCATGAGCGACTGCACGTTGAGCGTCGTGCCCGTCCCGGCGAGGGCGACGAGCACGCCGGTGAGGCCCGTCGGAACGGCCAGCAGGATGAGCAGCGGATCGACGAACGAGCGGAACTGCGCCACCAGAATGAGGTAGAGAAGCACGAGCGCCAGGCTCAAACCCAGCGCGAAGCTCCTGAACGACGCCTCCATGCCTTCGACCATGCCGCGGATGTCCACGTTCACGTTGCGCGGCAGCGTCGTTCGCGAGAGGAGCTGCCGGATGCCTCCGGCCAGTCGTCCGAGGTCTTCGCCGGCCGGCGTCACATAGACGTCGATGACTCGGCGAATCTGATAGTGATCGATCTCCGTCGGTGAGAACACGGGCGTAACGCTCGTGACCGTATCGAGCACCGTCGGATTCCGGATGCGATCGGCTCGAAGCGGAATCGTACGAAGGTCGAACAGGCTGCGAATCGCGCCTTCTGGGTACTGGACCGTCAGGAGATAGTCGTTGCCCGTCCTGGGATCGATCCAGTAGCTCGGTGCAATCATCTGGTTCGAGGTCAGCGCCGTAATGATGTTGCTGACGACCTCCCGCTGGTTGAGGCCGAGATCCGCCGCCCGCTCGCGATCGATGTCGAGCCGCAGTGAGGGGTAGTCCATGTCCTGCGGAATGTAGACGTCGTTGACATCGGGCAACTGCCGGATGTCGCCGGCAAGGGCGGCAGCGGCTTTGTACACGGCCTCGATGTTCGAGCCGCTCAGCTGCACGTCGATCGGCGCCGGCAGACCCTGGTTCAGCACCGCATCGACCATCCCGCCCGACTGGAAGAAGACGCTCAGCTTGGGCATCTCGCGCTGCAGGGCTCTTCGCATTCGGTTCATGTACTCGTAGCTGCCGATCCGATGTTCCTCTTTGAGCGCCACCTGGATGGTCGCCGTGTGGGGTCCGGCGTTGCTCGTGTAGATCGACGAGAAACCCGGCTGTACGCCGATATTCGACACGATGAGCTCCAGGTCCCGCGGGTCGACAACCTTTCGGACGAGCCCTTCCACCTGCTGCACATCGAACGCCGTTATCTCGATTCTTGTCCCCGACGGTGCCTTGAGGTTCATGACGAACTGGCCGGCATCCGTGCGGGGAAAAAACGCCACCCCCAGAACCGGGTACAGAACAAGGCTGACCAGGAACACGGCCGTCACACCGCCGATGACCATCCAGGGTCGGACAAGCGACGCGCGCACGGCCCGTTCGTAGGCGACGAGGAGTCGCTCGAACAAAGCCGCGAATGCCTCGTTGAACCGCGCCGCGAGCGATCGGCGCGCGTCGAGCCGGGCCTCGAGCTCGGCTTCGCGTCGAGGACCGCCGGCGACCTGGGCGACGGTACCGGGTGCCTCCCCCGAGCCAGACGGCGTCCCGTGGTGCAGCGCCTTCAGGAATCGGGCGCAGAACAGCGGGACCACCGTCATCGCGATGAAATACGAGGCAAAGAGCGCCAGCACGACGGCGAGCGCCAACGCCGAGAACAGGAATCGGCTGACACCGTACAGGAATATGACCGGGAAGAAGACGATGGAGCTCGTCAGCGTCGCAGCCAGCACGGCCATCGCCACCTCGTCGCCGCCCTTCTCGGCGGCTACTTCGGGCGTCTCTCCCATCTCGAGATGCCTGAAGATGTTCTCGAGCACGATGACGGCGTTGTCGATCAGTCGAGAGAACACCAGCGCGAAGCCCGCGAGGATCATCGTGTTGATGGAGCTGCCGCCGAAGTACAGGAGGATCAGCGCGGCAAGCGCCGACAGGGGGATGGACAGGAATACGCCCACCGTCGCGCGGAGGCTGCCGAGGAACACCAGCACCATGACGGCCGTGAGCGCCAGACCGATGCCGCCCTCGTCCAGGAGCGTCCGAATCGCGCGCTTCACAAACAGCGACTGATCGAAGACCACGTTCGCCGTGACCTGGGACGGTACATCCTGGAGCTTGGCCAGCCGATTTCGCACGCCGTCTACAACCGCAATCGTGTTCGTGTCGCCTCCCTGCTTCATGATCGGCAGGTAGACCGACCGCTCGCCGTCAACGTGGACGATGTTGTTCTGGATCTGGTTGGCGTCCTCCGCCCGGCCGATGTCCGCAACGGTGACAAACGAGCCGTCCGTGGTCTTCAGCGGAATGCCGTTGATGTCGTCCACGTTGCGAAACTGGCTGTTGGTGAAGATGGCGTAATCGATGGGGCCGATCTTGGCGTCGCCTGACGGCAGAATCAGGTTCGCGTTGTTGACCGCTCGCACGACCTCCATCGGGCTCATCTTGTAGGCGCGGAGCTTCGACGGATCGACGTACACCATGATCTGGCGGAACTTGCCCCCAAAGGGCTGCGGGACCGACGCTCCAGCCACGCCGGCGAGCTGATTCCGGATGGTGAACTGGCCGATGTCCCTCAGCTGCGCCTCGGTCATCCCTCCGCCTTTGAGCGTGATCAGGCAGACGGGCAGGCTCGATGCGTCGAACTTCTGGACAATCGGAGGCAGCGTGCCCGGAGGCAGCCTGCCCAGCTGGGCCATGGCGAGGTTCGAGATCTGGTTGACGTCGGCGTCGGCACTCGTGCCCGGCTGGAAGAAGACCTTGATGATGCTGACGCCGGGCAGCGACCGCGACTCCATGTGGTCGATGCCGGAGCCCAGCGTGAAGAACCGCTCGAACCGCCCCGTGATGTCGTTCTCGATCTGCTCGGGCGGCATGCCGTTGTAAAAGGTCGCCACCACGACCTGCGGGATGTTGATCTCAGGAAAGAGATCGACCGGCATGCGCGCCCCGCTCGTCACGCCCACGACGGCGACGATCGCGCAGACAACGAAGATGAAATGCGGATTGCGGATGGAGAATCGAGCCATCAGCGTTCTCCCTTGTCAGCCGTCGCGGTCTGGACCTTGGGCGTAACGATCGCGCCGACCTTGAGCTGCGATCGGCTGCCAACGACCACCAGGTCGCCCTCGCCAAGGCCCGCGGACACCTCGACGCGATCGCTCGTTTCCAGGCCGAGCGTGACGTTCTTCGCTTCGAGCCGCCCCTCGCGGTTGACAAGGAGAACGCTTGGCGCGCCCTCATTGCGGTCCACGGCCTGGACGGGCACGACGAGCGCGTGCTTGACGGATCTCAGAACGATCGAGGCGCTCGCATACATGCCTGGAACGAGCGCCAGGGTGGGGTTGGGCACATCGACCTCGACGTGCATCGTGCGCGTGTCCGCGTCGAGCCGATCCGCCACGCGCGCGACGGTCCCCACGATGGTCTGTTGAAGGGACTGAACGTTCAAATCCACCTGAGTGCCAGGACGAACGCGTGACACGGCGGATTCGGGCACGGGAATCACCAGCCGTAGACGGGAGTTCTGGGACAGACGGACGATGGGCATGGCCTGCGTCTGAGACGAAGTGCCGGCCTGGATCATGGCGCCCACGTCCGCGTAACGATGGGTGATCACTCCGGCAAATGGCGCGGTGATCTGCGTGTACGCATACAACGTCTTCGTCTTGCGCTGGCTCGCCCTGGCCATCTCGAGCTGCTCGCCGGCGGCCGCGAGCGCCGCCGTGGCCGTTTCGACCTGGGCTTCGGCGACGCGATCACGCCCAGAGGCTTCATCGATGTCCTGCTGGGCGACAAGATTGGGGCTGGACTTGAGGATGCTCGACAGCCGCGTCGCCCCCAGATGCGCGACCTCATGCGCCGATTCGGCCCGCTCGCGCTCGGCCTGCGCACGACGGATCTCCTGAGCCGCGCGCTTCACCGACGCTTCGTCTTGACGCATCTCGTCTTCGAGCTCCGGGATCTCCAGGACGGCGAGGAGCTGTCCAGCAATCACACGGTCGCCCACATCGACGGAGATCGACTTGAGATAACCGGCCACCTTCGCGTGCACCTCGATCTCCTGGAACGGTCTGAACTCGGCAGCCAATGGAAGACGTTGCTCCATGTCGGCCCGGACGACCTTCTCCACGGCCACGACGGGGCTTGCGGTGGCCTCTACCCCGGCGCTTGGCCCCGAACACCCGGCTCCCGCGCCTGCGAGGCCAACGACCACGGCCGATGTCCAGATTGCGCGCATCATTCGAGGCTCCCCACCAGGTGCCGAAGCTTGTCGATTGAAAAATCGGGCGACTCGCAGAGTCGGATGACCGTGCGATCCTTCGCCACCATCTCCTCCGCGACGTCGGCCAGCCGGTCCAGGACTCCGACCGGGATCGACTGGACGCCGTGTACGTCTCCAAACAGCAGATCGCCACTTTCGACCTTGAGCCCACCGATCTCGACGGGATCGCCAAAGTCCACCAGATGGGCAAAAGCGTGTGACACGGCGATGCTCGATGCAAAGAAACGAAGTCCGTTGGTTGCATACGCCACGCAGCCCAGCCGTCGAAGGATGCTCGCGTGAACCTCGCCGACGAAGGCGCCGAAGCCGGGACGCTCGTCGATGTCCTGCACGACGACGAACCTCGGGCCCTGCACCTGTGCTATGTGGCTCCACCAATCCGTCCGGTCGTGATACCGATGGCCGACCGCCGGCGGCGGCGGCGAACAGCGAATGCGGGCTGTGACGGCGTAACCGAGCACCGGCGGCCCGTCTGGAAACATGCAGCGAACCGAGCCGTCGGCAAAGCCTTCGTTCCGTAAGCGGACGTCGAACGTTTCGATGGCATTGGCCAGCGTGCTCCCGTCGAATTCCCTCAGTCGCTCCAGCCGCTCGGCATCTACGAATTGCATGCGAGCCTCCAGGCTCTGACGTGAGTGCCCGGACACGTCCAGCCTCCCCTGCCTCCGAAATGACCCCCTCGGCCGGCCGTCAGACCCCAAGAGGCAGGAATACGTGGACGAAGGTGTTAGAGGAGCGAGAAGAGCGGCGGACCGCGGGTGGGATCAGGAGGCGCAGGCCGCAAAAGAGCCGGCGCGGCCTCGTCGGTCAGCGGGGGCTGAAAAGTGAGGTCGTCGAAGCCCGGACCGTCCGCGTGCGCGACGGCGAGGACCGCTTCGTCAGGTGGCAGGACCTGGACGCGAACGGGCGGCACCGGACTGCTGCGGCTGAAGGTCAGCCCAGTGGGAGAAGGGCCGCAGTCGAGCGGCTGCAACGCGCGGACAACGCTCGGCGCCAGCACAAGAAGCGCGACGGCGAGCACGGCGGTCGTGCGCATCTGCGAAATAATGCCCGCACGCCCTTGAATGTTCAACAACATACGCGAACCACTTCCCGCCCACGAGCGGGTGCTCATGCCCATGGCCGAGGGGTTCGCTTCACTGTAACGCTGCCGCACCAGATCGGCAAGCTCGGGCCCCACAACCCACGCCAGGGCGCACCAGCTGCACGCTGGTGCGCCCGTCGACACTGGCGCGGACGCGATCACTCTCGGCCTGGGTCCCGAGGTCTTGCGGGGCTCAGGGCACCACTAACAGGCCGGCCGACGAAGATCGGTGTCTTTGGCGGCGGTGGCTCGCCACTCCGGCTGAAGCTGAACACGGGAGTGACCGGACGAGAGTCGAGATGTTGCTGTGCGCGGATTACCGATGGCGCGAGCTGGCGTATTGCTGGAGATCCTTTCCCCCGACGAGTCCGGAATAGACCTTCCCTTCTGCGTCAACGACGACCACCTCAGGTGAAGTGTCCCGAATCACCGTTATCAGGGAACCGTCTTTCGCACTGGCGACTCTGATTCCCGCGTCCTGCCCTGGAACAGCAACATAGAGCACGTCGCTCTTGTCGATCCAGAGCCCGCTTGGGCTGCCGAGATGAGTCCACTGATCCAGATATCGACCATCCTGATCGAAGATTTCAATGCGCCGGTTGCCCCGGTCGGCGACAAACAGCCGGCCCTGCGCGTCCATGGCCAGGCGGTGCGGTCCGGACACCTCTCCGTGAGCTGCGCCTTTCGACGCCCCCCAGGACTTGATGAACGTGCCGTCTTTCGAGAGCTTCACGATGCGGTCGCCATCCTGGCCGCCCGGGCGCGGGGTGTGACCATCGGCGATGAAGATCTCGCCGCGGCGGTTCACCATGATGTCGGTCGGCGCGACGAAGGTGTCAGGACCGGCTTTGCTGACG
>Ga0066710_100002251_pt1 | contig 15391 bp, 11 predicted proteins | sample GraSoiAngelo_159_FD_79666 | JGI IMG/M metagenome (GOLD analysis project Ga0066710, IMG submission 79666) | Grasslands soil microbial communities from the Angelo Coastal Reserve, California, USA - 14_1009_16_40cm | ecosystem: Environmental > Terrestrial > Soil > Grasslands | place: USA...
CGAGGTGAAGGCCCGGGTCACCCTGAGCCGCATGGTGATGGAGAACGGCCGCCGGGTGCGCAAGCTGGAACCGCTCACCCTCGAGCGCAGCACGGTGATCTTCTTCCCCCTGCACTGGACGGTCGTCCATCCCATCGACGAGAAGAGCCCGCTGTTCGGCGCCACGTCGGAGAGCTTGCGCGAGGCCCAGGCCGAGTTCCTGATCCTGGTCACCGGGACCGACGAGACGTTCTCCGAGACCGTGCATTCCCGCTCGTCCTACCTCGCGGACGAGGTCGTCGTGAGCGCGCGTTTCCGTGACATGTTCGTGGAGTCGCCCGACGGCCGGCCGCGGGTGGACATGCGGCGCTTCCACGAGGTGGAGAAGGCGTAGCGGTGCTGGTCGTCTTCCTGGCCGTCTGCGTCGGGCTGGCGGTCGGAGTGGCCCTGGCCTGGCTCGTCCTGAGCGGGCTCCTGGCCATGGTCTTCCGCCGCGCACGGACGGTCATCCGTCGCATGATCGAGCGACGACGGGACCACCGGCCGAGCTCGGAGCGCCGCCAGCAGGACCGCCGGAAGCCATGACGACGAAGTTTCGCTTGCCTTGGCGTGGAAGAGGCCCCTAGACTCGGAGAGCGAGCGAAGCATGAGACGCGGGGCGTGCATTCTGTCGTGCGTGCTCGCATTCTTGGGCGCGGCCGCGTGCCGTACGGTGGCCGATCCGCCTCCCCCCCCGCCGGTCCCCGTCGTGTCCACGCCCACCCCGCTCCCCGAGGCGACACCTGCCCCACCGCCCGCCGTCTTCGCGGTCCCGGCGGCCTCGCCGGCCGCCACGCCCGAAGCGCCGGTCAGCTTCGAGGCGTCGGTCAAGCCCCTGCTGGCCCGGACGTGCACACCCTGTCACGTGCCGGGCGGCCGGATGTACGAGCGCCTCCCCTTCGACCGCGCCGACGTGGTGCTGGCCCACAAGGACAGGATCCTGCGCCGCCTGAAGAACCCGGACGACCGCGCCGTGCTCGAGCGTTGGCTGGCTGGCCAGCCGCCGGGCTGAGGGCCACCGGTCAGTATCCTCTCGAGTTGCAGGGCGAGCGGTCACGGGGCAAATGAGCCGCGTCTGCCCGAGGCTAGTCCGATTCGCCCTCGTCGCGAGAGGCACGGTGGAAGCCACGCTTCGACGCGCGCGCGAAGGCGATCATCTCGTCGACGAGCGGGTCCTGGAGCGCGGCCATCCGCTGGAGCGCGGTCTCCAGCGGGAGGGAGGCGCGCAGCAGCAGACGGTACGCCTGCTTCAGGGTGCGGAGCTGGCCGGCGTCCATGCCGGCCCGGCGCAGCCCCACGACGTTGAGGCCGCGGGCGCGACCGGGCACGCCGTCGGTGATGACGAAGGGCAGGCAGTCCTGGACGATCTTCGCGTTGCCGCCCAGCATGGCCAGCCGTCCCACCCGGCAGAACTGGTGGACGACGACGCCGCCAGAGAGGAAGGCCCCCGCGCCGATCTCCACGTACCCGGCCAGGGCCACGTTGTTGGCGATGACGGCCCCGTCTCCGATGGCGCACTCGTGGGCGACGTGCGCATAGGCCATGAGGAAGCACCCGGAGCCGACGACGGTCTCGCCTCCCGTGCGCGTCGCCCGATGGATCGTCACGCCCTCCCGGATCCGGTTGCCGTCGCCGATCCGCAACCGGCTCGGGCCGCCCGCGAAACCCACGTCCTGCGGCTCCCCGCCCAGGATCGCCCCCTCGTGGACGGCGTTGCCGCGGCCGACGGCCGTGAAACGCTTGATCACGGCATGGGCGCGGACCTCGGTGCCATCGCCCACCTCGGTGTCGTCTTCGATCACCGCGTACGGCCCGATCCTCACCCTCGCGCCCAGTCGGGCGGAGCCGCCGACGAGCGCGGTCGGATGGACGTCGAGGCCGTTCCTCACAGGGTGCGCAGGAGCTGCCACAGCTTCTGCACGTCGACCGGCTTGACGAGGTGGTGGTCGAAGCCGGCCTCCGTCGCCCGCCGCCGGTCCTCGTCCTGCCCGTAGCCGGTGAGGGCCACGATCACCGTCCGCTCGAGACCGGGCCGCATGAGCTGCGCGACCTCGTAGCCGCTCATGGCGGGCAGGCCGATGTCGAGCAGCACCAGCTCCGGTCGATGCTCCCGGGCCAGGGCGAGGGCCGCCGGGCCGTCGTGGGCCATCCGCACGTCGTGGCCTCCCATCTGGAGCAGCGTCACCAGGCTTTCGGCCGAGTCCACGTTGTCGTCCACGACGAGCACCCGCCGCGTCCGGGCCCTGGTGGGCGCGGCCGCCGGCGGGACGGCCGGCGGGCGCTCCTCCGCTTCCGCGGGCAGGCAAGGCAGCCGCACCACGAACTCGCTGCCGTGCCCCGGCCCTTCGCTGGCCGCGGCCACGGTGCCCCCGTGCATCTCGACCAGGCTCCGTACGAGCGTGAGGCCGATGCCCAGCCCTTCCTGCACCCGCTCGGGAAGGCGGTCCGCCTGGGCGAACAGCTCGAAGACGCGCTCCAGCATGTCGGAGCGGATGCCGATGCCTTCGTCCCGGACGCGGAGGACGGCCTGGGCGCCCTCCCGGGCGGCCGTGAGGTGGATCGTCCCGCCGGCCGGGGTGTACTTGGCGGCGTTGTTCAGCAGGTTGGCCAGCACCTGCTCGAGCCGCGTCGGATCGGCTTGGAGGCTGATCGGCTCCGGCGGAAGGGACACGGAGAGGGGGTGGCCTCCCAGCACCGGCCGGGCCGACTCCAGCGCGCGCTCCACCACCGCGGCCAGGACCACGTGCTCGCGTCGAAGCTCGATCTTGCCCCGCGTGATGCGGGACACGTCGAGGAGGTCGTCCACCAGGCGGACCATGAGGGCGGTCTGCCGCTCCATCATCTCGAGCATGCGGCCCGCGACCGGACCCTCGACGCCCTTCATGCGCAGCAACTCGAGGGCGTGGCGCAGCGGGGCGAGCGGGTTGCGCAGCTCGTGGCCGAGCAGGGCCAGGAACTGGTCCTTGGCCTCACCCGCCCGCCTCAGCTCGGTCGCCGAGGCCCTCACTGCGGCCTCGGCGCGCTGGCGGTCGATGAACTGCCCGATCTGGCTGCCCACGATGGCGAAGAGCTGGAGGAGCGCCTCGTCCGGGCGGCGGATGGCCCGGCTGAAGAACTCGACGACCCCGGCGACTTCGCCCCGGCGGGAGATCGGGAAACTGAAGGCAGAATGCAAGCCCTCCCCGGTGGCGATCGGCGCGCGGGGGAAGTTCGCATCCAGGTTGATGTCGGAGACCCAGGCCGGCTCGCCCGAGGTCCATACCCGGCCGGGCAGGCCGACGCCGCGCGAGAAGCGGTGCTGGCGCGTGACGGCGATGAACTCGGGGGCTTCGAGCCCCGGGACGTTCCACATCTCGACGCACCGGAGCTGCTCGCCTCCGGCGTCCACGATCCACAGCGCCCCCATGTCCCACTCCAGGCAGTCGCAGATCGCCTGGAGGATCTGCGGGGCGGCCTCTTCCAGCGTCGCGCTGCGGGCCATCGCCTGGACGACGGCATAGTCGGCCGCCCGCCGGCGCTCGGCGATGTCGCGCTCGGCGATGGCGGCCCCCAGCACGAGCGCGGTCAGCGCGGCCACCGCCATGAAGAGCTGGAGCATGACCAGTTGCTGGCTGGCGGAGAGGCCGGCGAACGGACCCATGCCGCGTACCGTTCCGGCGACGGCGACGGCGGCCACCAGGAGGATCGCCGGGCTCACGGCGGCCTGCCCGAACCGTACACCGGCCCATATGAGCAGCGGGAACACCATGTAGGCCAGGTGCCCGCCCGTCAACGGGGCGAAGTAGCCCCCGTAGGTCATCAGGCTGCTGGCGAGGAGGCAGGCTCCGAGGCCCAGCGCCTCGGCCGCCCGCCCGGCCGACCAGCGCAGCCGAGGCCGGCTCGCCCACACGAGCAGCACCGGCGCGACGAGGAGCACCCCCATCGCGTCGCCGAGCCACCAGACCGACCAGAGGGCCCCGAAGGCGCTCCACGCCTGGGCTCCGCTCAGGCACAGGAAGCTCACCCCGATCGTCGCGCCCAGGGTGGTGCTCAGCGCGGCGGCCAGGCCGAGCAGGGCCATCACGTCCCACATCCGGTCGAGCGACTCGTGCAGCTGCGCCCGGCGCAGGAGCCACGCGCCCGCGAGCCCCTCCAGCGTGTTGCCGGTGGCGATCCCGATCGCCGCCCACCACGTCTCGTGGGCGAGCAGGTTCGCGGCGAAGGCGCCCAGCCAGATCCCCGGCCATGCGCGGGAGCCGAGCAGGAGCAGGGCCGCCAGCGCCATGCCGGACGGCGGCCATACGACGCTGACCTGCTCGGCGAGAGAGGCGAAGCCCAGCCCGAAGCGCGCGGCCAGGAAGTACACGGCCGCCACGCCCGCGGCGAGCGCGGTCCGCGCCGCCAGGCTCGGCCGTCCGGAAGGAGCGCGCACGGTTCAGAGGAGCATAACTCCGCGGACTATAATTTCCTCATTCCACGGGAGGCGCCCTGGCCCGCACCGCCGTCGAAGCCATCCTCGTCTGCGACCTGCTCTTCGCGGGCGGACGCGTCGTCGACGGCACCGGCGCGCCGTGGTTCCGGGCCGACGTGTGCGTCGCCGGCGACCGCATCGCGGGGGTGGGCGACCTGGCGAAGGTCGAGGCCGGCCGGCGGATCGACGCCCAGGGACTGGTCGTCGCGCCCGGGTTCATCGACATGCTCGGGCAGTCCGAGTACAACGTGCTCGTCGATCCGCGCGCGGCGAGCAAGATCGCCCAGGGCATCACCACCGAGCTGACCGGCGAGGGCAGCTCCATCGCCCCCGTCAACGCGCGGATGATCGCCGCCGACGCGGACGTCTGGGCCCACTACGGCGTGCGGCCCGACTGGACGACGCTCGAAGGCTACTTCCGCGCCTTCGAGCGGGCCCGGCCCACGATCAACCTCGGCACCTTCGTGGGAGCGGGCGGCGTACGGGACCTCGTGATCGGCAAGGACGACCGGCCGGCCAGCCCCGCGGAGTTGAAGGCGATGGAGGCGGCGGTGGCCGAGGCCATGGAGCAGGGCGCCTTCGGGCTCTCCACCTCGCTCCAGTACGTTCCCGACCGTTTCGCGACGACCGAGGAGATCATCGCGCTGGCCCGGGTGGCCGCCCGCTACGGCGGCAGCTACATCACCCACCAGCGCTCGGAGGGCGACGAGATCGATGCCAGCCTGGACGAGGTCTTCCGCATCGCCCGCGAGGCCCGCCTGCCGGCCCAGATCTACCACCTGAAGACCTCCGGACGGAAGAACTGGGGCCGGATGCCCCGGGTCCTCGGGCGCATCGAGCAGGCCCGCGAGCAGGGGCTCGACGTCTCGGCCGACATGTACCCCTACACGGCCAGCTCCAACTCCCTCGACGCCAGCCTGCCCCTGTGGGTGCGGGAGGGCGGCCACGAGCGGATGCTGGGCCGCTTGCGCGATCCGGCCACCCGCGAGCGCGCGGAGAAGAGCTTCCGGGACGAGAACCCCGACTGGCCCGACGGCGGCGCCGCGCGGATCATGGTCGTGAGCGTCCTCGACCCCGCTCTCAAGAAGTACGAGGGTCTCACGCTGGAGGAGATCGGCCGCGCGGAAGGCAAGGACCCCCTCGACGTCCTCATCGACGTCGTCATCGCCGACAAGGGCAACGCGGGGAAGATCTCGTTCAGCATGGCCGAGGACGACGTCCGGGCCGCCCTGCGCCATCCGCTGGTCAGCCTCGGCACCGACTCGGGGGCCCGGGCCACCGACGGCATCTACGCGCTGGAGAAGTCCCACCCCCGGGCCTGGGGCTCCACCGCGCGCATCCTCGGCCGGTACGTGCGGGACGAGAAGCTCATCAGCCTCGAGGAGGCGGTGCGCAAGATGACCTCGCTGCCCGCCTCCCGCATGGGTCTCCAGGACCGTGGCATCGTGCGGGCGGGGATGGTGGCGGACCTGGTGGCCTTCGACCCCGCCACGGTGAAAGACGTCTCCACCTTCGCCGACCCGTTCCATTACAGCGAAGGCATCCCCTACGTTGCGGTGAGCGGCCGGCTGGTCGTGGACGGCGGCCGCATCACGGGCGAGAGGCCGGGCCGCGTCCTGCGCGGGCCCGGGGCGAGGCGGTAGCGATGCGCGTCCGCGGCGCCCGGTCCGCGCGCCCGGTGCGCTCGGCTCGCCCCCAGCCGCCGGCCTCCTCGCCCGAGGCCTCCCTCGCGCGCTCGGAGAGCTCGCTCTACCTGAGCGTCCAGGCCCTCAAGCGCAAGCACAAGGTCGAGCGGCTGGGCATCGCGCTCTACGATTCCGAGACGCGCGTGCAGTGGTCGTACAACGGCGACGCCTTCTTCCACGCCGCCTCGACCATGAAGCTGGCGGTCCTGGTCGGCGTCTTCCGTCAGGTCTTCCGGAAGGAGCTGGGGCTGGAGACCCCGGTGCGCGTCCGCAACCGCTTCCGGAGCCTCGTCGGCGGGCTGCCCTTCAGCCTCGACCTCGATCACGACGCCTCGCCCGACGTGGTCGCCCGGCTCGGGAAGACCATGAACGTCAAGGACCTCGCCTACCGGATGATCACGACCTCGAGCAACTTCGCCACCAACCTCCTCATCGACCTGGTGACGGTGGGCGTGATCCACAAGGCGCTCGACGAGCTGCGCGTGGAGGGGATCGAGGTCCTGCGCGGGGTGGACGACCAGAAGGCCTTCGCGGCCGGCAAGAACAACATGGTGACCGCCGACGGCCTGCTGAAGCTCCTGCGGCTCATCTCCGACGGCCGCGTCTACTCTCCGGAGATCTCGGGGCAGCTCCTCGAGATCCTCCTCGACCAGCGGGTCAAGCGCGGCATCCCGGCCGGGCTGCCCGGCGGCGCCCGGGTGGCCCACAAGACCGGCCACATCTCCACCGTCCACCACGACGCGGGCATCGTGTACATCGGCCAGCGGCGGCCCTACGCGGTGGTGATCCTCACCCAGTCTCCCGCCGGCGCCGGGGGCGACGCCGCGGTCGCCGATGCTTCGCGGCAGATCTACAACGCGCTGGCCAGCCTCGGCCAGAAGGAAAGGCGGGGGGCGCCGCCCGAGCCGTCGGTCTGAGCCGGCCTCATCCTCCCTCCGTCCTCCGCGTCGACGCCTCGTCGGCCATCGTCTCGTGGTCCCAGATGCTGCGGGGGGTGCCGGGGAACGGCGGGCAGCGCCGGATGGCCGGGACCAGCTCGCGGCGCATCTCGGCCACGGCGGCGAAGCGGCCGGCCCGGTCCTTGGCCAGGCAGCGCTGCAGCACCCGGTCGAGGTCCCTCACCTCCGGCGCGTCGCCCTCGAGATGGAACGGCTCCTGGAGGATTGCCGCGACCATGGAGGCGGTCGTCTGGGCCAGGAAGGGATGGTGGCCGGTGAGGGCCTCGGCCACCAGCACGCCGATCGAGAAGATGTCCGTGCGCTCGTCGGTGTGCTCGCCGGAGAGCTGCTCGGGCGACATGTAACGCAGCGTGCCGAGGACGGTGCCGGGCAGGGTGAGGCTCTGGGGATCGGGCGGCTCGCCGAGGCTCAGCTTGGCCAGCCCGAAGTCGAGGATCTTGACCAGGTCGCGGCCCTGGGCGTCGTGCGTGACGAGCACGTTCTCGGGCTTGAGGTCGCGGTGGACGACGCCCGCCGCGTGCGCGGCCTCCATGCCCTCCAGCATCTGGTCGAACCACTGGGCGGCCAGGGCGGGCGCCAGCGTACCCCCGCGGTCGATCGCCGCCCGAAGGGAGGTCCCTTCGAGCCGCTCCATCACCAGGTAGGCGCCTTCGCTCCCCAGCGTGCCGTAGTCGTGCACGGTGACGATGTTCGGATGGTGCAGGCGGGCCGCCGCCTGGGCCTCGCGCTCGAAGCGGCGCAAGGCGGTGGGGTTGCCGAAGTTCCGGGCCAGGAGCACCTTGAGCGCCACGCGGCGGCCCAGGCGCGCGTCGGTGGCCTCGTAGACGGTCCCCATCCCGCCCGTGCCGAGCACGCGGTCGAGCCGGTACTTCCGGTCCACGATGCGCTCCACCGGCAGCGTGAGGACCAGGGGCGAGCCGTCGGCGGGGCAGACCTCCTGCACCGCGTCCCAGCACAGCCGGCACTGTGGGCACTCCTTGACGAGGTTCACCGCTTCGGGGGCGAGCCGCGACAGCACCTCGCGCCGGGTCTGCTCCTCGCGCGCCACCCGCTGCTTGAGCGACGTGTTCTCGTAGAGGATCGCGATCTGGCCCGCCACCGCCTGGAGCAGCCGGCGGTCTTCGCGCCCGTAGGGGACCTCCGATTTCTTGTCCCCGAGGAGGATGAGGCCGGCCAGCCGGCTCTCGGCCGTCAGCATCGGAACCACGAGGCGCACCCCGAGCCGCGAGAGCCACTCCCGTTCCTCGGCGGGAAGCCGGTCCGCCTCGGCGTCCGGCTCCACCGCCGTCGCCCGCGCCTCCATGAGGCGGATGAGCGCGGCGTCTTCCGGGATGCGCAGCCCGGAGGAGCCGCCCGCGCTCGAGTACTCGAGGGCGAAGTCGCGCCCTTCCAGGCTGCGGTAGACGAGGTACAGGCGCTCGGGGTGGATCGTCGCGCCCAGCCGGTCGCCGACCAGGCGGGAGAGGTCGGTGAGGCTGTCGCGGGTCCGGATGTCGTCCACCAGGGAGAGCAGGACCTGCTCCTGGTCGTAGGCCTCGCGGAAGAACCGGCGGTCGATCCCGCGGCGGAGGGCGCGGCGGAAGCGGAGGCTGAGCCCGGCGGCGGCGATCAGCACGAGGTGGATGGGGTGCTGGAACAGGATCTGGGCCACTGTCCGCTGCGGGTTCAGGAGCACGCTGAGAGCCAGCAGGGCGAGGGGAAGGGCGAGCACGGCCCGCAGGACGTTGCGAGCGAGCAGGTAGCCCACGCCGCGGCGGATGACGATGCGGATGCCGAAGACGCGGTGCTTGACGACCGCGTAGGCGAGGCTCACCGGGGCCACGCTCAGGAACAGGAACGCGACGTTGTCGGCCATCCGCTCGGCTTCCGCGGACACCAGGCGCGCGCCGGAGAGCAGCACCTCCTGGACGAAGCGCAGCGTGAACAGGCTGAGGACGGGGAAGAACCCGACGAGCGCGCCGAAGAGCGCCCAGCGCATCCGCCGCCGCTCACCGGGGCCCGTCTCCTCGCGCGCGTTGCGCACGATGGCGGCGGGAATGGCGGCGAAGATCACCGGGCCGAAGAGCGAGTCGAGGCCGAAGAGGGCGCGCCACAGCCGCGGGTGGCCCCAGGTGAGGGCCACCGCCTGGTCGGGCCGGACGACCATGAAGTAGTACTCCAGGTGATAGAAGGCGCACACCACCGCCGCCCACAGGTAGAAGAGCGTCCGCGCCCGCCGCCAGCCCCGCCCGCGCGCGCCTCCCCGTGGGAACTCGAGGGCGAAGTGGAACCCCACCGCGCCGTGGAAGGGCGAGTGGAGGCGGCACAGCCACACGATGAACGCCTCGCCGCGCGTGAGCAGGTCATTCCTCAGCATGTCGAGCAGCAGCGGGTTGGCGAAGAAGATCGGCGCCGAGAGGAGTACGGCCAGCGAGTAGAGCCGGGCCACCCGGTCCCCGGGCCGGAGCAGGCCGACCGTGAGGCCGGTGGTGCACAGCACGAGGGCCACGAAGACGCGGACGAGGGCGGTCCACGCCCAGCCGGGCCGGACCCGCTCGGCGACCCGCAGGCGCAGCTCCCGCTCTCGTCCGCCGCGCGCCACGCCCAGCCTGTACGTCGCGCCGATCGGCGGCGACTCGATCAGCCAGTCGAAGGAGTCCCAGCTCACGCGCCGGTCGCCGTCGATCGACACGATCCGGTCGCCGGGGACCAGCGCGCCGCCCGCCGGGCCGGAGGGATCGACGGCGGAGACGACCACGCCGCCGCCGGCGGGAGCGGCCTGCCAACCGAGCCGCCTTTCGTGGCCGCCGTGGCGCGCAACGAGCACCGAGGCGGCGGCGAACAGCAGGGCCAGCGCCGTGCCCAGGCCCAGCACGACCCAGAAGAACGGGGGCCGGGGCGCTTCGGCAGGGGCCATCTCAGGGGACCGGGAGGACGATCTTGCCGATGTGGGTCCGCGACTCCACGACCCGATGGGCCTCGGCCGCCCGAGCGAGGGGAAACGTCGCGTGGATGACCGGCCGCACCGTGCCGTGCTCGAGCATCGGCCATACCGAGCCATGAAGCGCCCAGGCGATCGCTCCCTTCTCCTCGACGCTGCGCGGGCGCAGCGTCGAGCCGGTGACGACCAGACGGCGCTGGAGGATGGGAGCGAGGTTCACCTCGGCCCGGGCGCCCTGGAGCAAGGCGATCTGGACGAGGCGGCCGTCGACGGCCAGGCAATCGAGGTTGCGGGAGAGGGCGTCGCCGCCGAGGATGTCGAGGATCACGTCCACGCCGCGGCCGCCGGTGCGCTCGCGGACCACCGCCACGAAATCCTCGCGCCGGTGGTCGATGGCCTTCTCCGCGCCGAGACTCTCGCAGACCTTGCACTTCTCGGGAGATCCGGCGCTGGTGAAGACGCGGGCCCCGAAGGCGCGCCCGAGCTGGATCGCGGTCGTCCCGATGCCGCCCGAGCCGCCGTGGACGAGCAGCGCGTCGCCCGACCGCAGCCGTCCGCGGTCGAACACGTTCGTCCAGACGGTGAAGAAGGTCTCCGGGATCGCCGCCGCCTTGACGTCGTCGAGACCCCTGGGCGTCGGCAGGCACTGCGGGAACGGGGCGACGCAGTACTCGGCATAGCCGCCGCCGGCGAGCAGCGCGCAGACCCTCTCCCCCCGCGCCAGCCCGGTGACGCCTTCGCCCAGGCTCACGACCTCGCCCGCGACCTCCAACCCGGGGATGTCGGAAGCGCCGGGAGGCGGCGGGTAGTCGCCCCGGCGCTGCAGCAGGTCGGGGTAGTTCACGCCCGCCGCGGTCACGCGCAGCAGCGCCTCACCCGGCCCCGGACGGGGCACGGGCCGCCGGGCGGGCCGCAGCGCCTCCGGCGGGCCCGGAGAGGCGATCTCCACGACGCTCATCGTGTCGGGTACCGACGCCATGCGCGACCCCTAGAACGCCCAGCTCACGACGAACAGGAAGCCCACCTGGTGTTCCGACGTGATCACGTACTGGTCGGGTACGATCACGGCGCGCGGCGGCAGCGGCACGGCGGCCGGCGCGCCGAGAAGCACCCTCTGGCTTCGCGGCCGCAGCCAGGCCAGGGCCGGTCCGGCGCCGGCCTGGGCCAGGTAGGCCGCCAGCGCCGCCGGCTCGACGTCGGTGAGGTCGACCGCCCCCGCCAGCGGCGAGGAGCGGACCTGGCCTGAGCGCGGCGAATGACCGTGATAGCGCAGGGCCGCCGTGAGGCGCAGGTGCCGCCGCTTGATCTGTGTTCCGGCCAGGACGTCGATGGGGGTAACGCGGTCGAGGGCCGCGCTGCGATAGCCGATCTCCATGGCGGCGCTGCCCTCGAGCGCCGCCGCGAGCCAGGGGCGAATCGCGCGCCTCGCGCCCACGCCCAGCTCGAGCCGGTTGGGGATCGTCAAGGGCAGGTCGGCGATGCGGACCTCGGCCGAGCGGTCGGTGGCCGGGGGTGGCCGGGAGATGAGCCGGTCGCCGTACGGCGTGCTCCCGGTCAGCACGAAGAGGGCCGAGCCCATCACGCTCGTCCGGCCGCTTGCGCCCACGCGCCACTCGGCCACCGCGCGCGCGCCCAGGTCCACGCTGCCCGTCCCCGAGCCGGACTGCAGGTCGGCCAGCCGGTGCGGCATGGGGACCGTCACCTCGCCCGCCACTGCGATCCCCGGCCGGGGTCCGCGCGGCTCGGCGACCCGCCGCTTGACCCCGAAGACCGCGTCTCCCGGCACCCACTCGCTGAACCGGGCCGGGCGCCGGTCGTTCACGTACGGCGTGAGCGAGAAGAGCTCGTAGTAGGGGCGCCGGGGCGGAGCCATGAACGACGGGACGATCACGTCCACCGGCGGCGACGGGAGCGGGATGTGGCGCCCGGGCACGGTCACCACCCGGCTGGCGACTACGTGGCCGTAGGTCTCCATGCGCGCCCCGAGGCCCACGCTCCACGCCAGGGCCCCGTCGAGCAGGTCCAGGCCCAACGGATCCCGGTCGCGGTTGTCCACGGTGAACCCCAGCACGAGCCGGCCCGAAGGTACCGTCTGGGTGTCGGGAAGCGTGAACAGGCCGCTGCCGAGCAGCCCGATCCAGCCCGTCGGGGGCCGCTCGCCCGATGCGGGGGACGACCCCGGCGGAGCGGGCCGTTCCTCGGCCGCCCCTCTCACCGGCAGCACGGTGGCGACGAGGACCGAGAGGGCGCACGCGCGCGCGAGAAGAGCCATCACCGTCCTCCCTGGGGAGCCCGTTGGGCAGGAGTGTACCGCAGCGAGCCTTCACTCCCTTGGCGGAGTGGGCATCTCGGCGGTCTGCAATCCGGCCGCTACCTCGGGGATGATCCCCATGCGCGCGTAGATCGGCCGGATCTGCGCCCGCAGCGTGGGCAGGGCCCGGGCGAAGGCCGCCGCGCCGAGGAGGCAGGCGAGCCCGCCGAGCACCACCGTCGACGGCGCCCCGGCGCGGCTGGCCAGGCCGCCCGCGAGCAGGCTGCCGAGCGGCAGGGTGCCCATGAACGCCATCGAGTAGAAGCTCATGACGCGCCCGCGCATGTGCTCATCGACGATCGTCTGGAGGATCGTGTTGCTGGAAGCCATCTGCACCATCATCCCGAAACCGGCCCCGGCCAGGACCACCAGCGAGAGCCACTCGTGTCGGGACAGGCCGAACACGATGAGGGCCAGGCCGAATAGCGTTACCGCGGCCGCGATGACCTGGCCCAGGCCGCGCACGCTCCTCCGCTGGGCCAGGTACAGCGCGCCGCCGAGGGCGCCCACGCCGAGGGCCGACATCAGGAAGCCGAGGGTGTGGGCGCCGCCGTGCAGGACGTCCGTGGCGAAGATGGGCATGAGGACGGTGAAGGGGACGCCCATCAGGCTGACCAGGCCGATGAGCAGCAACAGCGACCGGATGGGAGCGAAGCCGAAGGCGTACCGGAACCCTTCCTCCAGGTTGCGCAGGACCGGCTGCGCGTGGTGCGCGGCTCGGGGCCGGGGCTCGATCTCCATCGCGAAGAGCGCGGCGATGACCGCCACGTAGCTGAGGCCGTTGAGCAGGAAGACCATGCCTTCGCCGACGAGGCCGATCATCAAGCCCGCCACCGCCGGGCCCACCAGCCGCGCGGCGTTGAAGACCGAGGAATTCAGGGCGATGGCGTTGGCGAGGTCCTCCCGCCCGCGCACCATCTCGACGAGGAAGGCCTGGCGCGTGGGCACGTCCACGCCGTTGACGAGGCCGATGAACACGCTGAGGACGAGGACGTGGCCGATCGTGATCCGGCCGCTGAACACGAGGGCCGCCAGCCCGAGCGCCTGGAGCATGGACAGCGCCTGGGTGCCGATCACGATGCGCCGGCGGTTGCCGAGGTCGGCCCACACCCCGGCCAGCGGGGCCAGCAGCAGGCTCGGGAGCTGTCCCGTGAAGCCGACGAGGCCGAGCAGGAAGGCCGAGCGCGTGAGCCGGTAGACGAGCCAGCTGAGCGCCACCTGCTGCATCCACGTTCCGGCGAGCGAGATGATCTGCCCGCCCAGGAACAGCCGGAAGTTGCGGTGCCGCAGGGCGCGGACGGTGTGCTCCAGGGGGGCGCGCGGCACGTCCTCATCCTAAGCGCATCCATGCCTGGGTGTGCGAGAGCGCCCGACGCCCCTTGACAGCGGCGGAAAGTCGAGTAGACTCGTAGGGTTGCGCTTCTGACGGGTGACCCGCGAGGGTCGCCTCCAGGCGACGGAGGTCGAAACTGCCCACGGTCAGCCAGCTCGTGCGGGTCGGTCGGGAGAAGCTCAAGTCCAAGACGGACAGCCCGGCCCTCCAGGGATCGCCCCAGAAGCGAGGCGTGTGCGTGCGGGTGTTCACCTCGACACCGAAGAAGCCGAACTCGGCCCTGCGCAAGGTCGCCCGGGTCCGGCTGACCAACGGCGTGGAGGTGACGGCCTACATCCCCGGGGTAGGACACAACCTGCAGGAGCACTCGATCGTGCTCATCCGCGGGGGACGGGTGAAGGACCTGCCCGGCGTGCGCTACCACATCGTGCGGGGGACGCTCGACGCGGTGGGGGTGCAGGGGCGGAAGCGGAGCCGGAGCAAGTACGGGGCGAAGCGCCCCAAGGCGTAGGAGGTCTCCTAAGTAAGGTAGCCGCCGGCCGGGAGTCGGGCCGGCAAGACACGGTCGAGGAGATCAGCCCCCCGAAGAAGACGTGAGCCGGGGGGACCAGATCCTCGAGGCGGGGCGGTCGTGGAGCCTCAGACGACGCGAGACGGGATCCGGCCGGGAAGGCCAGGCGATCCCCGCGCCGTCTGTTTGTTTTTGAGCGGAAAGCGAGAGGGAAGGGAAGACAGGATGCCACGTCGCGGAACGGTGCCGAAGAGGGAGGTCCTGCCGGATCCCCTCTACAACAGCGCGCTGGTGACCAAGTTCATCAACTCGATGACCTACGGGGGCAAGCGGCAGGTCTCCCAGGCCATCATGTACGACGCTCTCAACGTGGTCCAGGCCAAGACCCAGGAGGACCCGCTGAAGGTCTTCAAGCGGGCGGTGGACAACGTCAAGCCCTCGCTGGAGGTGAAGAGCCGGCGCGTCGGGGGGTCCAACTACCAGGTCCCGGTGGAGGTGAACCCCTCCCGGCGCACCTCCCTCGCCCTGCGCTGGATCATCGGCTTCGCACGGCGGCGGCCGGAGCGCACCATGACCCAGAAGCTGGCCATGGAGCTGCTCGACGCGGCCAACCTGCGAGGCGGGGCGGTGAAGAAGAAGGAAGACACCCACAAGATGGCGGAGGCCAACAAGGCCTTCGCCCACTACCGCTGGTAAGGCTTTTCAACGCAGAGGACGCGGAGAACGAACGGAGAGGACGCAGAGATGAAGAGGATTCGGGCAGAGCGTTCGCGGGACGGGATGGGGTCGTCCCCCCATTTCCTCTGCGGCCTCTGCGTTCCTCTGCGCCCTCTGCGTTAAAAGGCAGCGACCGTGCCCAGGCAGACCCCAATCGAGCGGACCCGGAACATCGGGATCGCCGCCCACATCGATGCCGGCAAGACCACCGCCACCGAGCGGATCCTCTATTACACCGGCGTGAGCTACAAGATCGGCGAGGTCCACGAGGGCACTGCGGTCATGGACTGGATGGAGCAGGAGCAGGAGCGGGGGATCACCATCACGTCCGCCGCGACCACCTGCTTCTGGCGGGAGCACCGCGTCAACATCATCGACACCCCCGGCCACGTGGACTTCACGGCCGAGGTGGAGCGCTCGCTGCGCGTGCTGGACGGGGCGGTGGCCCTGTTCGACGCGGTGGCCGGCGTGCAGCCGCAGTCGGAGA
>Ga0066710_100002252_pt1 | contig 15388 bp, 14 predicted proteins | sample GraSoiAngelo_159_FD_79666 | JGI IMG/M metagenome (GOLD analysis project Ga0066710, IMG submission 79666) | Grasslands soil microbial communities from the Angelo Coastal Reserve, California, USA - 14_1009_16_40cm | ecosystem: Environmental > Terrestrial > Soil > Grasslands | place: USA...
CCACGATCGTGTACGGGTGCGCCGCGTCGGCGGCGGCCAGAGCCTTGGCCGTGGTGCGCACCTGGGCCGCCTCGGAAGAGCTGCCGATGTAGGACAACGCCGAGGAACCGCCGCAGATTGAACCATCCCACGTCGATTCGATGACCGGCCAGATGTTGTCCAGCGCCGAGATGAACTGTTGGTGGGCCGAGCTCACCTAGCAGTACCGGGCCATGCTCGAAGTCCACGCCCGAGTGCCGGTAACGGAAGTCGCCGAACGCCGAATCGTCGTTGTCCGTCAACAGGTGGGCCGCACCGACCCTCGCTGAAACGCCTCGTACTCTGCGCCATCGAGCCGGCCGATACCCACGATGAAAGTTCAATACAGTCGTATTCCCGAATCGGTGAGCTCCGCACTGCGGTCGCCATTCACCGTCGAGTTTCCCGCGACCAATTGGCCGGAGCCGAACCTGTCGTTGAAAGACTGAAAGATATAGTCTCCGGATTGCCAGATCGTGATGCTCGCCTGAGCTGACCCTAGTCCCTGTTCGGACGTTCCGATAGCCTCGAACAGTATGTTCTTTCCGGAATCGAATTGGCCCACGTTGTCGCACCACGGAATCCACATATTCACTCGGCGATTGGCACCCGGACCGACGGAGAGGGACTGTCCAGGCCCCCCGGTGTCATTGGGGTTCTCCCGGTTCTGGACCAAGTAGGTAACTCTTGTCCCATTTGCGATTGATTTGATGGCTGTTACTCCCACTGAGACCACCCTCTCCGGTCACGCTCAGCTATCTATAGCGTAGTCGCTCTGTGTCCAGTCATCCTCAACTCGGCCTGAGCCACGACTGCCGCCACGCGCCAAAGCTGCATAACACGAGGCCCGGCCATTTGATCCGTAGGATCGTCCTCGCGCATCTTCCACATCCGTGACAGCACAGGGTTGCCCGAGGCCGGCAGCACCTGATGACGCACATCTGGTACACCGGTGGCCGAAGCCGAGCTTGGCCGTCGACGCCCGGGGTTCGAGTGCTACGCGAGGGCGCTGAGCAGGTCGCGCACGATCTGCTGGACGCGGCCGCTGTTGCCGTTGGTGAAGGTGAGCACCGCGATCGACAACGTCCGCGCCGGGATGACGACCAGGATGCTGTCGTATCCCGCAAGGTCTCCAAGGTGTCCGACTGCGAGGTCGGTGGCAAGGCCGTCAAAGACCTGAGCGCCGAGGCCGTACCCGACACCGGGCGCCAGGTTTTCCTGTGCTGGCTGGGTGAGCATGGCGGTGGTGACCGTCGCGGGGAGGATCCGCCCGCCGTACAACTGGTAACCCCAGGTGGCAACGGTGGCGGCATCTGCCGCGATCCCCGCGAACGAGGCGTTGCCCAAACTGGCCAGGTAGTGACACGGCAGGTAGCCGTCCGGCGAGCGAATACCAAGCTCGCGGCGGGGGCGGCGAGCGGCGCCGGTGGGGGTTCGGCGTCCTGAGCCGCGGATCGCGATGCAGATCTTGAGGCAGGCTCAGTTCGCGATCACGATGGAGATCTACACACAGGTGTCTTCGCAGGCCACCCGGGATGCGCTCAAACGGCTCGGCGAGAGTCTGGACGGATGATGGTCCGCTGCCGTACGCGGGGCTTGGATCAGGTGACGGCGCAGGCGGCAGGGCCTGTGACCTGGGGGGACGGAGCCGACGGGGGGACTCGAACCCCCAACCTACGCATTACAAGTGCGGTGCGCTGCCAGTTGCGCCACGTCGGCGGACCTCGACGGTCGAGCCGTACGAATCGTACGCCGCACCGGCAGCGCCCCGCCGTACGTATCCATTCAGTCAGAACTACGGACAAACGTCCCGCACTGTGAGCCACCCGCTTGGCACCGTCCGCCCCGGACGTCTAGGTTAACTGCATTGCCTCGGCCATTCGTTGGCCGCGCGCCTTTTACTCGGATCGTCCGGCACGTTCCTGCCGGTGGAAGGATGCACTGCGTCATGGCTACCGTTACCTACCGCGATGCTTCGCGGATCTACCCGGGGAGCACCAAACCAGCGGTCGACTCCCTCAACCTCGAGATCGGCGACGGGGAGTTCCTCGTCCTCGTCGGCCCGTCCGGCTGCGGCAAGTCCACCAGCCTGCGGATGCTCGCCGGGCTGGAAGACGTCGACACCGGCGCCATCTACATCGATGACCGCGACGTCACCAACCTGCCGCCGAAGTCCCGCGACATCGCGATGGTCTTCCAGAACTACGCCCTGTACCCGCACATGACGGTGTACGAGAACATGGCGTTCGCCCTCAAGCTGCGCAAGACGCCGAAGCACGAGATCGACTCGTCCGTGAAGAGCGCGGCGAAGCTGCTGCAGCTGGAGGAGTACCTCAACCGCAAGCCGAAGGCGTTGTCCGGTGGCCAGCGGCAGCGGGTTGCCATGGGCCGGGCGATCGTCCGTAAGCCGCAGGTCTTCCTCATGGACGAGCCGCTGTCGAACCTCGACGCGAAGCTGCGGGTACAGACCCGTTCGCAGATCGCGACGCTGCAGGCGCAGCTCGGCACCACGACCGTCTACGTGACGCACGACCAGGTCGAGGCCATGACGATGGGGCACCGGGTGGCGGTACTCCTCGACGGGGTGCTGCAGCAGGTCGACACCCCGCGGGTGCTGTACGACCAGCCGGCCAACGTGTTCGTCGCCGGGTTCATCGGATCGCCGGCCATGAACATCAAGACGGTCCAGCTGACCGACAAGGGCGCCAACTTCGCCGGCATGATCCTGCCGCTGGAGCCGGAGCAGCTCGACCACGCGCGTGCCGACGGCGCGGACAGCACGGTGACCGTGGGCTTCCGGCCGGAGGACACCGACCTGGTGTCGGAGTCCGAGGGCGGCATGCCGGTCCTCGTCGACCTGGTCGAGGAGCTGGGCTCGGACGCCTACGTCTACGGCCACGCCGACATCGGCGGCACCGCCGAGCGGTTCGTGGTCCGCACCGACGGGCGCCGTAGCCCGCGGATGGGTGACACCGTCTACATGAAGCCGCGGGTCGGTCACCACCACGCGTTCAACGCCAAGACGGGCGTGCGCATCTAGGTTCGGTTCGGCGCATCAGGTTCGGCGCATCAGGTTCGGCGCGAAGCGCCGGAGGCGGCCAGGGCAACGGCCTCCTCCGGCGTTTCCACGTGGTGGACCCCCGGCACCGGCGCACCGGTGCGGTCGAGCATCCGCCAGCCGCCGAGCGAGACGACCGGTACCCCGCGGCGCATCGCCAACGCAAGCTCGCTGAGCGTGCCCCACGAGCCGCCGACCACGATCACCGCGTCGGCGCTCTCCACGAGGACCGCGTTGCGCGCCTGGCCGAGGTTCGTCGACAGGGTCACCGACGCCTCCGGTGCGCGACCGGTGTCGGGCCGGACCGCCACCACCAGCCCGCCGCCCGAGCGGGCGGCCGCGGTCACGGCCGCCATGACACCGGTACCCCCGCCGCAGAGCGTGACCACCCCCGCGGCTGCCAGCAGCTCGCCGACCCGGTGTGCCACGGCCCGGTCCTGCTCGCCGCACTCCGCGGGCCCGCACACGGCCACCTGGCGGGTCATGACGCGAAGCGCCAGATGCCGAAGTCCTTGTCGCCGGGACAGATGATCATGTGAGTGTTCCACGAGCAGCCGGCCGACCGTACCTTCTGCACGTCGCCGATCGACTTCCAGTCGCCGCTGTGCACGCCGAACCCGAACAGGCTCTGGTCCGTCGGGTAGGTGCCCGGGGTACCGGACAGGAGCAGCACCGACCCGGCGCTGAGCCGGACCGCCAGCCGGCCGGCCCCCCGGTTGCCCAGCCGGTCCTTGCCATCCGGCCCGAGCAGCACGGTGCTCTCGTGCCCGGAGTCGGTGTCCTGCGCGAGCACGCCGTCGGCGACGGGTACGAGGAGGTTCGTGCCCGGGGCCTTCGCGTGCCAGGCCGTCTTGTTGCCACCGTGCGGGTCGGCGGCGATCACCTGGGCGGTCTCGGATTTCAGGCTGTCCAGGTCGAGCACGCACATGTTGCCGCCGCACGGCGCGAGCGCCTTGAGGTAGTGCGACTGGTCCGGTTGGTAGATCTGCTGCACGTTGCCGAAGTCGGTCAGCGAGTAGGAGGAGACCGTGTGCGCGCCGGAGTTGGCGGCGATGTAGAGCCGGCCGTCGTAGGCCGTCGCGAGCGCCACGTTGTCACCGGCGTTGCTCTTGAGCGCGCCGAGCTTGCCGTTGCCCGTGTTGATCACCCGGGCCTGCGCGTCGTCGGTCAGCTGCACGATGCGGCCGTCGTGGTACCCGCCGGCGAGCGCGCCGTCCAACCGGGTCGGCACGGTGACGTCATCGGGCGACACGACCGGCAACGTGGTGGCGTCGTTGCCGTACTGGTCCTTCAGGCTGCCCTGGGTCCACTTCACGGCTCCGCTGGCCGGGTCCAGGCCCAGCACCTTGTGGTTGTGCGTGTCGGTGACCACGACGACGCCCGGTTCGGGGATCACCACGTCGTCGCGGGACAGCGGGCGCTGCCACGGGTGGCCGTCGGACCAGCGGACCCCGTACACGGTGCGCGGCTGGTCGCCACCCTGGTAGCCGACGGCCAGCACGCCGTCGGGCAGCGCGACGAGGCCCTCCCAGTTCGACGAGCCGGTCGCGCCGACCGCGGTGTGCCACCCCGTCGGCTTCTTCGCGGCCAGGTCGTAGCCGGTCACCTGCAGCTTCTGGTCCTTCGTCCAGGCGAGGTAGGCGCGGTCGCCGCTGACGGCGGTGAACGCGGTGCTGAGGCTCGCGTCGCTGCCGGTGTCCACCCGGGCGACCTGCGCGGCCTCGGTGAAGGACACTTCGGGGTACGGGTTGTGCAGCAGCAGCGTCACCACGGTCGCCGCGGCGAGCAGGGCCACCGCCGCGCCGGCGGCCACCCAGGCGAGGCGGCGGCGGTACCAGGGGCGGCGGGCCGGCGGCGGGGGTGGCGGCGACATCGGGGCCGGCGCCGGCGGCGCGCTTGCCACCACCGGCATCGGTACCGGTTCGGCCAGCGCACCCTCCGCGACCGGTAGCTCCGGCTGCTCCAGTACCGTCGGCGCGATGCCCAGCTGGGCGTGCAGTTGGCGGGCCACGATCGGCAACCGCGACGAGCCGCCCACCAGGAACAGCCCGGCGAGCTGGTCCGGCCGCAGCCCGCACCGGTGGATCACCGCGCCGGTCTCCTGTACCGCCCGCATGATCAACGGTCCGGCGACCCGGTCGAGTTCCTCGCGGGTCAGGTGGACCGCCTGGTCCTGCCCGGGTACCGGCACCGGCGCCACCGGCGTGCGCGACAGCATCTCCTTGGCGCCACGGACGTCGTCCCAGAAGCGGTACCGGTCGCGCAGCCGCGCCGTGGTGTCCGGGTGCGCCAGCGCCGCCCAGGCCCCCGGGGCGGTACCCCCGAGCAGCCGGCCCAGGTGATCGACCAGCGCGGCGTCGACGTCCAGCCCGCCGAGGTTCTCGATGCCGCCGGCGCCCAGCACGGCGAACCCGTTGCCGGTGTTCTGCACCACGGCCACGTCCAGCGTGCCGGCGCCGAAGTCGAAGACCGCGATCGACGCCCGCACCGGTACCGGCCGGCGCAGCACATCGGCGAAGTACCGCGCGGCGGCCACCGGCTCGGGTACCAGTCGCGGCGGCGGCCACCCGGCCTTGGCCGCGGCGCCGGCCAGGACGGCGCGCCGGGTCGGGCCCCACGCGGCCGGATAGGTGAGCACCGCCGGGGGCAGGAACCCGACCGCCTCGACGGCGGCGCGCGCGACCGCTGCCAGTACCGCCGCCAGAACGTCCACAGTGGACACCTCGTGCCGGCCGAGCAGCACGGTGGCCTCGTCGATGCGGCGCTTCGGGTTCGGCTCCAGCCGGGCCGGGTCCAGCGCCGCCATCCGCAGCGCGTCCCGCCCGACGTGCAGGGCGCCGTTCGGGTCGAGGTACACCGCCGAGGGCAACAGCGGTACCCCGTCGAACAGCAGCGGCCGCGTCCGCCCGTCCGGCCAGCGCAGCACGGCCACGGTGTGGGAGGTGCCCAGGTCCACCCCGAGCGCGAAGCCCTCCGCTGTCACGCCGGTCAGGCTACCGCGCGCCGGCGAGCGACCTCCGCGAGCGCCACGGCCGCCGCGACCGAGGCGTTCAGCGACTCGACAGCGGACTGCATCGGGATGCTCACCCGCAGGTCACAGGTGTCGCCGACGAGCCGGGACAGCCCGCGCCCCTCGGAGCCGACGACCACGACCAGCGGCCCGACCGCCGCCTCCAGCCCGTACAGCGGGGTCTCCCCGTCGGCGTCCAGCCCGACCGCCAGGAAGCCGTCGGCCTGGCAGCGCTTGAGCGCCCGGGTCAGGTTGGTCACCTGGGCGATCGGCAGCCGGGCCGCGGCACCCGCGCTGGTGCGCCAGGCCGTCGCGGTCATCCCGGCGGCGCGCCGCTCGGGGAGGAACACGCCGTGCGCGCCGAACGCCGCCGCCGAGCGCACGACCGCACCCAGGTTGCGCGGGTCGGTCACGCCGTCCAGGGCCACCAGCAGGGGTACCGGTTGCTCCAGCGCCGCCGCCACCAGGTCCTCGAACGGCTCGTAGGCGAACGGGGGTACCTGCAGCCCGATGCCCTGATGCAGTACCCCGCCGGTCATCCGGTCCAGCTCCGGGCGGCTGACTTCGAGAAGCGGTACCCCCCGGTCAGCCGAAAGCCGCACCGCCTCCTTGACCCGGTCGTCGAGCTCGATGCCGAGCGCCACGTAGAGCGCGGTGGCCGGCACGTGCGCGCGCAGCGCCTCGACCACCGGGTTGCGCCCGACCAGCAGCTCGGGCCCGTCCTTTGGCGGCGCCGACTTGCGCCCCGGGGCGACCTTCGGCCCCGGCTTGCCGCCCTGGGATCCCGGCTTGCCGGCCTGGGACCCCGGCTTGCCGGCTTTGGGCGCGCGGCCCTGCGCGGCGGCCGCCCGGCGCTCCTTCTCCTGCTTCCACGCGGTGCGTTCGGGTACCGGCCCGTCGCCGGAGTACCCCTTGTGCCACGGCCGCTCATCGGCGGGCAGTGTGCGGCCCTTGCCGCGCAGGCTGGCCCGGCCCTGGCCGCCCGACCCGATCGTGGCGCCCTTCTTCGACGAGGTGCGCCGGCCCCGGCGCTGCGAGTTACCGGGCATCGGAGGTGCTCCAGCGCGGCCCGTGCGGGGTGTCCTCGACCGTCACGCCGGCCTGGTTGAGCTGGTCGCGAACCGCGTCCGCGGCGGCCCAGTCCTTGCGCGCCCGGGCCAGCGCGCGCTGCTCCAGTGCCAGCGCCACCAGAGCGTCCACAGTGGACTTCAGGTCGCTGCCGGTGCCGGTCCACTGCGCGTCCAGCGGATCCAGCCCGAGTACCCCGAGCATCGCGCGTACCTCGGCCAGCGGCGTCTTCACGTCCCCGTCGCCGTCGAGCGCGACGTTGCCCGCCCGTACCGTGTCGTGCACGACCGCAACCGCCTGCGAGGTGTTGAGGTCGTCGTCGAGCGCGGCGGCGAACTCGGCCGGCAGCGCGCCGGGTTCGACGGCACCGACGCGTTCGGTGGCCCGTCGGACGAAGCCCTCCAGCCGCTGGTACCCGCTGGCCGCCTCGCGCAGCGCCGGCTCCGAATAGTCGACGACCGAGCGGTAGTGCGGCGTGGTCAGGTAGTACCGCAGCTCGACCGGCCGGACGCCGAGCGCCACGATCGTCTCGACGTTGAGCACGTTGCCCAGCGACTTGGCCATCTTCGCGCCGTCGAGGTTGAGCAGCGCGTGGTGTACCCAGTACCGGGCGAACGGCAGCCCGGCCGCGCGGGACTGGGCGATCTCGTTCTCGTGGTGCGGGAACACCAGGTCGAGCCCGCCGCCGTGGATGTCGAACTCCTCGCCGAGGTACCGCCGGCACATGGCCGAGCACTCGATGTGCCAGCCGGGCCGGCCGCGACCCCACGGGGACGGCCAGTACGCGTCGTCGGGCTCGTCCGGCTTCGGACCCTTCCACAGCGCGAAGTCGCGCGGGTCGCGCTTGGCCCGCCCGGGCGCGTCGGCGGCCGGCTCCATCGCGTCGACCCGCTGGCCGGACAGGGCGCCGTAGTCCGGGTACGAGCGGACGTCGAAGTACACGTCGTCGGAGCCGTCGGCGGCCGGGTACGCGTGGCCGCGCCCGATCAGCGTGCCGATCAGCTCGTGCATCTCGGTGATGTGCCCGGTCGCCCGCGGCTCGTAGGTCGGCGGCAGTACCCCGAGGCTGCGGTACGCCGCGCCGAGGATCAGCTCGTTGGCGTAGGCGATCGCCCAGAACGGCCGGCCCTGCTCGACGGCCTTGACGAGGATCTTGTCGTCGATGTCGGTGATGTTGCGGATGAACCGCACCGCGTAACCGGAGTGCAGCAGCCAGCGGCGCAGGACGTCGTAGTTGAGCCCGGAGCGCAGGTGGCCGATGTGCGGTTCGCCCTGGACGGTGAGCCCACACAGGTAGACACCAACGTGGCCGGGCGTCTTCGGGACGAAGTCGCGGACCGTCCGGGTCGCGGTGTCATACAGGCGCAGCGTCACCCTGAAAGGGTAGCCGCCACGCTGGCCGCAACGCGCGAGGGTTGTCGCCCGCCGCGGCCACCGAGATCTTGGACGCCAGCACCCCCGGCAAGGGGTACGAGCGTCCAAGATCTCCGGAGGGCCGGCCGCTCCGCGCGGTGCGCGTAGGCTGCGTTGACGTGGAGGAGACCGCGCAGACACTGGACCGGGGGCTGCGGCTGCTCCAGTACGTGGCGGACACGCCGGGCGGGCTCACCATCACCGAGGCCGCCGGCCGGCTCGGTGTCGGCCGCGCCGTCGTGTACCGGCTGGCCGCGACCCTGTCCGCGCACGGCATGGTACGGCGGGATCCGGCCGGCCGGCTGCGCCTGGGTGCCGGCGTCCTGCACCTGGCCCGGCGGGCGCAGCCGCTGGTGGCCGACGCCGCCCTGCCGGCGCTGCGGCGGCTGGCCGAGCAGGTGGGCGCGACCGCGCACCTGACGGTGGCCGAGGGCGGCGAGGCGGTCGCACTGGCCGTGGTCGAGCCGAGCTGGACCCGGTTCCACGTGGCGTACCGGACCGGTTCACGCCATCCCCTCGACCGGGGCGCGGCCGGGCGGGCGATCCTGGCCGGGCGCAACGGTACCGCCGGCTGGGTGGCCAGCGCCGGGGAACTGGAAGAGGGCGCGCACGGTGTGGCGGCGCCGGTGCTCGGCGTGGAGGGGCTGGAGGCGAGCGTGGGTGTCGTCACGCTCGTACCGCTGGACGGCGCGACGGTCGGCCCGTCGGTCGAGGCCGCGTCCGCCGCCGTCGCGCGAGCCCTGCGGTAACAGGCGGGTCAGCTCAGCGACTCGGTCGCCATGTTCTGTTCGTACAGCTCCGGGTTGGGCGCCGCGGGTAACTCGCGCCGTTGCCGGGGTGCCCGCCGGATGGGTACCGCGACGACCGCGGTGCCGTACGCGCAGATCTCCACCCAGGCGGAGTTGATGACACGGTGGTCGAAGCGCATCGCGAGGATGGCGTTGGCGCCCTGCTGACGGGCGTGGAAGGCCATCCGCTCCACCGCTTCGCGCCGCCCGGCGACGAGGAACTGCTCCCCTGAGTCGGAGAGGTCGCCGCCCAGCGACCGGACGCCTTCGGTGAATTTGTTCTGGGGGCGGGCCGTTACGCCGACGACCTCGCCGAGGATCGACCGGATGTGGTATCCGGGCAGATCGTTCATGGTCACGACGAGCACGACCATTACTACCCGGTATCTTCCCCGCCTAATCAGCCCTGGTCATTTTCAGCACATCGAGTGCCTCGTCCAGTTGAGCACCGGTCACCGTGCCCGACTCGACGTGCCCGCGCTCGACGACGACCTCGCGGATGGTGCGCCGCTGGGCGAGCGCCTGCTTGGCCACCGCGGCCGCCTCGTCGTACCCGAGGTACCGGTTGAGCGGCGTGACGATCGACGGCGAACCCTCGGCGTACTCCCGCATCCGCACCTCGTCCGGTTCGATGCCGGCGATGCAGCGGTCGGCGAACAGCCGGGCCACGTTCGCCAGCAGCCGGATCGACTCCAGCAGGTTGCGCGCCATCACCGGCAGCATCACGTTGAGTTCGAAGTCGCCCTGCGAACCGGCGAACGCCACCGCCGCGTCGTTGCCGATGACCTGCGCGCCCACCTGCCGTACCGCCTCGCACACCACCGGGTTCACCTTGCCCGGCATGATGGACGAGCCCGGCTGCAGGTCGGGCAGGTGCAGTTCGGCGAGGCCGGCGCGCGGGCCCGAACCCATCCAGCGGATGTCGTTCGCGATCTTGTACAGTCCGACGGCCACCACGCGAAGCTGGCCGGACGCCTCGACGAGCGCGTCCCGGGCGCCCTGCGCCTCGAAGTGGTTACGCGCCTCGGTCAGCGGCAGGCCGGTCACCTCGACCAGTCGCGCGATGACGGCGGCGGCGAACCCGGGCGGGGTGTTGATGCCGGTACCCACGGCGGTGCCGCCCAGCGGCAGTTCCGCCAGCCGCGGCAGGGTGTCGCGCAGCCGTTCGATGCCGTACCGCACCTGCGCGGCGTACCCGGAGAACTCCTGCCCGAGCGTGACCGGCGTGGCGTCCATCAGGTGCGTGCGGCCGGACTTCACCACCGCGTGCCACCGCTGCGCCTGACCGTCCAATGTGGACGCGAGGTGCTCCAGCGCGGGCAGCAGGTCGTTCGTCACCGCGTCGGCCGCGGCCAGGTGGATCGACGACGGGAACACGTCGTTGGACGACTGCGAGGCGTTCACCACGTCGTTCGGGTGCACCGACCGGTCCAGCCGCTGCGCCGCGAGGGTGGCGAGCACCTCGTTCATGTTCATGTTCGACGAGGTACCCGAACCGGTCTGGAACACGTCGACCGGGAACTGCCCGTCATGCCTGCCCGCCTCGACCTCCGCCGCGGCCGCCTCGATCGCGTCGGCCACCTCGCGGGGCACCACGCCCAGCGTCGCGTTGACGTGTGCGGCGGCCGCCTTGATGCGGGCCAGCGCCGCGACGTGCGCGGGTTCCAGGCCCCGGCCGGAGATCGGGAAGTTCTCCACGGCGCGCTGGGTCTGGGCGCGGTACAGGGCGTCCGCCGGTACCCGCACCTCCCCCATGGTGTCCCGCTCGATCCGAAAGTCGCTCATGCCCCCATCGTGCCAGCCAGGCCCCGGCGAGGAGACCGATGCCGAGGGCCTGGTACCGCGGGCCGGATCGGCGGGTTCCGTGCGCCAACTGTGAAGGGTCAGAGCTTGGCCAACTGCTTCTGCATCAACTGGTCGGGCAGGTTCAGGTCGACCTTGTCGCCCTTCTCGCCGATCGACACCACGAACACCACGTCGCCCTTGAGCCCGATGGCGATGACGCTCACGTACCCCTGCGCGTCCTTCTTCGGGTCGGCGAACGACTTGGCACCGGGTACCCCGGACACCTCGTGGGTCTGCTCCGCCGGGTAGCCCTGGCCGGTCGCGTCGAGGTTGTCGTGGAAGAAGCTGTCCGCGTGGTCGGTGGTGTCGAACTGGTACAGCCGGACATCGACGACGCTCGAACCGCCGGAGGTGATCCAGCACTGCACCGCGCCCTTGCTGAAGTTGTACTGCGTCAGCATGTCCTTGCGCGCCTTGGGATCGCTGCTCAGCTCGGCGGCCTGGTCCAGCGACAGGTTCCGGTCGGTGCCCAGCGGCTTCGGCCAGTTCTTCGAGCCGTTCGGCGGGTCGACGAGGAAGCTGCGCAGGTCACCGGTGTGGGTCGCGTCGGCGGTCGGGGTGGGCGTGGGGGCGGCGCTGTGGCCGGTCGACGCGGCCGGGCCGCTGGTACCGTTCGCGGACGGTTGGCCGCTGCCGCGGGTGAACCAGATCGCGGCGCCGATGCCGCCGCCGACCAGTACCAGGACGAGGATCACCACGAGGGCGATGAGCCCGCCGCGGCCGCCGCGGCTCGGTTGCGGTGGCTGCTGCGCGTAGCCCGGCCCGATGGGGTACCCGGGGCCGCCGTACCCCGGCTGCGGCGGCGGTGGGTACTGCGGCTGCGGCTGGGGTTGGTAGTACTGCTGTGGCGGCTGCTGCTGGGTCTCGTAACCGCTGTAGGACGGGTAGCCGCCCCAGCCCGGGTCGTACCCCGACGGCTGTTCGGGCTGGCCCTGGTAGGGGTCTACCGGCGTTCCGTACTGCGGTCCATAAGGCGGTTGAGACACGCGCGCAATTGTCGAACCGGTACGGGCCAGGCGACACCCCACAAACGGTCAGATCACGCCCGACGCCCGATCGTTAGTACCGGTTTGATGGTCTCTGCGAAGAAGTCGTTTCCCTTGTCGTCCACCACGATGAATGCCGGAAAGTCGACAACCTCGATCCGCCAGACCGCCTCCATCCCCAGCTCGGAGTATTCGAGCACCTCGACCTTGCGGATGCAGTCCTGGGCCAGGCGCGCCGCCGGGCCGCCGATCGAACCGAGATAGAAGCCGCCGTACGTGGCGCACGCCTTGGTCACCTGTGCCGACCGGTTGCCCTTGGCCAACATCACCAGCGAGCCGCCAGCCGCCTGGAACCGCTCCACATACGAGTCCATCCGGCCGGCCGTCGTCGGGCCGAACGAGCCCGAGGCGTACCCCTGCGGCGTCTTGGCCGGGCCGGCGTAGTAGACCGCGTGGTCGCGCAGGTACCCGGGCATCGGCTCGCCGGCGTCGAGCCGCTCGGCGATCTTCGCGTGCGCGATGTCGCGCGCCACCACCAGCGGACCGGTCAGCGACAGCCGGGTCTGCACCGGGTACCTCGACAGGTCGGCGCGGATCTCCGACATCGGCCGGTTGAGATCGATCGGCATCACTTCCGTGTCGTCGAGTGAAATGTCGGGCAGGAACCGCGCCGGGTCGGTCTCCAGCCGCTCCAGGAACACGCCGTCGGCAGTGATCTTCCCGAGCGCCTGCCGGTCGGCCGAGCAGGACACCGCGATCGCGACCGGGCAGGAGGCACCGTGCCGGGGCAGCCGCACCACCCGTACGTCGTGGCAGAAGTACCGCCCGCCGAACTGCGCGCCGATGCCGAACCGCCTCGTCAGCTCAAGGACTTCGGCCTCCAGTGCGACATCCCGGAAGCCGTGCGCGGCAAGGCTTCCCGACGTCGGCAGCGTGTCGAGGTACTTGGCGCTGGCGTACTTCGCGGTCTTCAGCGCGAACTCCGCACTGGTACCCCCGATGACGATCGCCAGGTGGTACGGCGGGCACGCCGCGGTGCCGATCAGCCGCAGCTTCTCCTCCAGGAACTGCATCATCCGGGTCGGGTTCAGCAGCGCCTTGGTCTCCTGGTACAGGTACGACTTGTTGGCCGAACCGCCGCCCTTGGCCATGAACAGGAACTCGTAGCTGTCCGGGTGCGCGTCACCGGCGTAGATCTCTACCTGCGCGGGCAGGTTGGTGCCGGTGTTGCGCTCCTCCCACATGGTGATCGGGGCGAGCTGCGAGTACCGCAGGTTCAGCGTCGTGTACGCGTCGAACACGCCCCGGGTGATGGCCTCCTCGTCGGTGCCGTCGGTGAGGACGTGCCGGCCCCGCTTGCCCATCACGATCGCGGTGCCGGTGTCCTGGCACATCGGCAGCACCCCGCCGGCCGCGATGTTGGCGTTGCGCAACAGGTCCAGCGCGACGAAGCGGTCGTTCGGCGACGCGGCCGGATCGTCCACAATGGACCGTAGCTGGGTCAGGTGCGCCGGCCGCAGGAAGTGCGCGATGTCGTGCATCGCCTCGGCGGTCAGCCGGGTCAGCACCTCCGGCTCGACGGTGAGCAACCGGCGGCCGCCCGGCCCCTCCACGGCCGCGACGCCGTCGGTGGTCAGCAGCCGGTACTCCGTCTGGTCGGGGCCGAGCGGCAGCAGCGGGGAGAAGCGGTACGTCGGGGAGCCCATGGCGCGGATGCTACCTGGAGTACCGGATCAAACCGACCTGCCGACCGACGTTGACGAAGAGCCCGTCGTCGGCGTAGCCGAGCACGGTCGCCGCGCTGGACACGTCGGCCAGTACCGCACCGCCCGCCGACACGACCGTCAGCCGGGCCGTCGCCAGGTCGGTGAACACCACCACGCCGGGACCGAGCGCCACCCCGGCATCGCGCGCCGCCGGCCGGGTCCACCGGGTCGCGCCACTGCCGACCGAGACGGCCCGCACCGCCTTGCGGTCCGCGGTACGCACCAGCGCCAGCGCGCCGTCGGTGTCCAACAGCTTCTCTCCGGTACCGGCACGGAAGACCTCGTCCCCGGTCGCCGGATCGAGCAGTACGTCGCGCCCGTCCGGGCTGCGCGCCGCAAGGAGCCCGCCGCCACCGGGCGGGTTGGTGCGCTCGTCGCAGCCGTCGGCGTTGGCGGTCCGCAGGTCGTACCCGTCGCGCCGCCACACCAGCCGGTCTCCGGCCGGGTCGCGCCCCTCCGCGCTCAGCGTGCACTTACCGCGCTTGGCGTCCCCGCGCGACACCACCACCCGGGTACCGGCGACGGAGAACCACGCGGCCGGCGTGGAACGGTACGCCTGCGGCCGGGTACCGGTGACCGTGTCGACCACCTGTACCGCGTCGCCGACCGGGAACCCCAGCAGCGCCGGCGCCGGCCCGGGTGCGTGGTTGACCGGACCGAGCGGCCGCGGCCCGACCAGTTGCCGGTTCGCGCCACCGAGCGGGCGCGCGTCGCCGGACAGGGCCACCTGCCAGCGCACCGAACCGCCCCGCGGTGCGCGGCCGGTCAGCACGCAGACCACCCCCCGCGGGCACGAGATGCCGACGATCAGATCGCTGAATGTCCATGCGCCGACGGCATGGGGATCCGACCAGCGCACGTTTCCGGTGGCGGGATCGAGGGCCTGGTACCCCTGACCGGGTTGCCCCGCAACGACGACGGCGCCGGCGCCGGACCCGGCGACCGCGCCCCACGCGACGGAGCGGGTCCACACCGGCGCGCCCCCATCGAGTGCGTACCCGCCGACCGTGCCGCCGGAGTCGATCACCGCGACGCCGCCCGCGGCGACCGCCCACGACGGCTGGTCGCCGATGCGTGCCGTCCACGCGGGCGCCGGCTGGGCCAGGGTCTGGCTGCGGTTCAGCCAGTTCTGCACCGCCGGCAGCGGGTTGCGGCCGGTGGCGACCACGTAGGTGACGCCGAGCGCCAACAGCCCGACGACACCGAGGGCGGCTTCGAACCGGCCGATGGCTCTCCCGTTCGCCACGCGATCACGGTAGCGATCAATGGTCGCGGGGGACGGCTCCCGCGCCGGGCGAGCGTGCGGCGGTCAGAGCGCGTGGAAGAACGCGCGGATGGCGATCCGCACGATGATGATCAGGATGACGGCGCCGACCGCGGCACCGATCCGCCAGCCGAGCGAGCTGCCCCGGCCCGGCCGGCCGAACTGCTGCGGC
>Ga0066710_100002254_pt1 | contig 15382 bp, 14 predicted proteins | sample GraSoiAngelo_159_FD_79666 | JGI IMG/M metagenome (GOLD analysis project Ga0066710, IMG submission 79666) | Grasslands soil microbial communities from the Angelo Coastal Reserve, California, USA - 14_1009_16_40cm | ecosystem: Environmental > Terrestrial > Soil > Grasslands | place: USA...
CGTGGCCATCTTCGGCCTCGATCCATTCGGCTCACTGGCGCTCGTCATCCCGCTCTCGCTGCTGTTCGGCGTAGTGCTGTACCTGGTCCTCTTCAGCTTCGTCGTGCGCGCCGACGAGGAGACCCGCGTGAAGAACTCGCTGCTCATCGGCTTCGGCCTGGCGCTGGCCTTCCACGCGCTCGCCGTGCGGCTGTGGACCGCCGACGAGCGCTCGATCGTCACCCCCTACGGCGGCAGCGTGATCCTGGTGGGCGACCTCGCCATCCCGGTCGTGCGGCTGCTGAGCCTGCTGGTCGCCTTCCTGCTCATCGGCGGCCTGCACCTCTTGCTGGCGCGCTGGCGCTGGGGCAAGGCCATCCGCGCGACGGCCGAGGACTGGCAGGCGGCGCTGCTCACGGGTATCGACGTGCGCCGCGCGTACCTGCTCGCGTTCGCCCTCGGCACCGGGCTGGCCGGCGCCGCCGGCACGCTGGTGAGCGTGGGCTACTCGATCAGCCCCTCGATCGGGCTCGAATGGACGCTGAAGGCGCTGATCGTCGTGGTGCTCGCGGGCCTGGGCTCGATGCTCGGCACGTTCGTGGGCGGCCTCGTGCTCGGCGTGGCCGAGGCGGCCAGCGCGGCGGCCTTCGGCGGCCCCTATCGCGAGGTCGTCGGCCTCGTGATCTTCGTCGTGGTCCTCATCGCGCGTCCTCGCGGCCTGTTCGGCCGATGACGGAGCGGCGGTGGGCGCTCGGCATCCTGCTCGCCCTCGGCGCACTGGCCTTCCTGCCGCTGAGCCGCGCGCGCGACGACGTCCTGAACTTCGTCTTCCTGATCCTACTGTCGATCACGCTGGCGCAGAGCTGGAACATCGTGGCGGGCTACGCGGGGCAGGTGAACCTCGGCCACGCGGCGTTCTTCGGCCTCGGCGCGCTGCTGGCGCGCGTGCTGTGGATCCGCGGCACGCCGATCGTCGTCGCCATGCTGGCGGGCGCCGCGCTGGCCACGGCCTTCGCGCTGCTGATCGGCGCGCCCGCCTTCCGCCTGCGCGGCGCCTACTTCGCCATCGGCACGCTGGCGCTCGGCGAGATCTTGCGGACGACCGTCAACAACGTGCTGCCGGAGATCTCCACGCTGCCGGCGGCGACGATCGCCGGCTATCAGCTCCGCCATCGCTACTACCTGGCGCTGGCGCTGGCCGCCGTCTCCGTGGTGGCGGTGACCGTCCTCGCCGGCTCGCGCGCGGGGCTCGGCATGCAGGCGATCCGCGAGGACGAGGAGGCGGCCGAGGCCTCGGGCGTCGGCGCGCTGCGCCTCAAGCTCACCGCGCTGGCGCTCTCCACCGCGCTGGCCGGCCTCGCCGGCGGGCTGTTCGCCTACTACCACATCAGCTATTACCCCTCGCACCCGTTCGGCCCGCACTGGACGTTCGACGCGCTGCTGATGACGTTCATCGGCGGCGTCGGCACGCTCCAGGGCCCCGTGCTGGGCGCCATCCTCTACGTCGTCCTCAAGGAATACCTGGCGGTGCGCTGGGTGGATTTCCACCTGCTCATCTTCGGCGCGCTCTTCATTGCCATCGTGCTGTTGCTGCCCGGCGGGCTCGTGCAGGCGGCCGAGCGGGCGCGAGGGCTGGTGGGCCGGCGGGGTCGCCGCCCTCTATAATCCCGTCCGGACGACCCGTTCGTGAAGGAGGAGGCCTATGCGTCGCTCGCTGACGGTGGCGGTGCTCGTCGCGCTCGTGGTCGTGGCGGCCGCGGTCTCCGGCCGCGCGCAGACCGCCGAGCGCGGCGCCGAGAAGCGGCCGGACGGCTCGCTCGTGGGCATGCTCGGCGACAGCGCGCTCGAGCTGGGGACCTTCCACGCGCTGCTCATCGGCATCAACGACTACCAGAACACCGACTTCGCGCCGAAGCTGCGGACCGCGGTCAACGACGTGCAGTCGCTGGCCCGGGTCCTCATCGACGACTACGGGTTCAAGAACGTGAAGCTCTTGCTCGATCGCCAGGCCACGCGCGCCGGCGTGCTGCGGGCGCTGGCGGAGTTCCGCGACATGGGGCTCGGTCCCGCCGACAGCCTGCTCATCTACTATGCCGGCCACGGCCACCAGCGGCCCGACACGCAGGACGGCTTCTGGATCCCCGCGGATGCCACCGCCGACGAGTTCTCGTGGATCTCGGTGGCGGACATCCGCCGCATCCTCAAGAACGTGAAGGCCAAGCACACGCTGCTGGTATCGGACAGCTGCTTCTCCGGCACGCTCTCGCGCGCCACCGTGACGCTGCCCACCACCGACCGCTTCCTGCGCGAGGTGTTCCTGAAGGACTCCTACCAGGTCATCAGCTCGGGCGGCCTCGAGCCCGTGGCCGACGGCGGCCGCGACGGGCTGTCGCTGTTCGCCTACAACTTCGTCGGCTACCTGAAGCAGCAGACGCGCTCCTACGTGACGGCCGCCCAGCTCTACGGCGACGTGGCACCGCTCGTGGCCAACGCCTCCGGCTCGCGCCAGACGCCCGAGCACGGCAAGATCCCCGACACGTTCGACCAGAACGGACAATTCATCTTCGCCCGCTCGCGCGGCGGCGCGCTGGCCGCGCTGCCGCCGCCCGCGCCCGCCGCCCCGGCCCCGGGTCAAGCCAACCGGGTGCCGCCGCCCGCCAACCTCACGCGCATCGGCACGGCCGCGTTCGCGCCGCCGGCGGGGTCGTGGCAGCTCCGGCCCGAGAGCCTCGCCCAGCCGGGCGCCGTCCAGCTCCCGTTCCATTCGACGGAGAAGGGTGCGCAGATCCGCGTCGTCGCCGCCCCCATGAACGCGCTGGAGATCGCGCAGGGCGCCGGCGAGTTCCGCGAGAGCATCGTGAAGTCCACGCTGGACTCGTTCCGCCAGGCGTTCGCGGCCAGCGGGCTCAAGGACTGGAAGAGCGGCCCGACGGGTCGGGCCACGGTGGACGGGCTCGAGCTCCTCGCCCGCGATGCCGGCATCGGCCCCGTGTGGGTGCGCGCCGCCGCCGTACGCAACGACGACGACGGCCACAGCTACGTCTTCATCCTCACCGCCCCGCAGAAGTTCCAGAAGGACGTGCTGGCGGAGTACGAGCGGATGCTCGCGAGCTGGAAGTGGGCGCGTCCGTGAAGGCTATAATCCGTGGACTCGCTCGAAGGAGGTCTCGATGACGAGCCGACTGAGCCGCCGCACCTTCCTCAAGACCGCCGTGGCCGGCGCCGCCGTCGTCACCACGCCGGTGACGTTGCGCGCGCAGGCCAAGACGTTCAAGCTCGGCGCCGTGCATCCGGTGACGGGCCCGCTGGCCGAGCCGGGGCAGGCGTGCCGGCTGGGCGCGCAGATGGCCGTCGAGGCCGTCAATGCCGCGGGCGGGATCAAGAGCAAGGGCGGCGTGAAGCTCGAGCTCGTCCTCGGTGACACGCAGACCAAGACGGAGAATGGGCGGGTCGAGGCCGAGCGGGTGGTGACCCAGGGCGCGCGCATGCTCATGGGCTCGTTCGATTCCGGCACCACGAATGGCATGGTGTCGGTGGCCCAGCAACGCCGCGTGCCGTTCCTGGTCGACATCGCCGCCGCGGATCAGATCACCGCAAACGTCGCCAAGTCCGTCGCCGAGGGCCAGCAAAAGGTGCAGTACGTGTACCGCAATTTTCCGACGGGCTCGTCGTTCGGGCGCAAGGCCGTGCAGTACTTCGGCGAGATCTTCGCCGAGGCGAAGGTGACGCCCAAGCGGGTCGTGCTGATGTACTGCAACGACCTCTTCGGCCAGACGCAGTCACGCGGCTTCCTGGCCGCCTACAAGGCGGCGAAGCCGGCGTGGACCGTTCTCGAAGACGACGTGATCGCCTGGCCGGAGCCGCCCTCCGACCTCTCCACCGAGGTGTCGCGCGTGAAATCGCTCAAGCCCGACGTGATCTCGCCCATCACGCGGCCGGCCAGCGCCCAGATCCTGCTGCCCGAGATCCGCAAGCAGCGCCTGGACATCCTGGGCATCGTCGGTCCGGGCAGCCCCGGCTTCTACGAGGCGGGCCAGATCGCCATCCTGAAGGACGACGTCGAGTACGCGATGGTCAGCAACCCCTGGGCGAACTTCAAGAACCCCAGAACCATCCAGGTGGCCGAGGAGTACAAGAAGCGCTCGAACGGCAAGACGTTCGACACGAACTCCGGCTACTCCTACGACGCGGTTCACGTCATCGCCGACGTGCTGGAGCGGACGGCCAGCCTCGACGATCCCGACGCGATCGTCGACGCCATCAAGAAGACCAGCTTCAGCAGCGGCCTCATGCAGTACGCGGGGCCGATCCACTTCAACGAGCTGGGTGACAATCCCAATGCCGTGACGACGATGACGCAGATCCTCGGCCAGAAGCCGGTCGCCGTGTGGCCGCGCGAGGCGGCGCTGCAGAAGTTCGTGTTCCCGCGACCCAAGGCGTAAGCGCCTGGACCTGACCCTCGTCGCGCAGGGGCTGCTGAGCGGGCTGCTCTTCGGCGGCGTCTACAGCCTGATGGCCGTGGGCCTCACGCTGATCTTCGGCGTGATGCGCGTCGTCAACTTCGCCCACGGCGACATGATGGTGTGGGGGATGTACCTGGCCTTCGTGCTCGCCACGCGGGCGGGCCTCGACCCCTACCTGGCCTTTCCCGTGTGCGCCGTGGCGCTGTTCGCCCTCGGCGTGGTGGTGCAGCGCGGCCTCGTCGATCCCATCATCGAGGCGCCGCACGAGATGCAGATCCTCCTGATGCTGGGCGTGGCGCTCGTGCTGGAGAACACCGCGCTGCTGATCTTCGGGCCCGAGCCGGCGCGCGTGCGCTCGCCGCTGGCGCGGCTGGCGTGGGAGGTGGGCCCGCTCTACGTCGACGTGGCGCGGCTCGTGACGTTCGCGGTGGCCGTGGTCCTCACGCTGGCGCTCTCGCTCTTCCTCCATCGCACCGACCTCGGCCGGCTCATCCGGGCCTCGGCCGACAACCACTACGGCGCGCTCGTCATCGGCGCCGACGTACGCCGCATCTACGCCACCGCCTTCGGCATCGGGGCCGCCTGCGTGGGCGCGGCCGGCGCCCTCGTCTCGCCCATCCTGCCGTTCCAGCCGCCCACGGGCCTCTCGCTGTCGGTCACGTCGTTCAACATCGTGATCATCGGAGGCATGGGCAGCCTGGTGGGGGCGTTCATCGGCGGCCTGCTGGTGTCGGTGGCGGAGTCGCTCGGCGCGGTCTTCCTGCGGCCGTCGCTGAAGGAGCTCTTCAGCTTCTCGCTGCTGATCGTGATCCTCCTCTTCCGCCCGGCCGGGCTCTTCGGCAAGCGCACCCCATGAGGAGGGGAAGAGGGGAACCCTCCGAGGGTTCCCCTACCCAAAAGATGTGGGCCGCGGCCCTCGCGGTGGCGGTGCTGCTGGCGCTGCCCGCCGTGCTGAGCGGCTACGCGGTCACGATCTTCATCCTGATCTTCTTCTACGCGTTCCTGGCCCAGGCCTGGAACGTCGTGGGCGGCTACGCGGGCCAGCTCTCGGCCGGCCACGCGGCCTTCGTCGGCATCGGCGGCTACACGGCGGCGCTCCTTTTCGAGCGGGGCGTGACGCCGTGGATCGGCATGTTCGCCGGCGGCGCGCTGGCGGCCGTGCTGGGCGCGATCATCGGCTACCTCGGCTTCCGCTTCGGCCTGCGCGGCTTCTACTTCGTGCTGCTCACCGTGGCCTTCGCGGAGATCTGCCGCATCCTGGCCTCCAACGTGGAGGCGGTGGGCGGCGCCGTCGGCCTCTACATCACCTTCACCGGCAACCCACGCCAGTTCCAGTTCCAGGACCAGCGCGCCTACTACTACATCGCGCTCGCCCTCATGCTGCTGGCCACCGGCGTGACGGCGCTCATCGAGCGGCGGCGCTTCGGCATCTACCTCACGGCCATCCGCGAGGACGAGACCGCCTGCGAGGCCCTCGGCGTCGACGTGCTCAAGTACAAGCTGCTAGCCATGATCGTGTCGTCGTTCCTGGCCGGCCTCGGCGGCACGTTCTACGCCTTCCAGAACTTCTCGCTGCAGCCGGGCGCGGTGTTCGGCATCCCGCTCTCCGTCGAGATCGTGATCCGGCCGATCATCGGTGGCGCCGGCACGCTGCTGGGGCCCATCCTGGGCTCGTTCATCCTCACGCCGCTCGGCGAGGTCTCGCGCTCCTACTTCGGCCAGAGTGGCCTGCACGGCGCCCACCTGATCGTCTACGGGGTCCTGCTGGTCGCCGTCGTGCTGTTCCTGCCCCAGGGGGCCTATCCCTACCTCCGAAAACTCCTCTCGCGCAGAAACATCGCATGACGGAGCCGGCAACCTCCTCGAACAGGCCACCCACGTTTCGACGCGAGCAAGCGCTCCTTTTAGAAGTCCATAATCTCAGCAAGCGCTTCGGCGGCTTGCAGGCGGTGAAGGACCTCACATTCACCGTGGGCGAGGGCGAGATCGTGGCGCTCATCGGCCCCAACGGCGCCGGCAAGACGACCGCGTTCGCGCTGATCTCCGGCTTCCTCGCGCCGGACAGCGGTACCGTCCGCTTCGCGGGGCGCGACCTGCGGGGCCTGAAGCCGCACGAGATCAACGCGCTGGGCCTGGCGCGGACGTTCCAGATCATGCGCCCGTTCCCGCGGCTGACGGTGGTGCGCAATGTGATGATCGCCACGCTCGGGCGCCATCGCGACACGCGCGAGGCCGAGCGGCGCGCCCGCGCGGTGCTGGACGAGATCGGCCTCGGCGCCAAGGCCGAGCTGCCGGCCGGCGTGCTGACTCTGGCCGAGCGCAAGCGGCTCGAGCTGGCGCGCGCGCTGGGGACCGAGCCCCGGCTGCTGCTCCTGGACGAGGTGATGTCGGGGCTGACCGACGCCGAGACCGAGCGCATCGTCGAGCTGGTGCGCGCGCTCAATCGCCGCGGCATCGCGATCCTGCTCATCGAGCACGTGATGCGCGCGGTCATGTCGCTGGCCCAGCGCATCGTCGTCCTGAACTACGGCGAGCGCATCGCCGAGGGCCGGCCGGAGGCGGTCGCCAACGACCCGCGGGTGATCGAGGCCTACCTGGGCGACGAGGAGGTCACGCGTGCTCCGGCTTGAGGGCGTCGAGGCCGGCTACGGCGACGTGGTGGCGGTGCGCTCGGTGTCGCTGGAGGTGCGGGCCGGGGAGATCGTGGCGCTGATCGGCTCCAACGGCGCCGGCAAGACGACCACGCTGCGCGCCATCGCGGGACTCCTGCCACTGCGCCGCGGCAGCGTGGAGCTCGAGGGCCGCCGATTGAACGGGCTCGGCTCGGCCGCAGTGGTCCGGGCCGGCGTGGCCCACGTGCCCGAGGGCCGCCAGCTCTTTCCCACCATGACCGTGGGCGAGAATCTGGAGCTGGGCGCGCGCACGGCCGAGGGCCGCGCGTACCGGCCCCAGACGCTGGCCCGGGTGTTCGACTTCTTCCCGCGCCTCGCCGAGCGCCGCGCGCAGCTCGCCGGCACGCTCTCCGGCGGCGAGCAGCAGATGGTCGCCATCGGCCGCGCGCTCATGGCGCGCCCGCGACTGCTCATGCTGGACGAGCCCTCGCTGGGCCTGGCGCCGGTGGTGGTCGGCTCGATCTTCGCCAACCTCGCCGCGATCAATCGCGACGGCCTCACCATCCTGCTGGTCGAGCAGAACGTGCTGCGCGCGCTCAAGTGCTCGCACCGCGCCTACGTGCTCGAGAACGGCACCATCACGCTCAGCGGGGCCAGCGCCACGCTGCTGGCCGACGAGCGCATCAAGCGCGCGTACCTCGGCCGCTGACGCGCTCGCCGCCGCCGAAATGTCCGCGCGGGCTGCCACATTGACTCGCTTGTGCCAGCCCGCACGCCACCGTGGCAAGCGGTGGTTGTTTTCTCACCTCGTCGAAGAATTTTCTTGAAACGGGTTTGAAACGCGCCGTCGCAGCCTGCTACGCTCGTGAAACATGAGCGCCATGGAAGAGTCGGTCGCCGAGCAAGCCGTCCCGTCGCCGCCGCCGGTGGAGACGCGCACGCTCACGCAGCACGTCCGCGGGCACATCTCGCTGACGCGGCTGCAGGGGCTGGCCGGCACGCTCGCCGCGCTGGTGTCCATCGGCGGCGCCTTCGGCTACATCATCCCGACGCCCACCAAGCCGGACCGCGGTGAGGTGCTGGCCATCGTGCACGAGCGCTCGGGTCGGCCGGTGTCGGATGCGACGGTCGAGGTGCTCACGCTGCACGACCTGCTGGTCACCACGCTGCCGCCCGCGGCCGGCGTCGGCGCTGCGCGCGCGGCGCCGATCAAGGAAGGGACGTACCGGCTGCGCGTGCTGCATCCGCACTTCGTGACGGAGTCGCGCCAGATCTACGTGCTGGCCGGCCAGACGGCGGAGATCCGGATGAGGCTCACGCCCAAGCCGGCGCCGCCTCCGCCCCCGGTGGTCGCGAAGCCGCCGAGCGGGCCCTTCGACGGACTGAAAAAGCTGTTTCAGTAGTACAGGGGGGCTAGTACATGGGGGCCCGAGATGGCCCCCAAGTCCCCAACGCTCGGGCCGCCCCGGCAAAGCCGTGGCGGCCCTCGATTTTTACCCGCCTGATACGCTGGAAGTGCGATGAGTGCTCAGCCTGCCTCCGCGCCGGTTCCCGAGCCAGCCCCCGGGCGCCAGCCGTCGGGGCTGTTCATCCGGCTCAAGGGGCACCTGTCGCTGACCCGCGTGCAGGCCACCCTGGGCATCATCGCCGCCCTGCTGTCGATCGGCGGCGCGCTGTACGGCTACTTGCGACCCGGGAAGACCGTGTCGGCCGACAAGGGTGAGATCGTCACGATCGTGGAGGACCGGGCGGGCAAGCCCGTGGGCGACGCGATGGTCGAGGTGCTGACCCCCAAGGACGCGCTGGTGACGTCGCTGGCGAGCACCGCCGGCCAGGCCAAGCGCGAGCTCAAGGAGGGCACCTATCGCTTGCGCGTCACGCACCCGCGCTACGCGACGGAGGTGCGCCAGATCCAGGTCGTGGCCGGCCAGTCGGCGGAGATCCGCGTCCGCCTCGCTCCCCGCGCCGCCCCCGCCAGCCCCACCGAGCGCGCCGTCAACGAAGGCGTCGAGGGCCTGAAGAAGATCTTCCGCTGACGAACGTTTGGGGGCGTGGGGGCCATTTCGGGGCCCCCACCTAAAAAAGGAAGACCCCCTTGCCGGTGGTCTGGGTGTCGAAGAGCTTGTAGGCCTCGTCCGCCTGCTCGAGTCGCCACCGATGGGTCAACAGGCGCCCGAGCGGGATCTTGCGCTCGGCGATGAAGCGCGCGCACTCCTCCTGGCCGACGTTGGAGAACGTCCACGAGGCGTGCAGCGTGATCTGCCGGCGCAGCAGGTCCTTGCTCACGTCGAGCGTCACGCTGTTGCCCTCGCCCACGAACGCCACGCGGCCCCACGTGCCCGCGCTGCGCACGGCCTGGGCGCGGGCTTCCGGATTCCCCGAGCAATCCATCGTGGTCTCGGCCCCGTCGCCGCCGGTGAGCTCGTGGATCGCCTTCACGGGATCGCTCGCGCGCGGGTCGATCGTGTGCTCGGCGCCGAGCTCGCGGGCCAGCGCCAGCCGCTCGGCCGAGACGTCCACGGCGATCACGCGCGCGCCCATGGCGCGGCCCAGCATCGTCGCGCTGAGCCCGACGGGGCCCTGACCGAAGACGGCGAGGGTGTCGCGCCCCGAGACGTCGAGCCGCTTGAGCGCGCCGTAGGCCGTCCCGGTGCCGCACGAGATCGCCGCGCCCTCCTCGAACGTGATGGAGTCCGGCATGGGCACCAGCGTGAAGGCCGGCACCTTCATGAGGGGCGCATGGGCGCCGTGGCCGGTCATGCCGTAGACGGTGATGCCGTGGCGGCAGAGCTGCGACCAGCCGGCCCGGCAGTGCTTGCACCACCCGCAGCCCTTGTAGTGATGGTTCATCACGCGGCGGCCGACCAGCCCCGGATCGACGCCGGCGCCCACGGCATGCACGACGCCGCACGGCTCGTGTCCCCCGATCACCGGCGTGCCCGCGCCCCCGAGGCCGAGCCCCGCGGCCGCATTTCCCGTCGAACGATAGGGATGCAGATCGCTCCCGCACATCCCCGACGCCTTGATGGCCAGCACCACCTCACCCGCCCCCGGCGTCGGATCCGCGAACTCCTGCACATCGAGCTTGCGATTGCCGAGAAACACGATTCCCCGCATAGGTCCCTCCTCAGAGAAAGCAAACTCTACCGCAACGCTGTAAACTCAGCCCACTTTCGAGGGCCGGCTTCGCCGGCGCAATCCTGATCTGGGGGAGGCAAGGAGTCGCCGAGCCGTCAGGCGAGGCGACGACTGTCGGAAGGGGGGCGAAGCCCCCCTCCGAGGGAGGCCTATGAGCTCGCCGATCATTACCGAGGCCGTGCGGGCGCTGGTCGAGCGCCGCGATCTGTCGCGCATCGAGGCGGCGGCCGCGATGGAAGCCATCATGTCGGGCGCGGCCACCAACGCCCAGATCGCGGCCTTCCTCACCGCGCTGCGGATGAAGGGCGAGACGGTCGAGGAGCTGATCGGCTTCGCGCAGGTGATGCGCCAGAAGGTGGTGCGCATCCGCACGCGCGCCGACGAGGTGGCCGCGCTCACCGGCACCGACCGCGAGATGCTCATCGACACGTGCGGCACCGGCGGCGACGCGACGGGCACGTTCAACGTCTCCACCGCGACCGCGTTCGTCGTGGCCGGCGCCGGGCTCAAGGTTGCCAAGCACGGCAACCGCTCGGTGTCCTCGCTGTGCGGCTCGGCCGACGTGGTGGAGGCGCTCGGCGTCAACCTCGAGCTGACGCCCCAGAAGGTGGGCCGCTGCGTGGACGAAGTCGGCATCGGCTTTCTCTACGCCCCGCTGCTGCACACGGCGATGAAGCACGTCATGCCGGCGCGCCGCGAGATGGGCATCCGCACGGTGTTCAACATGCTCGGCCCCCTCACCAACCCGGCCGGCGCCAACGCCCAGGTGATCGGCGTCTACACGGCCACGCTCACCGAGCCGCTGGCCCGTGTGCTGGCCGAGCTGGGCACCATCCGGGCCTTCGTCGTGCACGGAGCCGACAACCTCGACGAGATCTCCAACACGGGCGAGAGCCGGGTGTCGGAGGTGCGCGAGGGCCAGGTGCGGACCTTCAGCGTGCGGCCCGAGGACTTCGGGATGCCGCGCGCGACGATCAAGGACCTGCAGGGGGGCGACCGCGAGCAGAACGCCCAGATCATCCGGATGCTGCTGGAAGGAGAGCCCGGGCCGCGGCGGGACATCGTGCTGATGAACGCCGCCGCCGCGCTGGTGGCCGGCGCCCGGGCCCGCGACCTCAAGGAAGGCGTCGCGCTGGCCGCCCAGTCGATCGACGACGGCGCCGCGCGCCGCAAGCTGGCCGCGCTCGTCGAGCTCAGCCGGAGCCTCGCCACCGAGAAGTAGTCGCCGCCGCCGCCGGACACGCAACTCGTATAAAAACAAAGACCGCGCTCACAGGGGCGGATGAGCGCGGTCGAGGTCGGCGTCGGTATGCGATGTACCGCGTCCTTCGCTGAACTCGCTGATTGCCAGGAGCAAGAGCCGTACCGAGCGCGAAATACGCGGGATTCGTGACGTTCGTTGCCGGCGGCGACTGCAATGTCTTGCCGAATATTGACACGGCCCGCTATTCGGGGATAATCCCTTACCTTCTCGTCGCCGGACCGGCCGGCCCTCAGAGCGGAGGACTCTCATACGATGCGACTAGCGAGGACCACCGCGCTCCTCGCCGCGCTGGCGCTCCTGGCGCCGGCGGGCTCGACGTCGGCCGCCCCGGCGGGCCAGATCACCTGGGGCGTGCACATCTCGCTGGCGCCCACCTACTTCGACCCCGCCGAGACACCCGGCCTGATCACCCCCTTCATGGTCCTCTATGCGCTCCACGACGCCGTCGCGAAGCCAATGCCCGGGCAGGCGTTCGCGCCCAGCCTGGCCGAGTCGTGGACGCAGTCCAAGGACGGGCTCGTCTGGGAGTTCGTGCTGCGCAAGAACGTCCGCTTCCACAACGGCGAGCCGGTGACGGCCGAGGACGTGAAGTTCTCCTTCGAGCGCTACCGGGGCACGGCCGCCAAGCTCCTGCACGACAAGGTGGCCGCCGTCGACGCCGCCGACCCGCTTCGCGTCCGCTTCAAGCTCAAGAAGCCGTGGCCCGACTTCCTGACGTTCTATGCCACGCCGGCCACCGGCGCCGCCTGGGTGGTGCCCAAGAAGTACGTGGAAAAGGTCGGTGACGAGGGGTTCAAGAAGGCGCCGGTCGGCGCCGGCCCCTACAAGTTTGTCGCCTTCAAGCCGGGCGTGGAGCTCGTCCTGGAGGCCTACGAGGGCTACTGGCGCAAGGCGCCCGAGGTCAAGACGCTGGTGCTGCGGGTCATCCCCGACGAGGCCACGCGGCTGGCCGCGCTCAAGCGGGGCGAGGTGGACATCGCCTACAGCATCACCGGGCCGCTGGCCGAGGAATTGAAGCGCACGGCGGGCCTGACCTTGAAGCCGACCTACATGCCGTTCACGTCGTGGCTGGTGCCCGTCGATCAGTGGGACCCGAAGTCCCCCTGGCACGACAAGCGCGTGCGGCAGGCGGCCAACCTGGCGATCGATCGCGACGCCATCAACCAGGCCTCCTACCTCGGCCTGTCGAGGGTGACCGCGAACATCGTCCCGCACCAGATGGAATACTTCTGGCAGGCTCCGGCGCCACGGTTCGACGCGGCCCAGGCCAGGAAGCTGCTGGCCGAGGCCGGCTATCCCAACGGCTTCGACGCGGGGGAGCTGAGCGGCGACATGATCTACGGCACGGCCATCGGTGAGCCGGCCGCGAACTACCTGAACGCGGCCGGCATCCGGGTGCGCCTGCGCCTGATGGAGCGGGCGGCGTACTATGCCGAGTACGGCGAGAAGAAGCTGCGCGGCGTGCTCTACACGGGCAGCGCCGCCTTCGGCAACGCGGCGACACGGCTGGAGACCTACGTCGTGGGGGGCGGGCGCTACGTGTACGGCAGCTCTCCCGACATCGACGGCCTCTTCGCCGAGCAGGTGAACGAGACGAACCCGCGGGTACGCCAGCAGGTGCTGCACCGGATCCAGCAGATGGTCCACGAGCGCGCGATGGCCATCCCGGTGATGGAGACGGCGTTCCTCAACGGCGTCGGCGGGCGGGTGGACAACCATGGGCTCAACGTGATCACGGGGTTCGCGTACTCGGCCCCGTACGAAGACCTCACGATTCGGAAGAAGTAGCGGGGACGGGCATGAAGCGTTTCGTCCTTCGGCGGCTCGGCTACGCGGTCCTGACGCTGATTCTGCTGTCGCTGACGATCTTCCTGTTCGTGCGCGTCACCGGCGATCCCACGGTGCTGCTGGTGGAGCCGGGGGCCAGCCGGGCCGACATCGAGGCGCTGCGCCAGGATCTCGGCCTCGACCGTTCGCTGGTCGTGCAGTACGTGGGCTTCGTGAAGGACGTGATTCGCGGCGACTTCGGCCGCTCGTTCTACTACCGCACGCCGGTGCTGGAGCTCTACCTCTCGCGGCTGCCTAACTCGCTGCTGCTGGCGGCGGCGGCCATGGCGTTCTCGCTCCTCATCGGGATCCCCAGCGGCATCATCGCCGCCGTGCGCGTCAACGGCTGGTGGGACAGCGCGGGCAAGATCTTCGCGCTCCTCGGCCTGTCCATGCCGTCGTTCTGGGTCGGCCTGCTGCTGATCCTCTTCTTCTCGGTGTATCTCGGCTGGCTGCCCTCCTCGGGCTCCGGCACCGTCTGGCACGTCCTCATGCCGGCCTTCGCGCTCGGCTGGTACTTCGCGGCCGCCCACATGCGCCTCACCCGGTCCTCCATGCTGGAGGTGCTGGGCTCGGAGTACGTGAAGCTGGCCCGGCTCAAGGGGCTGCCGGAGGCCCTCGTCATCTCCAAGCACGCGTTCAAGAACGCACTGATCCCGGTGATGACGCTGGCCGGCATCAACCTGGTCTTGATGGTGAACGTGGCCATCGTCGTGGAGACGGTGTTCGCGTGGCCGGGCATCGGCCGGCTGATCTACGAGGGCATCTCCTTCCGCGACTTTCCCGTGGTGCAGGCCACGGTCTTGATGAATGGCTCGATGGTCGTCATCGTCAGCCTGATGGTCGACATCCTCTACGCCGTCGTCGACCCGAGGATTCGCTATGAGCGTTAGCACTGCCGCCCCGAGCCGCGCCGTCGGACTGCCGCTGGCCTCGCGCCTGGCCGCCTTCCGCACGGAAGGCTTTCCGACGTTCCCGATCCTGATTCTGCTCGTGCTCGTGTTCACCGCCGTGTTCGCCGAGTTCATCGCCCCGCACAATCCCGAGGTGGGCTCGCTCTCCCAGCGCTTCAAGCCGCCGGCGTGGATCGCGGGCGGCAGCAGCACGTACCTGCTCGGCACCGATCACATCGGCCGCGACGTCCTATCGCGCCTGATCTTCGGGGCGCGCGTGTCGATGATCGTCGGCTTCACCGCGGTGATCTTCGCCGGCGTGCTGGGCACCGCGCTCGGCATCCTGTCCGGCTACTTCGGCGGCTGGGTCGACCAGGTGATCATGCGCATCACCGACACCTGGCTGGCCTTGCCGGCGCTGACGTTCGCGATCTTCCTGGCGGCGATCGTGGGGCCGAGCGAATGGAACATCGTCATCATCCTGGGCGCCGTCTACTGGACGCGTTACGCGCGCGTCATCCGCGGCGAGGTGCTCTCGATCAAGGAACGGGACTTCGTGCGCCTGGCCATCGTGGCCGGCTGCTCGAAGATGACGATCATGCGGCGCCACGTCCTGCCCAACGTGCTCAACAGCGCCATCGTGCTGGCCACGCTCATGCTGGGCGTGGTCATCGTCACCGAGGCCGCGCTCTCCTTCCTGGGCGTGGGCGTGCCACCGCCCAAGCCCGCCTGGGGCCTGATGCTGGCCGACGGCAAGAAGGGCCTGATGGCCGGCTACTGGTGGCTGACCGTCTTCCCGGGCGTGTGCATCGTGCTCATGGTGCTTTCCGCCAACCTGCTCGGGGACTGGCTGCGGGTGAAGCTCGATCCCCAGCTGAGGCAGCTATGACCGACGCCCCGCTGCTCGAGCTCGACAAGCTCTCCACGCACTTCGTCACGGCGCGCGGGACCCGGGTGGTCAAGGCGGTCGACGAGGTGTCCCTCTCGCTGCGAGCGGGAGAGACGCTGGGCGTGGTGGGCGAGTCCGGCTCGGGCAAGACGACGCTGGCGCTGTCCATCATGCGGCTGCTGCCGACCGCCGCCCGCATCGTGGGTGGCGGCCTGCGCTTCGCCGGCGAGGACCTGCTGGCGAAGTCGCCGTCGGAGATGCGCCACATCCGCGGCAAGCGCATCGCCATGATCCTGCAGGACCCGATGGCCTCGCTC
>Ga0066710_100002255_pt1 | contig 15381 bp, 14 predicted proteins | sample GraSoiAngelo_159_FD_79666 | JGI IMG/M metagenome (GOLD analysis project Ga0066710, IMG submission 79666) | Grasslands soil microbial communities from the Angelo Coastal Reserve, California, USA - 14_1009_16_40cm | ecosystem: Environmental > Terrestrial > Soil > Grasslands | place: USA...
CCGTGCGCGTTCGCGAGCGTGCGGGCGATCTCCCCACGATCCACGTCGACCACGTGGACCGTCGCCGCCCCTCCGACGACGAGCGTGCGCTCGGTCGGATGGAACGCGGCTGCGCGGCTATCGCGGATGTCGAGCACGGCGGCCTGGCGTCCCGTCAACACTTGCCACAGCTCGACCGTGCGCGCATCGTGTCCGGTCGAGGCCAGCAGCGAGCCGTCCTGGGAGAAGACCAGCCCGTCGATGCGGCGAGCGGCGCCGCGCGCGTGCACGCGCACCTTCCAGCGCTCGGCGCCGGACGGCACCTCGCGCGTGACGAGGTCGCCGTCGAGATCGCCGACCGCCACGACGCTGCCGTCCGGGCTGAGGGCGACGGCGTTCACGACCGCTTGGAGACCCGGCACGTCGAGGACCTTCTCGGCGGTGACGGGCGGCGGGCTGTCCGAGCAGCCGGTGAGCGACAGCGCGACGGCGACGCTGACCGCGCGCACCATCGAGCCCCGGGGACACATGTCGATCAACTGTAAGCGATAATCACGCGAATGCGCATCATCGTCGGCGCGATCCTGGTCCTGACCGGCGCGGGCTCCCTGGCGTACGTCGCGAGCGGCGGCGCGGCTTTCGAGCGCGAGCCGCCGTTCGTCGCCCTCGGCATCTTGCTCGTCGCCATCGGGGTGGGCGTGTGGGGACGGTCGCGCGCCGCCAGCCTCGTCGCGCGCGCCGGACTCGGCGCGACGCTGCTCGGCATCGGCGGCGGCGTCGTGGCCGGCTATAGCACGTCCGGATCGTCGCGTACGGACGAAGGCCTGGTGATGCACTTCTACTTGCTGGGCCTCGCCATCACCGCGGCCGCGATAGCCCTGCTCTTCCTGCTGGTGCGGCGCGCGCCCCGCGCGTCCAGATTCGGAGCGATCGATCTGGTGCCGCTCACCGGCCTGGCAGCCTCGCTCACGCTCGGCGCGATCTGGTTCTTCGGCGACGACGCGCGGCTCCGGCCCTGCCGTCTCGGCAACGACCTGGCGTGCGAGAAGATCGTCACCCAGCTCCTCGAGTCGTCGGAGCGCGCGGCGACCGCGCTGCCGACGCCCTGGGAGGAGCGCGCCGCCCGCGTGCTCGACGAGCGTCGCTGCCGGCGCCCCGAGCCTGGGCCGTGCGGAGCCCGATCCTATGCGGTCGGCACCGTCGCGCTCCGCGCCGGCCGGCTCGAGGCCGCCAAGCAGGCCTTCCTCCGCGCCTGCGACTTCGACCCGGGTTGGTGCGCGCGGGCGGCACAGGAGAAGTCGCTGCCGTGGAAACCTGCCGAGCGCGAGCAGCTCACGCGACGCGGCCGGTCGTGACGGTCCCGGGCTACGCCCGACGCATCAGCGCCGCACAGCGGTCGAGCACCGGTAGCGCCTCGTCGGCCTTCGCCGGCGACAGGTTGAACACCAGGCGAGCGACGCCGGCATCGCGATAGCGCTTGATGAGCTCGCCGTCTTCCGGCACGCCGAAGATCGTGATCGGGAGCGTCGCCGCATCACGCCCGGCCTCGGCGACCAGCTTGCGGAAATCCGGCAGCAGACCGAGCACGTCGCCGTATTCGGGCCGGCGAGCGTGCGGCATCCATCCATCGCCGAAGGCGATCGCACGTCGCGCTCCGTAGGGGAAGGCGCCGCCCACGATCACCGGGGGATGGGGCTTCTGCAGGGGCTTCGGCCAGGTCATCATTGGCGGAAACTTCACGAACTCGCCGTTGTATTCCGGCTTCGACTTCGTCCAGATCGCCTTCATCGCCTCGACGCGCTCACGCATCACCCGGAAGCGCACCTTGAAGTCCGTCCCGTGGTCGGCCATCTCCTCGGCGTTCCAGCCGGCGCCGATCCCGAAGAGAAACCGCCCGCCGGAGATCTGATCGAGGCTCGCGACCTGCTTGGCGGTCTGGATCGGATCGCGCTGCACCACCAGGCATACCCCGGTGGCGACCTGCAGCCGCGTGGTGGCCGCGGCGGCGGCGGCGAGCGTCACGAAGGGGTCCATCATGTCGTAGTACTTCTTCGGTAGATCACCGCCCTGCGGAAACGGGGAGCGGCGCGACAGCGGGATGTGTGAGTGCTCCGGCGCCCAGAGCGAGCCGAACCCGCGCTCTTCCAGCGCTCGGCCGAGCTCGGCCGGTCCCATCGAGTAGTCCGTGAAAAAGATCGCCGCGCCGAAGTCCATCGATCGATTCTCCTTACTGGGGGCCCGACATGGCCCCCAGACCCCAACGCTCGGCGCGCCCCGGGCAACCCGGGACGCGCCTCGATTTCCGTGTGTGCGCTAGACCGGCATCTTGTCGCCGTCGGGTGGGGCGGCGACCTCGAACGCGTTGACGACGCCCGACAGGAGCCCGAAGTAGTTCGCGGCCGCCGTCAGCTCGACCAGCCACTGCGCGCTGTAGCGCTTCTTGAGGGCATCGAAGGCCGCCTGGTCGATGCGGTTGGTGCGCATGAGCTGCCGAACGTAGGTCACGATCTCGCGCTCTTCGGCCGGCAGCTTGCCCGGGTCGCCCTTCGCCCGGATGAGATCGATGACCTCCTCGGCCACGCCGTTGCGCCGGGCCGCCGCGACCTGGGCCGCCCAGACGTACGCCGCCTCGCGCTCGCGCACGGCGGTCAGGATGGCGACCGAACGGAGCTTCGGCTCGGTGACGCTCTCGTCGCGGAAGAAGGTGACCAGGCCGAGCATGCGCTCGGCCAGCTTGGGACTGTGAAGCAGCATGCTGAACGGTCCCCGTACGCCGCCGAAGACCTTCACCACGGCGTCGACGACGCTGGCGTGCTCGGCGGGCACGTCGGACCGGCCGGTGATCGGAGTGACACGCGGCATGATGGGCTCCTTCCTAGGTTGAGAGTGCCTTGACGCTTCATGGGCTAGCCGCCGCGAACGTAGCGACGGCAGACGAGGCGGAGGTGATCGCGGAAATGCGGCTGCAGCCGGCTCGTCCAGTCGCTCTGCCGTGCCTGCTTCCACTCGGCCGACTCCTGCACCTCGGGCGAAGCGAGATGGTAGAGCGCCACGTATTTGCGGTTACCGCTGGTGCCGCGGAAGCGGCGGGCGCACAGGACGCCCGGGACGGCGCTGAGCGCCGGGATGTGCTCCTTGTCGTACCACTCGTTGAACTCGGCCTCGAATTCGGGCGCGACGTTCATCGCGTTCAGCAGGAGCCCACCGGCATTGGCGGGCGGGAGCTGGTCGCCCGGCAGGATCTGATCGCCTTCGAACCGCAGCAGGCGCTCGACCCGGCTGGTGACGCGCTTGGACCACGGCGACAGGTTCTCGCCGCCGATCGCCAGATAGGCCGGGCTCTTCATCACCTTGACGTCGTCGAGGTCGTACGTCGCCACCGACACCGTCCGGTCCAACGCTCCGATCCAGCGCTGGCACACGAGGAAGCCCGGCACACGCTGGCGCTCCGGCAAGTGCTCGGTGTCGTACCAGTCATTGAACTCGTCCTCGGCGGCCTGCGCCATGCTCATCGCCGCGATCAACGTGCCCTTCGCCATGTCGGCTCCTCCCGTTCCCCTTCGCCGAGTTGCCCTCAGGGGCCACTACTCCAACAGAACCGGTGCTGCATTGCAATCCTCGCGATTTGGCGATCCGCGTCTTGACTTTGGTCTCTTCGACGCGCCATCCTGCCCGGCACCACAGTCACACCAGTCCACGGGGGAGCAGCCATGACGTCGATGACGCACAGCCGCCGGGATCTCTTGAAGGGGGCCGTCGCCGTCGCCACGACGGTCGGCGTCGGGACCATAGCGGTCTCTCGCCGAGCCCACGCGCAGGCGGGCGCCGCGCAACGCGGTCGCATCGACGCCGTACTCCGGCAGGCGGTCGACGCCAAGGAGGTGCCCGGCGTCGTCGCGATGGCGGCGACCGACCGGGGCCTGCTCTACGAAGGCGCGTTCGGCGTGCGCGCCCTCGACAAGGGCCCGGCCATGACGCTCGACACCGTCTTCCGGATCGCCTCGATGACCAAGGCGATCACGTCCGTCGCGGCGATGCAGCTGGTCGAGCAGGGCAAGCTCAAGCTCGAAGAGCCCGTGCCCAACATCGACCCGGCACTGGGCGCGCCCCAGGTTCTGGAAGGCTTCGACGCCGCCGGCACGCCGAAGCTTCGGCCCGCGAAGCGGCCAATCACGCTACGCCATTTGCTGACGCACACGGCCGGGTTCAGCTACGAGGTCTGGGACCCGAACACCGTGCGCTACGTCAAGGCCTCGGGGATCCCCTCGACCGCCACCGGCAAGGTCGCGTCGATCCGCCTGCCGCTCGTGTTCGACCCGGGCGACAAATGGGAATACGGCGTCAACGTCGACTGGGTGGGGCGCCTCGTCGAGGCGACCAGCGGCCAGTCGCTCGACGCGTATTTTCGCGACAAGATTTTTGCGCCGCTCGGCATGAAGGACAGCGGGTACGTCACCTCGGACGAGCAGCGCTCGCGCCAGGCCCGCGTGCATCAGCGTCAGGCTGATGGCACGCTCGTGCCACAGCCGCTGGAGACGCCCTTCACCCCCGAGTTCTGGTCGGGCGGCGGCCCGCTCTATTCGACCGCTCGCGACTACCTCACGTTCTTGCAGATGCTGCTGCACGGGGGAAGCTTCAACGGCGCGCGGCTGCTGCGAGGGGAGACGGTGGCGCTGATGGCCAGGAACCATACCGGCGACATTCCGGCCGGCATCATGAAGACCGAGAATCCTGCCCGGTCGAACGACGTCGATTTCTTCCCCGGCGCCCAGATTCGATGGGGACTGGGCTACATGCTCAACATGCAGCCCGGGCCGAACGGCCGGAGCGCCGGCACGGTGAGCTGGGGCGGCATCTTCAACACCTACTACTGGCTCGACCCGACCAAGCGCGTCACCGGGCTCATCATGACGCAGATCCTCCCCTTCGCCGACCAGCGCGCGGTGAAGCTCTACGGGCAGTTCGAGCGTGGCGTCTACGACGCGTTGAACGCGATGTAATCGTCGGCGGGCGCGCCCCGACGCTCGGCGGCGCGCCCGCCACCGTGCTCGACGAGCTGCTCGAGGAGGTCCCGGCCTCCTCGGTCTGGAACGAACCCGACCCTCATCGCCGCCGTCGCGGGATCGCCGCGCTGTGGACGGAGGACGGCGTGCACCTCACCAGGTCTCTGGAGGCGCAGGGCTACGAGGCCCTCGGCGTCAACGGCGGCCGCCGCCCTCGTCGGAGCTCTCGAATCCAGCGGCGATCGCGTCCCGCAGGCATCGGGCGACGGCGGCGTTCGTGCGAGCCGAGTAGTGAAGCGCCACGAATCGATCGGGCGCAGGCACCGCCTCGACGCAACCAGTCAGGTCGAAGTAGCGGATCCCCTTCGCGGCCAGGACTTCGTCCGCGACGTTCGGCGCTCGGCTCGCCGCCCATGCCGGGTCGGGATTCGAGGGAAAGAACGCCACGATCGGAGTGGAGCCATGCTCACGCGCGAGCTTCACGAACGCCCGAACGACCTCGGCGTTGAGGGATTTCATGACCTCTCGAGTCACCGGCGGTCTGGCCATCGTCCAGGGATGGTAGCGGGACAGCGCAAAGCGAATCGCATACGAGTGGTGATAGAACCGCCACTGCCACGCTCTAGGATCGAAGGCCACATCGAACTCGATGAAGGGCAGATCCGCGATCGAGCGCTTCGCGAAGAGCGAGTCCGGCGCCGGCAGCGGCAGGTTCAACGGGGCCAGGCCGTGGTCGGTGAGCACGAGGCGCGGCTTCGAGAACGGTATCCCGAACCCGGAAAAGCACAGAAAGCCGTAGACACACATCGTGCGGCGCAGGTCGTCGTCGATCATGCCCAGGATGACGATCTCGGGATGCCACGCCAGAACGTCTCGTCGATATCTCAGGTAGGCCTGGTCGACGCCATACCCGTCCACGCCGAAGTTCAGGACCTGCACCTCGGAGCCGAGTGCCTGCTCGAGCTGATGCGCCCACGTCTCTTCGTAGCGAACCTCGAGCCCGAACGTGAACGAATCCCCGACGACGGCGATGCGCCGCTTCGCCGGCAGGGCGGCGAACGACATGCCGGGCCGCGGGCTCCGTAGCCCTTCCGCGCTGCTCACGTAGATGCGGCCGTCGGCGTCGGCCGGTGCCCGTCGCCGTGACGCGCGTCCGACCCGGGCCAGATACTGCTCGACGGCCTGCCGGTTGTAGTCCTTACTCGCGCGATTCGGTCCGATCGTCCAGCCCAGGTCGCCGTCGTGAACGAGATAGGACTGTTCGATCGCCGCTCTTTCCAGCGTGGCTCGACCACGGGCGGTGGCGTCTTCCCAGCGGTAGGGAAGCAACACCGTCCCGGCGAACACCGGTCCCTGGATGGCGGGGGTGGCCAGGACACGGACGATCGCCTCGGCGACGCCAAAAGCGAGCGTCACCGAAAAGAGATTGAGGACGACGAGCGCGGTCAGCCGTCTCATTCTGGGAGGCGGAAGCAAGCGGGCGAGGTAGACGAGGAGGGGTACCGAGACCACCAGCACGAGCAGCGCGACGAGGCACGCCCATCCCACGGGGGCCGCCAGGAAGGCTCGCAGGCCGCGGTCTCCACGCCGGTAGAGCGTCAACGCGGCAACGAGTACCGAGACCTCGACGGCGTGCGCGCCCACGAGCAGGAAGGCGCCCGCGGCAGAGCGGCTCGTCATCTCAGAGATGGTCACCGTCGGTCAACACTAGCTCACAGACGGCGTGTTGCGCACGCGCGCGGCAGTCCCGGCTTGACTTTGGCCGCCCGGGAACCTGATCCTACCCGTCGGCGAAGACGCCGGACAGAGGAGATCAGCGATGCCACCCACCTACCGCTACGACCACATGCACCTGCGCAGTCGGGACGTGAAGAAGACGGCCGAGTACTACCAGCAGATGTTCGACGCCAAGATCGTGGAATCGATCCAGTCGGACGGCAAGCCGCGGACCGATCTCGATCTGAACGGGCTGACGATCTTCATCGCGCCGGTGTCGCCGGATGCCGCGATCCCGTCCGCTCCGACGGAGCCCTACACGGGTCTGGACCATTTCGGGCTGCGCGTGGACAGCATGGACGACGCGGTGGCCGAGCTCAAGCGGCGAGGCGCCAGCTTCATGATGGAGCCGCGCACCATTCGCCCGGGCGTCAAGATCGCGTTCGTCCGGGCTCCCGACAACGTCCGGATCGAGCTCCTCGAGCGGAGCCAGTAGCTGCGCGCCGAAGACCACCACCTGCGCGTCGACCAGGCCCCCGGGATGACGGTCCACCGGAGCGGCGGCGGACCGGACGTCGTCCTCTTCCACGGGGGCATGGGATCGTGGAAGCACTGGACCCGGAACATCGAGCCCCTCGCCGAACGCTTCACCGTGCATGCGCTCGACCACCCATCGTACGGCGCCTCGGCGACCGTCGCGCGCGAGATGACCGGCACCGCATACCTCGACCTCGTGCACGGTCTGTTCCTCGAGATGTTCCCGGGCGACGGCCCGCTGCGATTCGCCGGGTTCTCGTTCGGTGGGGCCATCGCCGCGAACCTCGCCCGGCGGCTCGCCCCCAGAGTGACGCACCTGTGTCTGATCTCGCCCGGCGGCTTCCCCACCCGCCGCTTCGGCGAGCGTCCGACCCGGAGCTACAAGGAGGCCGGGGACGACGAGAAGCTCTTCCGCGAGATCTGCCGCCACAACCTGCTCGTCAACATGCTCAGCGATCCGACCAGCGTCACCGAGGAGGCCGTGGACATCCAGGCCGACGGTGTTCGTCGAACGCGCTTCAACAGCCGCAAGGTGAGCGGCGGCGGGACGCTCCTGGGCGATCTGGCCGGGCTCACCGGTCGGATCCGGCTGCTCTGGGGCGAGCGCGACGACTCTCCCTTCCGGCCCGCGGATCTCCTGATCGGCGAGATCCGCACGGCCGTCGGAGCACTCGACGTGCACCGGATTCCTCGGGCCGGCCACTGGTCGGCGTACGAGAACGCTCCAGAGGTCAATCGCCTGATGCTGGAGTTCTTCTCTCTCCGCTGACCACCAGCGTGCGCAGATCGGCGTCCTCGTCGACCAGCTTCGCGGCATCGACACGCGCGCGGCGACGGATCAAGCCCACGGCCGCCTTCAGCTCGCCATCTGCTTTCGGGTCCTCCGGATCGCCGCCGCGGTTGAGGCCGACCACCGCCTGGACGGTCCCATCCTTGAGGTAGAAACCCAGGAACTTGCGGCTCTCGATCCGGCCACGGAACACGAGGCGGTCCCAGCTGGCCGCGAATCCCACGTATTCGATGGAGTGCTCGTACTGATCCGACCAGAAGGAATGAACGTAGTCGTAGGGCTGCGCTCCGCCCAGCAGTGATCGGACCGCGGCTCGCCCCTGCTGGTATCCGTTGTTCCAGTGCTCCACGCGCAAGCGGCCGAAGATCGGATGCAAGTGATTCGTCACGTCTCCTGCCGCGAACACGTCGGCCAGGGACGTCCGACAGTGTTCGTCCACGAGGACGCCGTTGTCGACCTGGGCGCCGGCCGACGCCAGCAGCTCCGTGTTGGGCACGATCCCGATCCCGGCCACCACCATGTCGCACTCGAGCGCTCGTCCCTTCCTCGTGCGCACGCGTTCGACACGGCCGGCGCCTTCGAACGCGGTCACGAAGTCTTCCGAGATCAGGTCCACACCCTTCTCGCGATGGATGTCCGCGAGCACCTGCCCGACCTCTTCGCCGAGCACGCGGGCCAGGGGCACACGCGAACCCTCGACCGCGGCCACCTCGATCCCGAGCTGGCGCAGTGAGGCGGCAACCTCGGAGCCGATGAATCCGAACCCCATCAGGACCGCGCGGCGTCCCCGCTGGGAGGCGGCTCGAATGCGATCACAATCCTCGACGGTACGGAGCTGGAAGACGCCTTCCAGGTTCGCGCCGGGCACCGACAGCGCTCGGTTGCGCCCGCCGGTAGTCACGAGCAGCTGGTCGTAGGAGAGCCGCTCGCCGCCCTCCAGCTCCACGACCTTCTGCCTGGCGTCGATAGTCGTCGCCCGTGCCCGCAGCTTGAGCTCGATGTGCTGCTCGGCGTAGTAGCCGACCGGCTTGACCAGCTGATCCTCGAAGCGTTCCTGTCGGCGGAGATAGCCCTTCGACAAAGGCGGGCGGTTGTACGGCGGCTGGCTCTCGGCACCGATCAAGTGGATCTCGCCGTCAAAGCCGTCGTCGCGCAGGGTTGCCGCCGCCGTGGCCCCCGCCAGGGAAGCACCAACGATCACGATGCGAGGTCGTTTCATTTCGTCGCTCCTCGTGCTGGGGCCCCTGCCCTCGATTCAGGATCACCCCGTCGGTCCCGTCCGTCCATCATTTAGAGCCGCGCCTCGGCCGGCGGGGCCCCAGCCCCGCGACGGCCTGCGGTGCGCACTGCCACGTCCGTCGTCCGAAGCCAGGGCGCGGCGCGCGCCGGGCTGGGATATAGTGCACACGTCATGACCAACCGATCGATCTTCTATGGCTGGTGGGTGGTCGCGGCGTTCGCCGTCATGACGTTCATGTCGACGGGCGTCCGCCACGCGGTCGGGCCGTTCCTCAAGCCGATCGTCGCCGACCTCGGACTCGACCGCGCGAGCTTCTCCATCGTGATCGCGCTGAGCCTCTTCCTCTACGGCGTCTTCATGCCGATCGCGGGCCTGGCGCTCGACCGCTTCAGCGTGCGCGTCGTCACCACGGTGGGGACCGTGCTGCTGGCGATCTCGCTGGTGCTGACCGCGATGGTGCACAATGTCTGGCAGTTCGCCGCCGTCTATGGAGTGCTGGTGCCGCTCGGGCTCGCCGGCACCGGGCCCGTGATCGCCTCCGGCGTGGTCGCGCGCTGGTTCAGCAAGCGCCGCGGCACGGCGCTCTCCGTGCTCGGCAGCGCGTCGATGACCGGAATGAGCCTGCTCGTTCCGGTCGTGACCTGGCTCATCCTCACCTCGGGGTGGCGTCTCACGTACGTGATGATCGCGGGCGGCTTCCTGGCCCTCGTCTTGCCGCTATGCCTGTGGGTGGTTCGCGACTCGCCGGAGTCGATCGGGCTCACGGCCGACGGCGCCGCCGTGAAGGCCGGCACCGGCGCGGCGCCGGTCGAGCGGGTCACCGCCGGCGAGGCGCTACAGACGCTGGCGTTCTGGCAGCTCGCGGGTTCGTTCTTCACCTGTGGCTTCTCGATGAGCCTGCTCTCGGCGCACGGGATCCCGATGCTCACCGATCACGGCTACTCGCCGATGTTCGCGTCGTGGGCCCTGGGCGTGCTGGGCGGCTCGAGCATCGGGTTCACGGTGATGCTCGGCGCGCTGTCCGACCGCTTGGGCCGCCGGCCCGTGCTCGCCGCGATCTATGCCGGCCGGGTCTTCATCTTCGCCGGCTTCTTCCTCATCCGCGACAACCCGAGCGCGATCCTCACGGTCGCCGTCCTGGGCGGGATCACGATGGCGGGGACGGGTTCGATGACGTCGGCGCTGACGGCCGACATCTATGGACGCTTCTCGGTCAGCTCGGTCTTTGGCCTGATCTTCCTCGTCCACCAGACGGGCTCCGCCATCGGCTCGGCGCTCGCGGGGGTGCTGTTCGAGGCGACGGGCGGCTACGGCGCCGCGTACGCGGTGGCATGCGTGTTCCTCGTCAGCGCGTCGATCGTCGCGCTCAATATCGACAAAGGCGCGCGACGGATCTGGCGCGCCGCTACCGTGTCCGTCACGGACTGAAGAGACAGAGAGGGCTCAATGCTCAATCCAGGCGACGCAGCGCCCGACTTCACCGGCCGCGATCACACCGGGAAGACCGTGAAGCTCTCGGACTTCAAGGGCAAGCCGGTGGTGCTCTGGTTCTTCCCCAAAGCCGACACTCCGGGCTGAACGGCCGAGGGTTGCGGGTTCCGCGACCTGAAAGCCGACTATGATCGGAAGGGTGCCGTGATCCTGGGCGTGTCGTTCGACACCCCGGCCGAGAACAAGAAGTTCGCCGAAAAGTACAGCTTCAACTTTTCGCTCATCTGTGACACCGAACGGACGATCGGCACCGCCTACGGCGCCAACGTCGATCCCCAAAAGGGTGCGCAGCGCGTCGGCGTGGTGATCGACCGGGACGGCAAGATCAAGGAATGGCACGCGCGAGTCGACGCCCGCGCATGGCCGGCCGAGGTCGTCGGGACGCTGTAGCGGCGTTCCCGGACCCTCGCGAGTCCCGAGAGGACGTCTCCGGCCGGTACTGAGATTCCCCGAAGCCGCCGACGAAGTCTGGCAGCTTCACGTGCCCGAGCATCTGTCGCACGGCCTGCGACTCGCTCAGGTGGAACCAGTAGTGGTAGGTCGTGCGGTGGAGCTTGGTCCCCGGCGTCTCCCGCGATGACTCGCGCGGCCAGCGCCGCGTCAGCCTGGCGCCGGCCAGGCTGTCCAGGTACGGGTCGGCGGCGGCGGTCACGGCGCGCCACCACGCCCACGCCTCGTCGAGCGGCGGCACGGCGAGCGGCTTGCCGTAACCGAATCGCTTCACCTCGGGAACCCGCGTGATGCCCTGCGCCCGCTCGAGCCAATAGAGCTGCTCCTGCCACGCCAGGTGGCCGATCATCCACGCGATCGGATTGATCGGGCCGAAGCGCCGTGCCGCCTCCTCGGCCGTCACGGCCTTGAGCCCGCGGATCCATTCGCTCCGCGTGAACCGGAGCTGCGTGACCAGAGGATGCGGCATGCCTCAACCCTCCCGGGTTCCGCCCTCCAGCGTCGGCTTCATGATCGCCGCCGCCTGCTCGATCATCGCGCGAATGTCGCCGGCGAGCTCGTTGGGCAGCAGGTCGGCGGTCCAGACGAGCCGGGTGCGTCCCGCGCCCTCGGCGAAGACCTGCACCGACGCGTTGTGGTGCGTGAGCCGCCCCCCGCGGGCGGACCAGGCGAGCCGGCGAGCTTCGTCGTCGAGGTCGACGATCAGCTCGCGGACCACCATGCCGTTGCCGAAGGTGACGATGCGAGCGTCGGCTTCGAGGCGTGTGTCGACGACGAAGCCCGGCACGAGACGCTTGTGCAGCGCGCCGATGTCGCGAACCGCCGCCCAGACGTTCTCCGGGCGGGCCTCGACAAGGATCTCCTTGCGGATGGAAGCCATGTGCGTGTCCTCCCGGGGAGAGCCTAGGCGCGCGCGGCGAGCCGGTCTTGGAGAATCTTGCGATCTGGAAAGGCGCCGAGCCGAGCCTCTCGCGCGGTCAGTCGTCGCCGCTCGTTCCGCCGGAGATTTCGCCGACGGGCGTGCGACGCCACGCGCGACGCAACCGGTGGCGCCAGGCGCGGCGCTCACCCTGTCGGGCCAGGCGTCGCCACGGCGCCAGCGAGGGCGTGGACAGCCGGAACGCATGGGCCGCGTCCTCGAAGAGCGAGTAGGCGACCGGCGTCACCAGCAAGGTCAGCAGCAAGCAGAGCGTCTGGCCGCCGATGACGACGACGGCGATGGCACGTCGCTCCTCGGAGCCCGGTCCGGTGCCCACCCACAACGGAAGCATGCCCGCCACCAGGGCCAGCGTCGTCATCAAGATCGGCCGGAGCCGGTCGCGGTTGCCCTGCATGATGGCGGCCGCCCGGTCCATGCCGTGGGCGCGCAGGCTGTTCATATGGTCGATCTGCAAGATCGCGTTCTTCTTCACGACGCCGAACAGGACGAGGATACCGAGGGCGGAATACAGATTCAGTGTGTTGCCCGTGTACCAGAGCGAGAACAGCGCGAACGGGACCGAGAGCGGCAAGGACAGCAAGATCGTCAGCGGATGGATCAGGCTCTCGAACTGCGAAGCCAGGATCATGTACATGAAGACGACGGAGAGAAGGAAGACCCACAGGAACTCGGTGAAGGTCTTCTCCATCTCCTTCGCCTTACCGGTGACGAACGTCTGGTACGCGGACGGCATGCTCATGCCGGCCACGGCCCTCTTCAGCGCCTCGATCCGGTCGGCCTGACCGTAGCCCGGTGCGATGCCGGCCCGCAGCCGGGTCTCGCGCTGCCGATCGGTGCGGTCGATGCGCGAGGCGGTGGCCGTCCGCTCGATCTTCACGACGTTGTCGAGCCGTACGAGGCCGCCGCCCGGCGCCAGGTTGACCTGGGCCGGCGCTCCGGTCGCCGGGTTGGTCGACGTCGTGTCGCGGGAGACGTACAGGCGCGAGATCGTGCCCAGGTTGCCACGGAACTGGGGCATTAGGCGGATCTGCACGTCATAGTCGTCATTGACGACCGGATCGTGGAAGCGCGAGACCTGGTCGTCGCCGCCCACCATGAGGCGGAGCGCGGTGGCGATCTGCGAGGTATCCACGCGCAGGTCGGCCGCCCGCTGGCGGTCGATCGCGACGCGGAGCTCCGGCTTGTCGAGCCGGAGCGTGGTGTCCACGTCCACGACCCCGCCCAGCTCGCGGGCCTTCAGCTTGAGGGCCTCGCCGTACTCGGCGAGCTTCTCCAGCTCGGGCCCGCGCAGCGCCAGATCGACGTCGAAAGTGCCGCCGCCGATATTGAAGCCGGCGATGTTGCGCACCTGCGTGCGCATGTCGGTGAACTTCCGGAAGCGCTGCCGGAGAGCCACCATCACCTCGCGCTGTGTGTAGTTGCCCCGGAACGCGTCCAGGGGCCGGCCGTGGATCAGTCCCTTCCAGAGACGCCCGGGCGTCAGCGTGCGCTCCTCGTGGGACACCGTGCGCACGTACATGTAGCCCTGGTTCACCTTGCTCAGGAAGTTTCCGCCGCCCGACGCCAAGGTCAGCGCCACGCCCTTCGTTTCGCGCGCCTCCTTGGCCAGCGCCTGCATCGCCTCGTCCATCGCGGCCAGGCTCATGTGCTCCGGACCGAAGACGAGCACCTCGAACTCCGATTCGTCGACGTCGCTCGGGATGTACTCCTGCTTGACCTGTCGGTAGATCGGCACCGCGGCGGCCAGGGTGATCGCGCTGATGACGACGATGACCCAGCGGTGTCGCATCGCCAGCGCCAGGCTCCAGGTGTAGCCGCGGTCGAGCCAGGCGTAGAAGCCGCCGCGCGAGCCGGCGTGCGCGCCCTCGGCGGCGTGACCGCTTGCCGCATCCTCCGCACGCAGGAGACGCGCGCACATCATCGGGGTCAGCGAGAACGACACGAGCAGGCTGACCAGCACCGACACCGCGGCGGTGAGGCCGAACTGGTAGAGGAACCGTCCGGATATGGAAGACATGAACGAGACCGGCACGAAGATGACGACCAGCGAGAACGTGGTGGCCATGACGGCCAGCCCGATGTCGGCGGTCGCCTCGCGGGCGGCCTCGAACGGCCGCATCTTCTTTTCCTCGACGAAGCGGAACACGTTCTCGAGGACGACGATGGCGTCGTCGATGACGATGCCGACCATGAGCACCAGGGCCAGCATCGTCACGCTGTTCAAGGTGAAGTTCAGCGCCCACATCATCCCGAACGCCGAGATGACCGAGGTCGGGATGGCCACCGCGGCGATGAACGTCGAGCGCCACGAGCGCATGAACGCCAGCACCACCAGCGAGGCCAGGATGGAGCCGAGCACCAGGTGCAGGTTGATCTCGTGGAGGGCCGCGTAGATGTAGCGCGACTGGTCGCGGATCACCTCCAGCTTGACGTCGGCCGGGACCTGATCGCGCAGGCGCACCAGCTTCGCCTTCACGCCCTCGATCACCGCCACTGTGTTCTCGCCCGACTGCCGGCGCACCTCCATGATGACGGTGGGTACACCGTTGAGGCGGGCGGCCGACCGCTGCTCCTTGGTCCCGTCCTCCGCGTACCCGATGTCGCGCACGCGCACCGGCACGCCGTTGAGGGTTGCCACCACGAGGTCGTTGAAGGCTCGCGGCTCGGCGATGCGCCCCATCGTCCGCAGCGACGCCTCGTTGAGCCCGGCTGTCACGTTGCCGCCCGGTAGGTCGGCGTTCTGGCGCACGACCGCATCGCGCACGTTGGTGATCGGGATCTGGTAGGCGGCCAGCCGATCGGGGTCGACCCACACGTTGACGGCACGGGCCAGACCGCCGACGATCCGAACCTCGCCGACGCCAGACGAGCGCTCGAGCTGGGGACGGACGATCTTGTCGGCGACCTCGGTCAGCTCCCGGAGCGAGCGCTCGCCGGAGAGCGCGATGGTGACCACCGGCGCCTGGTCGTTGTCGAACTTCGAGACGACCGGCGGCAAGATCTCGCGTGGCAGGTTGCGAATGGCGATGGCCACCTTGTCGCGCACGTCCTGGGCGGCCACGTCGATCTGGCGGTTCAGGTTGAACGTGACGATGACGATCACGGTGCCGGGCCCGGAGATCGAGCGCAGCTCCTGGATCCCCTGGATCGTGTTGATCTGCTCCTCGAGCTTCTGCGCGACCTGGGTCTCGACCTCCTCGCTGGAGGCGCCCGGCAGCTCGACGCGCACGTTGAC
>Ga0066710_100002256_pt1 | contig 15380 bp, 14 predicted proteins | sample GraSoiAngelo_159_FD_79666 | JGI IMG/M metagenome (GOLD analysis project Ga0066710, IMG submission 79666) | Grasslands soil microbial communities from the Angelo Coastal Reserve, California, USA - 14_1009_16_40cm | ecosystem: Environmental > Terrestrial > Soil > Grasslands | place: USA...
GAGACGATCATTCGCGCGAAGCTGGATCGCGGCGAGCGCCTCATGGGATTCGGCCACCGCGTCTACCGGGTTCGCGATCCGCGCGCCGACGTCCTGGCGCGCGCCGCCGAGCAATTCTACGGGAGCGACGGCGATCGCCGTCTGTACGATCTGGCGCGCAGCGTCGAACGGACCGCGCTGCGCCTGCTGCACGAGCGCAAGCCGGAGCGCCGGCTCGACACGAACGTCGAGTTCTATACGGCGCTGCTGTTACACGGAATCGGACTGCCGGCCGAATTATTCACTCCCACCTTCGCCGTCGGACGCGTCGTCGGCTGGTCGGCGCATTGCCTGGAACAACTGCGTGATGGAAGACTGATCCGTCCGCAGTCGACGTACGTTGGACCTGTCGACCTTCATTATGATCGCCAACGCGCACTGGCCCCGTCGACGGACGCGAGATAAGGCGTCAGGAGCGCTTCCGCGAGCACGATCTGGCGTGCGCGCGTGACAGCCTTGAGCCTTTGCGAGGCGCGCGCGCCGGGCAACAGCGGCGGGCGTGGGTCCCCGCCGCGACAAATAAGCATGGGCCCACGCGTTCAAGAAAATGTGGGAGCCGCGCGCGTATCAATGACGATCGATACTTGTCTCGTCCAGCCAGCGCGCCGCCGACTCGCGGTCCTGAAACACCTCGACGAGATAGCCGCTGCCTTCGATCAGCGACGCGTACATGCGCGCCAATCCGTGGAGCGCTTCGTTGTTCGTGACGATGGCGATCGAAGCGCCGCCGAGCGGCGCACGCAGGCGGGCGGACGCCGCGAGATCACGAATATAGTACGCCGTCATCTCGCCGTTGACGTCGATCTCGCGCGCGTCGTAGAGCAGGCCATACGTCGAGACGCTCTCGCCGCGGACCGCCGCAATCAGCTTCGACACTTCCTCGGTGGTGACGGGGCCGCTCACCGTCACGATCAGTTGCCGGCGTTCGTCGTCGCGCGCGATGTCGAACCTCATGGCGCGAACCGTCCCCCCTTCGATCGGCGCGGCGCGAAGTCTACCACCGCCGCGCGGTTTAGGAAGTCGGTTCCTTGCGCAGCTCTGCACTCGCGGTTTGACGCCTGTCAGCGGGCCGCCGACAATGACCGGCGTGAAGCACATCCTCGTCGTCGACGACGACGCGCTGATGCTGTCGATGATTGGACGCGCGCTGCACGATTACGAGGTGACGCTCGCGCGCGACGGCGACGAGGCGCTGAGGCTGACGGCGCCGGGGATGCGGCTCGATCTGCTGATTACCGATTACCTGATGCCGGCGATGATGGGCGACGAGCTGCTCGGACGGATACGCGAGCGGCGCCCGAGCCTGAAGGCGCTCGTCATCAGCGGCCACGGCGGGCTGCTCGCGCGCGAGATGCCCGACTGGTGGCGCGCGCAACCGCACCTGGAGAAGCCGTTCGCGATCTCCGCGCTGCGGGATCTCGTCGTGCGGCTCATCGGTCCGCCGTACGGGGCCTGAGATGCGTTAAGGCTCCGACGCGAACGCCCAGCAACCGACGGCCGCCGTCACCATGCCGACAAGGCCGGCGACCCACATCGAAAATCCCGCAGTAAACGTCAGCGCGGCGACGCCGGTCCCGAGCACGAGAATCAGCGGAAGCGAAGCAACGTTGAGACGTTGCTGCAGCATGCGCATGTCCATGAAAACCCTTCACAGAAATGCGCCGGATTGCTGGTGGGGTAGTACTCGTTTCGGCGGAGCACCGCGTCAGCTGTAGGGGTGCCGACATTTGCTGGCCGAGTGCCGAGTCCCGAGCGCCGAGTGCACAGTGCACGGTGCAGGGCACGCGCACCCCTGCACCCCTGCACCCGTTATATCCGTCAGAATTTCAGCTGTGTCGATAGACGGAGCAGCCGTCCCTGCAGCACCGCCTGCGGCTGACCGAGGGTCGATCCGAAGTTCTGGTTCTGCGACAGGACGACGTTGCTGTTCAGCGCGTTGAACATGTCAAGGGCGCCGTCGAGGCGGTACCTGCCGATCGTGAACACCTTCCGGAAGCTCAAATCGAGCTGCGTCCAGCGATCGAGATATTGGCTTCCCGGCGGAATCAGATTGACGGTGACCGCCTGCGTGCGCCCGCCGGGAAACAGGCTCGCCGGCACCGCCCAGTTCACCGCGAGCGGCAGCCCGGCGTAGCTTTGCAGCGAAATGCCGACCTGCGCGCCCCACGCGATCGGATAGCTGCCCGCGAGCTTGTAGTCCGATCGGAACGGGACGTCGTACTGGCTCTGATCGCAATAGCGGAACGTATTCGGATCGAAGCTCGCGCATGAGACAGTGATCAGTCTGTCGGCCGACCATCCACCGAACATGCTGCCGCCTCGCGGCAGGCGCGCGGAGAAGCTCAGCTCGAGCCCGTTGTAGTTGACGCGCGCCTTCGATCGATCGGTCGCCGTCGTATCGAGCAGGTCGACGAGCCCCTGCTTCGATCGATTCAGGTTGTAGATCGTCACCGGCTCGCCGTTGAGCGGGCTCGGCGTCGTGAACGACGCGTAGTCCGTCACGCTTACCAGCGTGTTGAGCTGCTGCTCGAGATTGTAAGTGTCGCGGCGATACCACGCGGCAGTCACCGACACACCGCGCAGCATCTGCCGCACGACGCCGAGGCTGTACTCGATGTCGTACGGGCGCTCGATGGTCGGATCGGCGCGCCGCGTGGCGACGATGCCGAGATTGCGATTATTGCTCGGGCCGATCTCGTTGTCCTGCGCGAGGGCGTCGCCGTTGGTCGGCAGGGCGCGGCCCGAGCATGTGGACGTGCCCGGGTTGTAGTCGCAGTCCGACCAGTTGCGCGTGTCGCTCTGCAGCGCCAGCGGATCGTAGCGGTTCGCGAAATCGGTCGTGTAGGCGCGGTTGTACTTGTTGATGCTTCCCTTGATGGCCGTCTTCGCGTCGCCGGTCAGGTCGTACACCATGCTGAAGCGCGGCGCGATGTTCTTCCAGTTCGGCACGTCGGGAACCTCGCCGAACGATCGCGCCGGCACGAAGCGGCCGGCCTCGACGGCCTTCGCCTGAATCGCGGAGTTGAAGTACTCCCACCGCAGCCCCGGGTTGATCGTCAACCGCTTGAGCGTCCACGAATCCTGCACGTAGACTCCGAGGTCCGCCTTCAACAGATCGTAGAGCCGCGTCGGCGTGTCGTACACGATCACTGAATCGGGCACGCCGTCGCGGAAGCGGACGGTGAGATCGCCGTTCGCGTCGCGGTTGATCCAGTTCTGCCCGATGTGCCACTGCAGACCGGCCTTCACCGCATGCGAGCCGGTGACGTACGCGAGCGTCGACACGAGCATGTAGCGGAAGTTGTAGGTCCCGAGCTCCGGCGGCGCCGCGAGGTTCGTCGTGTTGCGGACGATGTCGACGCGCGAGGCGTTCGCGTACCACTCCGGCGTGAACGGCGTGCGCAGGATGCCCGGCTGATAGCCTTCGCGATAGGCGTTGACGCTCGTGCCGAAGCCGACGTCGTACACGAGCCTGTTCGTCACCGTCGACGTCCACTTGACGGCGTCGGTGTACTTGAGCACGGGAGGCCGCCGCGCCGCCGCGAGCAGGACGTCCTGGCCGGACGTGAACAGGTGCCCGACGTACTTGGTCTGGTAGTCGTCGTACGCCGTCAGCTTGTTGCGCGCGTCGATCTGCCACGTGAGCCGGAGCGTGTAATTCCGGACGACCTGATCGTAGATGCCGGGGCTGCCGTCGGGATAGAAGCTGTTGGCGACGATGTTGTCGTTGCCGACGCTGCGATGCGAGCCGAAGAACCACAGCTTGTCCCGTTTGATCGGTCCGCCGAGCGACGCGTTCACATCGAAGATCTTGTCGACCGAATCGGGCGTTCGCAGGCCGCGGTTGATCAGATCCTGCGACAGGTTGTCGCTCTGGAACGAATGGCCGGTGTAGCCGACGTAGGTCGCGCCGCTCAGCGTGTTGCCGCCTTCGCGCGGGACCAGATTCAGGTGCGGTCCGCCGGCCGAGACTTCGGCGCCGAGCGCGGCGGTCTGCACCGTGATTTCCTGGCTCATCGCGTCGTTGTGATCGGGATGGCTGTCGCCGCCGCCGACGAGCGTGTTCATCTTCATGCCGTCGACGTCGATGGTCGTGTCCTTGGTGACGCTCATGTGCGCGGTGAGGCGCGGGTTGACGGCCGCGCGCGCGCCGCCGACATTCTGGTCGCTCACCTTGGTGCCCACGGCGAGCGCGCCTTCCGCCTGATACATGCGCGGCACCGGGACGGCGTCGAGCAGCTGCCGCGTGAGAACCGTCGTCCGCTGCGCGTTCTGCACGTCGACGACCGGCGACTCGCCCGAGACGGTCACCGACTCCTCGACCGCGCCGACGCGCAGCTCGGCGTTGACGGTCGCCGTGAAGTTCGACGGCAGCTCGATGCCATCCTGCACGAACGTGCTGAATCCTGGGATCGTGAACGTCACCTTGTACAGCCCGGGACGCAAGTCGACGATGGCGTAGCGTCCCTGCGCATCGGTCGCGACGGTGCGGACCTTTTCAATGAGCGCGGGGCTCGTCGCCTCCACGACGACGCCCGGCAGGACGCCGCCGCTCGAATCCTTCACGAGGCCGGTGATGGCGCTTTGGGCGGACGCTGCCCGGGGAAACAGGACGAGGGCGAAGGCTGCTGCCACGGCCGCTTGCGCGAGAGTCCGGCGAAGCATAAGTCCCTCCAGCGTTGATGGCGAAGACGGACGCGGAAATATCATTCTCCAGCGGTGATGTCAACGATTCGGTGCCTTCGCATGGGAACGCCATCATTTCGAGGCAGAAAGGGAAGTGTCGACAATCTGGCCGAATATGTGAAGTGCCTGCCGCTCATTGCTTCACGAGCCGAACACCATCTGTTATGGTGTCGGCGTGAAATACCAAAAAATCATCGCCATATGCGCGCTGACGGCCGCCGTCGCGATGCCGTCGCTCTCGGGACAGAGCGAGCCGCGGCCGCCGCGCAACGCCGAAGAATTCGATCAGCTGTTTCATCAGGTGTCGAACTGGGGACGCTGGGGCAAGGACGACCAGCTCGGATCGGTGAACCTCGTCACCACGGCGAAGCGCAAGCAGGCGATGACGCTCGTGAAAACGGGCGAGTCGGTGTCGCTCGCGCACAATCCGATGACCGAGCGCGCCGAGGACAACAACAACCCGTTCGAGCACACGATGCTGCGCGGCAACAGCATGGATCGCTATGCCGTGTCGTACCACGGCTACGCGCACAGCCACATCGACGCGCTGTGCCACATCCTGTACAAGGACCAGACCTACAACGGCTACCCGCGCGCCGAGGTGAACACCGAGAAAGGATGCACGAAGCTCGGCATCGACAACCTGAAGAACGGCGTCATCACGCGCGGCGTGCTGGTCGACATCCCACGGTTGAAGGGCGTCGACTCTCTCGAGCCTGGAACGCCGATCTACGTTGAAGATCTCGAGGCGTGGGAGAAAAAGGCGGGCGTGAGGATTTCATCCGGCGACGCGGTGCTGATTCGCACCGGACGCTGGGCGCGCCGCGCGAAGGTCGGCCCATGGGCCGTCGGCCAGAACGCCGCCGGGCTGCACGCCTCGGTCGCGCCGTGGTTCAAAGCGCGCGGCGTGGCGCTCGTTGGCAGCGACGCCGCCGAAGACGTGACGCCGTCGCGCGTCGAAGGCGTCGCGCTGCCGATCCACACGCTCTTCATCACGGCGATGGGAATCAACCTGCTCGATAACCAGGATCTCGAAGCGCTCGGCGCCGCCGCGGCGAGGCTCAATCGCTGGGAATTCATGCTGACGATCGCGCCGGTGCCGGTCACAGGCGGCACGGGATTTCCACTGAATGCCCTGGCGGTATTCTGATTGACGATGTGCGCGGCCATTCAGGTGGCGCGGGCAATCATGAAGACGGCGGCGATCAAGGACATCGCCCCGAACGGAACCAGCAGCACACCCAATCCGGGATCGCCGCCGTAGAACGCGATCCCGCCGAGGAAGAAGCCGCCGGGCAGGAGCACGCTCGCGGCGATCAGCGCCGACGAGATCGCGCGGACGTTTAGAGCCCTCGGATCGAGCGCCGCACTCTTCACCGTCAAACCGAACGCGACGTGGACGAGCCCGAGCAGCGTACCGTGCGCGTGCGCGAGCGTCCACATCAGACGGCGCGTCTCGTTCGAGACGTCGAGGTACGCACGCACTTTCAGTCCATGCAGCGTCTCGAGCGTGAGGCCGAGCGTCGCGAACAGCAGCAGCGACCACCAGCCGAAGCGCAAATGCCGCTGCGCGTAATTTGTTTGCAATTCAGTCCCGATACCCGCCCCCCGGTACGAAGCAACCAGCCCCCAGTCCCCAGCCCCCAGCAACCAGCCGCTACTCCCGATACACAACGCGCCGAGTGTTCCGCTCGCGCATCAGGCGATCGACCGCCGGCGCATTGAACGTGCCGTCGGGATTGAACAGCAGCGCTGCATCAACGCGGCGCGACGATGATGCGCGCGCGTCGCGCCAGGTTTGCAGCGCTCGCACGCGGAGCGCCGCGCGCGTCTGCGGCGGCGCGATGAAATCGAACTGGAACGTTTCGAATCCGGGCAGCGTGATCAGCGATCGCAACGCGATGTACCGCACGGCATCGTACGGATCGTCGAGCAGCAGCGCCAGATACGGCGCCATCCAGCTCGTGCCGGATGCGCGCTGCGCCGGCGCCCATCCCAGGCTTTGCGCGACGATCGCGCGCTGACCGGCATCGCCTTTCAGCAGCGTTACCAGCGACGCCGCCACCGACTCGTCGTCCGGGGCGAGAGGCGGCGCGGGCCTTCCGTACCATTTATTAATAGCCTCGGCGGTCCACGCGAGCGTCTGGTCGACATGACAGAGATTGCAGGCGTTCATCCGGCCGGTCTCGAGCGTCTCCTTTACCGACGGACTGCTGATCTGATGGCTGCGAATGGTCTTGAGAAGGCCGTAGGTCGTGTACGGCATGTGGCAGTTGTAGCAGACGCTGCCGGACGAATCGGCGCGATGGTGCGTATGAGCGGAAAGGTCGCGGGCCTGAAAGGCCCGCGCCACATCCACATCGGCGACATGTTGTGGCGCGGCCCTTTCTTGTGGCGCGGCCCTTTCAGGGCCGCGATCGTGACACTGCAAACACGCGCTGTTGTCGCGCGCCGCCGCCGCGAGCTGATCGTCTCGCCATTCTTCCAGCGGCCGCGCATCGCCCGCGTCCTCGTGCATCGTGTGACACGAGAAGCACGAGAGCGTCCGCTTCGGATCGGTCGCCTTCCTGAAACACGGCGAGTCGATGAGGCCGTTGTATTCGCGGCCGGTCGCGCGCACCATGCCGTCGGACCAGAACGTGTCGCGCACGAATGCCGGATCGTCGGCGAGCAGCGCTTTCATCGCAGCCGATTCCAGATTCACCGTCGGCTGCACGACGAGGCGTGTCGCGGTGAGATCGTCGCCGGGACGGTAGGGCAGCCCGAAGCTGTTCGCGCGCCGCTCGCTCGCGGCGTCCGCGAATTCCCAGAACGAGTGGCACTGACCGCAGACCTGCGACGATCGGCGCGGGTCGAGTCGATCGGGACGGACGATCGTCGGATCGGCGCGGCCGGTGAGGTGCAGCCAGTAGCGGCGGAGCGGCCGTGCGTTGGCGCGTGCGTGATCGCCGCCCGGCCCGTGGCACGCCTCGCACGCGATGCCGAATTCTGCCGACGTCGTGTCGGCGATCTGATCGGCAATCGGCCGCGATCCGAACGGCGCGTCGAGGCGCGGCCGCCCGTCGGTCGTGTGGCACGCGACGCAGATGCCGTTCCACGCGCCCGTCTCAGCATGCGGCGGTCCCGGCGGCCGCATCACCGCGGCGCGCCGCGGAATCCAGCGGCGATCCGCGGTCAGCCAGATCGCCGGCAGTTGTCCGAGCACGCGGCTGTTCCCGGTCGCGTACCAGTAGATCTGCTGGTTGTGCGACCCGGTCGTCATCACCACGCGCCGCCGGATACGCGCGACACGGGGTTCGACCCCGCCTCCGGCACCGACCCTATCCGGATCGTCGAATTCCGCCCACAACTGCTGACCGCGGATCTCGAGGCGCATGAACTCGCCGACCACATCGCTGACGCTGACGTTGTCGAAGCTCGCAGCGACGGTTTCCGGTGAGGCAATCTGCGTCATCGTCCGGTGAAAAGATGCGTGCCAGCTTGCGTACTCGCTCGGATGGCAGGCGCGGCAGGCTGAAGACGACTCGTATCCGTCGCGCGCCCCCTGCGCCGGGCGATCCGTGACAGTCCCTTCGCGCTCAACACGTTCGCGCGCGACCGCCGCGGCCAGTGCGGCCGCCGCGACAAGCGCAAGCGCGGCCGCGACGCCCCTTATTTCTCTGTTGCGAACCCCGGCCAACCGGCGCATGATTTCGGCCAGATGTTACTGCGGGGGGTTGAGATGCCGAAACTGCTCCGTCCGATTGCGTTGCTCGCCATGTGCGCAGCAGCGCTGGCCGCGGTGGCCACCGTCACGGTCGATGGCCAGACGCAAACCAATGGGACAACCGTCACGTTCACCAAAGACATCGCGCCGATACTGCAGCGTTCCTGTCAGAACTGCCATCGTCCGGGCCAGATGGCGCCGATGTCGCTGCTCACTTATCAGGACGTCCGCCCGTGGGTGCGTTCGATCAAGCAGCGCGTCCTCAGCCGCGAGATGCCGCCGTGGGGCATCGATCCGCACGTCGGAATCCAGAGCTTCAAGAACGATCCGTCGCTGCGGCAGGATGAGGTCGACAAGATTGTCGCGTGGGTCGACGCCGGAGCGCCGATGGGCCGCGCCGCCGACATGCCGAAGCCGCGTGAGTTCGACGACTCCGCGAAGTGGCATATCGGCAAGCCCGATCTGATCGTGACATCGCCGCCGCACACCGTGCCGCCTGAAGCGTCCGACTGGTGGGGCAGCTACGTGGTGCCGACGGGACTCACCGAAGATCGCTACATCAAAGCCATCGAGAGCAAGCCGGGCAAGACTGCGGTCGTCCACCATCTCCTTACGTACGCGGTCGAAGGCGACGAAGACGCCGACAGCAACGGCGACGACAGCAACGCGGAGGCGGGCGAATTCCTCAACGAGTTCGCCGTCGGCAAGAACGGCGACGTCTTCCCCGAGGGCGCCGGCCGTCTGCTGAAAGCGGGATCGAAGATCCGCTTCGACTTCCACTATCACGCCGTCGGCCAGGAGACGGTCGATCAGTCGCAGCTCGGCATCGTCTTTTATCCGAAGGGCTACGCGCCGAAGCACGTCGAGTACTCGAAGCAGCTCGGTCAGCCCACCGAGCCGCTCGACATCCCCGGCGGATCGGGGTTCGTCCGCAGCGACGGGTATCAACGCTTCAACAGGGCCGGAAAGATCACCGCGTTTCAGCCGCACATGCACACGCGCGGCAAACGGCAGTGCATCGAGTTGATCTATCCGGACAACAAGACCGAGCAAATCAGCTGCGTCGACTTCACGTTCAACTGGCACATTGTCCACGTCTACGCCGACGATGCGGCGCCGATCTACCCGCCGGGCACAGTACTGCACGTGATCAGCTGGCACGACAACTCGGCGAACAAGATCAATCCCGATCCGCGCAACTGGGTCGGCAGCGGCAACCGCACGATCGACGAGATGGGCTTCGCGTGGATCAGCTGGTACGATCTGACCGACGACGAGTACAAGGCGGAGCTCGACGCGCGCAAAGGCTCGAAGAAGACGCTGACGACGACGGCGTCGCCCGGACAGCCGCAATGAAATCGTTCGGGGGCTGGTTGCTGGTCGCTGGTTGCTGGATCGGCGTGGCGATCGCGGTGGCATTCGTCGGCGCGCAGCAGATTCCGGTCGAGCAGCAGGTTCACATCAAGTACAACTCCGGACAGGACGTCGTTCCCGTCTACGAAGGATGGGAACGCGTCCCGGACGGCAGCTTCAACATGGCGTTCGGATACCTGAATCGCAACCATGTCGAGGAGCTGAGCATCCCGGTCGGTCCGCAGAACACGTTCGAGCCCGGTCCCGCCGATCGCGGGCAGCCGGCGTACTTCTACCCGCGCGAGAACCATTTCCTCTTCCGCGTCAACGTGCCCAAGGATTGGGACAAGAAGAAAGAGCTCGTGTGGACGGTGACCGCGAACGGCAAGACGAACCAGGCGCGCGCGACGCTCCTCGATATCTGGGAGATCGATCGCAAGGTTGAAGTCGCGAACACCGGCGCCGGCGTGCAGGTGAGCAACGAGCTGCTCTTCAGGGATCAGCCGCCGACGATCGCCGTCGCTTCAGTGCCCAATGCAACCGTGTCGGCGCCGATCGAACTGATCGCGACGGTCAGCGACGACGGCGTGCCCGGCAACCGCAAGCCGAGGCCGCAGCGCCAAACCGAGCCGACGCTCAAAGCGGAAGGACCGCCGTCGCCCGTGAACGTGCCGCTGCCGGCGCGCCCACGTCCTCCGCAAAGTCTGTCAGTCATCTGGATGGTGTGGCGCGGACCCGGCGCAGCGATCTTCGATCCTGAAGGCTACGTGAAGGTCGCGGATGGGAAAGCTGCCGTGAAAGCTTCGTTCACCAAACCGGGCAGCTACGTCATTCGTGCGTACGCGCACGATGGTCTGCTGCGCACGCCCGCCGACATCACGCTCAACGTGCAGCCGCCGTCGTAGCGACAAGTTTGTCTGACGCACCGGACCACACCGACAAAGATGTGGCCGGTGCGAGACGCCTGACGCCCTCCACGCGCCCGCAAGCAACATTAATGTCGTGAGGATCGAACGTCGCGACGTTAACGTCTGATCGGATCCGGCCGCGTCACAAAACATTGCGAAAATCCGCGGGTCACGACCGCCGGCGGGGTGGCGCATGCTTTGCTGATGCGCCGGTATGCGGACCGGCACCAACGCGATCGAAGCGGCGAAAGCCTCGAAAGGCGGCGACGCGCTCACCATCCGCGACGAGTTGCCCGAGCTCATCGCGCGCGGGTACGACGCGTTGAAGAAGACCGACAAGGATCTGCTGAAGTGGCTCGGCGTGTTCGCGCGCGTGCGAACGCCGGGCCGCTTCATGCTGCGCATCCGGATGCCGAACGGCTTCGCCACCAGCACGCAGCTGCGGGCGATCGCCGAGCTGTCGCGCCGTCTCGGCAACGGCATCCTCGACATCACGACACGCCAGCAGATCCAGCTGCGCGGCTTCGCGCTCGACGCGATCCCCGAAATCTGGGAGCGGCTTCGCGGCGTCGATCTGCGCAGTCTGCAGACCGGCATGGACAACGTGCGGAACATCAACGGCTGCCCGCTGGCCGGTCTCACGGATCGCGAGTTGCTGGACGCCTCGCCGATCGTGTACGAGCTCGATCGCCTCATCGTCGGCGACGACGGCAATCCCGAATTCACGAATCTGCCGCGGAAGTTCAATGTCACCATCACCGGGTGCCTCGACAACTGTACGCATGCTGAATCGCAGGACGTGGCGCTCGTGCCCGCCCTGGCCGGCAAGCGGCGCGGGTTCAATGTGCTTGTCGGCGGCAAGATGGGATCGGGTGGGTTCACCATCGCGTCTCCGCTGGACGTGTTCGTCACTCGGCCGGAAGCCGCCGTCGTCTGCGCCGAGCTGATTCGGATTTACCGCGACCACGGGCCGCGCGACGCGCGCGGCCGCTGCCGGATGGCGTTCCTGATCGAAGAGTGGGGCGTGCCGCGCCTGCGCCAGGAGTTGATGGCCAGACTCGGCCGCGATCTGCCGTCTGGCGGCCGCGACGCGCGCTCCAAGTCGCACGCCGATCACGTCGGGTACACGTCGCAGCGCGACGCCGGACTGGTCAGCGTCGGCGTGTGCGTACCGACGGGCCGCGTGAATCCGGATCAGTTGGACGCGCTCGGCAATCTCGCCGACGCCTACGGTACCGGCCACATCCGGCTGACGACCGGCCAGAACGCGATAGTGCCAAACGTCTCGGCGGCTCGTGTCTCCGCACTTGCACGTGAGCCGCTGCTCCAGCAGTTTTCGCCCGCGCCGCCGCCGCTCATTCGCGGTCTGGTGACCTGCATCGGCACCGATTTCTGCAACCTTGCGCTCATCGACACGAAGGGACCGGCGCTGGCGCTCGCCAGGACACTCGAGCAACGCCTTGGTTCGTTCCCAGAGCGGCTGACGATGCACTGGTCCGGATGTCCGGCCGGCTGTGGAAATCATCAGTCGGCTGACATCGGCTTTCGCGGACTGCAGAAGACGATCGATGGCAAGAGCGTCGATGCGGTGGCGATCTATGTCGGCGGGCGCACTGGGCCCGACGCGACCGAGGGGCGGCAGATCATTGACGCCGTGCCGTGCGAGGAGCTGCCAGACGTCGTGGCGAGACTCGTGCTCGCGCGGCAGGCGGCCGCGGCCGAGTCCGGCACGAAAACTGACGACGACGAACGGCCTGAAGCTACGGCGGACCACCGTAGCCTTTGGCGAAGGAGATTAGCGTAGCGGACGCTCGAGAGGAGGCGGCATGGACTTCGTGAATGCGAGTGAGGCCATGGCGGCGGCGCGTCAGGCTGCCGTGAACAAGGCGACGCTGTCTGTACCGCAGATGCTGCTCCGCGGCGCGCTGGCAGGTGCGCTGCTCGGCTACGCCACGTCGCTGGCGATGATCATCGTGTCGCAGGGCGTTGTGCCGATCGCCGCCGCACTCTGCTTTCCGGTTGGGTTCGTGATGCTCGTCCTCCTGGGTCTCGAGCTCGCGACCGGCAACTTCGCGATCATGTCGTTCGGCGTCGCCGGCGGCGAGGTCGGCTGGCGAGACGTGGCTCGCAACTGGAGTTGGGTGTACGCCGGTAACCTGATCGGCAGCCTCGTCTATGCGGTTCTCTTCTACCTGGCGATCACCAACATGGGTTCGGCCGCGGGCGGACCGCTCGCCGATCAGGTCAGGAAGGTCGCGCAGGCCAAGACACTCGGCTACGCAGCGTTCGGCGCGCGAGGGCTGGCGGCCGCATTCATCAAGGGCGTGCTCTGTAACTGGATGGTCACTCTGGGCGCCGTGCTGGCCTTCGCGTCGCGTTCGACGATCGGGAAGATTGTCGCCATGTGGCTGCCGATCGCGACGTTCTTCGCTCACGGATACGAGCATTCGATCGTCAACATGTTCGTCGTTCCGGCTGGGATGCTGCTCGGCACACCCGTCTCGGTCGCCGGGTGGTGGTTCTGGAATCAGATTCCGGTGACCCTCGGCAACATCGTGGCGGGCGTCCTGCTGACCGGATTCACGCTGTCCGTGTCGTACCCGAAACCCGCTGAATCGCACGTCCGCGCGGCGTGAGGTCTTTGAACAGTCGTGGACGCGTGTCGCTCGTTGGCGCCGGTCCAGGGGATCCCGAGCTGCTGACGATTCGAGCCGTGCGCCGGCTTCAGGACGCGGACGTCGTGCTCTACGACGCGCTCGTGAGCACCGCGATCTTGAAGCTGGCGCCGCGTGCGCGATGTTTCTGTGTCGGCAAGCGTGCCGGCGGTGACGGGGTGCCGCAGGCGGCAATCAACAGGCTCATGCGTCGAAGCGCGAGACGCGGCGAGCGGGTCGTTCGCTTGAAATGCGGCGATCCGTTCGTGCTCGGTCGAGGCGGCGAGGAAGCGCTCGCGCTGGTGTCAGACGGAATGGCTGTCGAGGTCGTGCCTGGTGTTTCGGCGGCGATTGCCGCGCCGGCGCTCGCGGGCATCCCGGTCACGCATCGAGGTGTGGCCTCCGGGTTCGTCGTGATCTCCGGCCATGCCGAGGACGCCTATCGCGCGGTCGTCGACTCGCTCGCGCCCGGCTCGCTGACACTCGTCGTGCTGATGGGTCTGGCAGCGAGATGCGCGATCGCGCGCGCGCTTCTCGATCGGGGGTGGCGCGGTCGCACTCCAGCGGCCGTGCTGAGAGGCGCCTCGCGACCGGATGCGACGACATGGATAGGCACGCTTCGCGATCTTGCGACGATGTCTGTCGACGACTCCGACTCGGCCCCCGGAACGATTGTCATCGGCGACGTCGTCGATATCGCCGCCTCCCGTAACCGTCTCTAAACATCCGAATGAGTCGATAACCCCGCGGTCAGCGCCGTCGGCAAACGCACAGCGCCGGCGACGCCTGGACTATCGAGCCACGCCACGATCCGTTTCGCCGCCTGCCGTTCCGCCGTCACCCGGCCGATGCGATCCGAACAGACGAACTCCAGCCGCTCGTTGCCGATCGCCAGTCGCACCATGACGACGCGATGATCCCTCGTCGCCTCGCGCGTGGCGAACACGTTGGTGATTTCCACGTGGAGGTCTGCGAGATCCGGCACCGGCGCCACCTGAATGCCGAGCGCGACGAGCTCGTCGCGCAGCACGTGCAGCGCGTTCAGACGCCGCTCGGTCGACGTGGCCCCGTCGCCGGGACTGCCCTGGAGCGATTGCGGCGCACGCACAAAAAGGTACACGGTGAAGCCGGTCATTACGTCTCGGTCACGCGGTGGCATCTTCATGCGATGGAGAAGGGCAAACGCGATGCCCGCCGGGAACCGGCGACAACCGGCCGAATTGCGACGGCTCCAGGCGGACAACGGAAAACGATGACAGAAAATGTCAGGCGCGTCGTGACACGCGTTGTCAGCGAGCGCTTGCGCCGTTTCTGAACACTATCGCCCCTATAATCCGGTCTCGGGATGCGCCTCTTACGCGGAATCAATGAAAGCCGACGATCGCGGACAGGCGCGGACGGCCTCGTGAGGAGGACCGATTCATGTTGAGGAACGCCCCGATTGTGCCCTACATCCCGGTAGCCAACGTCGCCCGGGCGCGCAGGTTCTATGAAGAGAAGGTCGGACTGAAGCCGAAACAGGAATACGCCGGCGGCGTGATTTACGAGTGCGGCAAAGGCTCCTGGGTGTTCATGTATCCATCACCAGGCGCCGGCACTTCGAAGGCGAGCACCGCGTTCTGGGCGGTCGACGACGTCGCGGCCGAAGTCGCGGAGCTGAAGGCGCGCGGCGTCGTCTTCGAGGAATACGACATGCCGGGGATCAAGACGGTCAATGGCATCGCGACCGGCGGCGGCGCGAAGACGGCGTGGTTCAAGGACAGCGAGGGGAATATCCTGGCGATCAGCCAGCGCCTCTAGTCAACGCGGCCGCTTGCGGCGAGACGGAGCTTGGCTGCGACATCGCCATCAAAATCGTGCCCGACGGTTCGTGGCCGATGCGGGTCGCGTCGCGCGGTTCGATCGCGAAGCGCAGATCCTCGCATCGCTCTGTCAACGGCACACCGCCGGCATTCACGGCTTCGACATGTAGTCCGCGCTGCCGGCGAGAACCGTCAGCCTAAGCGCCGGCCTTTCAAAACGTGAGACTGAACA
>Ga0066710_100002257_pt1 | contig 15379 bp, 12 predicted proteins | sample GraSoiAngelo_159_FD_79666 | JGI IMG/M metagenome (GOLD analysis project Ga0066710, IMG submission 79666) | Grasslands soil microbial communities from the Angelo Coastal Reserve, California, USA - 14_1009_16_40cm | ecosystem: Environmental > Terrestrial > Soil > Grasslands | place: USA...
AAAGCCATGCGCCGAGTGGCCCCGGACTCGAAAGACTGGGGGTAGCTTAATAGCATGCGACCCGTCTACCTGCTCGGTCTCGTCGCGGCCTGCGGCGGCGGTGGGCCTGCTCCCGCACCTCCACCCTCGCCCGCCGCCCTGCCCTCCTCGCTAACGGCCGGCTCGCTCCGCGCGGCGCAGGTGAACGGCACGACGCTCACCTACCGCGTGATCGGCGACGTGGGCACGCCGGTGGTGTTCGTGCACGGCAGCCTAGGTGACTTTCGCGACTGGGACGCCCAAGTCGCTGCGTTCGCCCAAACCCACCGCGTGCTGGTGTACAGCCGGCGCTATCACCCACCCAACCCGCCGCAGAACGACGCCCAGACCTACTCGCCGATGCTGCACGCCGAGGACCTCGCGGCGCTGTTGTTGCAGCTCGACCTCGCCCCCGCCCACGTCGTGGGCTCCTCGTATGGGGCGTACACGGCGCTGGTCCTAGCCCTCGAGCATCCCGAGCTGGTGCGCTCCGTGGTGCTGGGCGAGCCGCCGATCATGCCCCTGCTGAACCGTACACCGGAAGACGACGCGCTCCGCCGCGCCTACTTCGCGAACGTGCTCGATCCGGCCCGGGCCGCGTTCGCTCGCCGGGACTCCGTTGGCGGCCTGCGGGCCTTCCTCAAGGGCGAGGGTCTCGCCGCACCGGCCGGCGCAGGGCTGCTCACCTATGCGTTCGAGCTACGCCACGAGATGCTCGCCAACCGCGAGGAGTACATGGCGCCCCTGAAGTGTCGCGACCTCGGCGCGCTCCATACGGGCGTGCTGCTCGTCAGCGGCGATCGGAGCGCGCCCGTGTTTCACGCCATCACCGCCGAGCTCGCGCGCTGCCTGCAGAACGACTCGACCGTCACGATTCCGAATGCAGGGCACGCCATGCATGCGAGCAATCCGGCGTACTACAATCAGGTGGTACGCCGCTACCTCGAGACCCACTAACGATCTGCAACGGAACCCCTGATTGTTTAGCCAGTGAGCCATGAACACCCAACTTGCCACTCTCGCCGGCGGCTGCTTCTGGTGCCTCGAAGCCGCTTTCCGGCAACTGCGCGGCGTGACCAAGGTCGTGTCGGGCTACGCCGGCGGCCACGTGCCGAACCCCAGCTACCAGGCCGTCTGCACCGGGACGACCGGACATGCCGAAGTCGTGCAGGTCACCTTCGACCCGGCCACGATCACTTTCCGCGACCTCCTGGATGTCTTCTTCACGATCCACGACCCGACTACCCTCAATCGGCAGGGTGGCGACGTGGGCACGCAATACCGCTCGGCGATTCTCTATCATGACGACGAGCAGCGCCGCGTCGCCGACCAAGCCGTCAAGGAGCTGGAGGCGGCGCACGTGTGGGACGACCCGATCGTCACGGAGATCGTCCCGCTCACAACGTTCTATCCGGCAGAGGACTATCATCAGCAGTACTACGAGCGCAACGCGAACCAGCCCTATTGCCGCGCCGTGATCGCGCCGAAGGTGGCCAAGCTGCGAAGCAAATACTTCGAGAAGTTGAAAGCCTGAACTGGAGGCACCAATGAGAGTCCTCGCGCTATTGCTCGCGGCGGCGTCCACGGCGGCAGCGCAGGCACCGCCCGCCGGGGCCAGCGCGCCGTTCGTCGTGGAGTACTACTACACGGCCCAGTGGGGCCATGCCGACGAGTTCATCCGGCTCTTCAAGAAGAATCACTATCCCGTGTTACAGCGGCAGAAGGAGCTGGGGAACATCCTCGAGATCCGGGCGGACGCACCGCGGTTCCACGGCACCGAAGGGGGCCGTTGGGACTACCGCATCACGCTGGTGTGGAAGAACGCGGCCGCGCCGCACGAGGCGTTCCCCGACACCGCGCTGCGGCGGCTGTTCCCCGACCAGGACACCTTCCAGCGCGAGGAGCAGCGGCGCTTCGAGATCCTCGTCGCCCATTGGGATCTGCCGATCGTGCGGGTGGATCTCACTCGACCCTAGCGGCATCCCGCTCCAACCCGTATAACAGACTCCGTCGGCGGTGAGGCCCACCGATCGCCGTTGCCCTAGGCCTCGGGAAGGGTGTCCTCATGGCACCGCTGTCTTTCGGCGCCCTGCTGCTCGTCGTTCTACCCGCAGCTCGCGCCAACAGCGACACTGTTCCGCTCTACGCCGATCTCGGTAGTTACCACCGCAGCATCACCACCGGCGTTCCCGACGCGCAGCGCTACTTCGATCAGGGCTTACGCCTCGTGTTCGGCTTCAATCACGCCGAGGCGATCCGCGCGTTCACCGAAGCGGCGCGCCTCGATCCTACCTGCGCCATGTGCTTCTGGGGAATCGCGTACGCCCATGGTCCGCACGTGAACGCGGGGATGGATTCGGCGAGCGGCGTGGCGGCCTACGCGGCCGCCCAGAAGGCGCAGTCCCTCGCGCGCCGTGCCAGCCCCGTCGAGCGCGCTTACATCGGCGCCGTGGCCAAGCGCTACGCCCGCGTGCCCCCCCCCAATCGTGGAGCGCTCGATTCAGCCTACGCCACGGCGATGTGCGAGGTGAGCGGGCGCTATGCCGACGACCTCGACGCCGCCACCCTGTGCGCCGAGGCGATGATGGACTTGCGGCCCTGGAACTACTGGAAGCAGCCGTCGGGCGAGCCCTATCCCGGAACACTCGAGATCGTCGCGAAGCTCGAGGGCGTGGTGCAGCGCAATCCGGAGCACCCCGGCGCGTGCCACTTCTACATCCACGCCGTCGAAGCCGTCCAGCCAGGGAAGGCGGTCGCCTGTGCCGAGCGGCTGGCGCGGCTCATGCCGGGCGTCGGGCACATGGTGCACATGCCCGCGCACATCTACATCCGGGTCGGGCGTTACAACGAGGCGGTCGAAAGCAACGAGCATGCGGTGCACACCGACGAGGTGTACATCGAAGGCCAGCGCCCCCAGGGGGTGTACCCGCTCGCCTACTACCCGCACAACCTGCATTTCCTTTCGTTCGCGGCGACGATGGCGGGCCGGAGCGCCGAGGCGATCGACGCGGCGCGCTCGCTCGAGGCGAAGGCGAACCTCGACGCGGCGCGCGTCGTCCCCATGATACAGTCGTTCGTCCCCTTCCTGGACCTCACGCTGGTGACCTTCGGTCGCTGGGACGACCTGCTCGCTCATCCGCTGCCGCCGTCTGATCTCAAGTACGCCAGCACGATGGCGCACTACGCGCGCGGCGTCGCGTTCGCGGCGACCGGCAAACCCGCCGACGCCGGACGCGAGCTCGACGCGGTCAAGCAGGCTGCCGCCGCGGCCGGCCCCGCCGACAAGCCGGTCCTGGACATCGCGATGCACGCGTTGATGGCGGAGATCGCTCAGCGCGGGGGACGACTCGACGAGGCCGCGGCCCACTTCAAGGCCGCCATGGCCATCGAAGACGCGATGCTGTACTTCGAGCCGCCGACCTGGTACTACCCGATCCGGCACTCGCTCGGCGCCGTCTTACTCCAAGCAGGCCACCCGGCGGAGGCCGAGGTGGCATACCGCGAGGACCTGAAGCGGTTTCCGGAAAACGGCTGGGCGTTGTTCGGGCTGATGCAGGCGCTGCGCGCGCAGGGCAAGGGCGCCGACGCCGCGGCCGTCGATACGCGGTTCCGGCAGGCGTGGAAGGACGCCGACGTGACGTTGACGGCGTCGCGATTCTAAGGGATGCGGTTGCCGGGCGGGGTCGCTAGCCCGCCCGGCTCTTCCCCAGGTACGCCCGGACCATAGGCGCCGGGCGGCGCCGCACCAATGCCGTGCGCAGCAGCTCGCGCTCTTCGGGGCTCACCTCGACTAGGAACCGCTCGCCGCTCCCCGCTCCCTCTTTTACCGCCACCGGCACTCCGTCGCGATAGAGGACGCGGTTCCCGGCCAGCGCGGGCACCGGGTCCCCCGGCGTGAGGATCCCGACGAGGTTCAGCGGATCCGCGCCGCTCACGGCGATCAGGTCGCCGGCGCCCGGTTCGCGGCGCACGGTTCGGAGCAGGCCGATCGCCTCCGGCAGCGCGTACTGCTCGCCCGAGAACCCGCCCACGAACCGCCCGCCGCGGATCTCACCGCGCGCTTCGAGCCGCCGGTACACCCGCAAAATGTCGCGCCAGGGCGCGAGCAGGCTTTCACGCTGCACCGTCCGCCGGAACACGATGCCGTAGCGCCGCAACAGCTGCCAGGCGATCGCCTCCGCGATTTGCTCCTCGGGCAGGAGCGAGCGATGCCGCACCCGCGACCACCGCCCCGCCGTCTCGACCCCGAAGGGCGCGGTTTTCCCCCGCCTGCGGTAGCCGCCGATCGGACGGCGGCGGTCCGACGGCACGAGCAGCGCGCGCAGCCCCGCAAAGCTGTCCGACGACACCAACCCCCACGCCACCAGCTCGCCCAGCCCCTTCTCCACCTCGGTGCGCAGCAGTCCGGTCGCGTTCACCAGATCGCCGAAGAACGACGCGCCGCGCTCGTCCAGCGCCGCGAGCAGCGCGCCCGCCGTGTGCGACAGCGGCAGCCCCGCCGGGTCGGGCTCGGGCGCCGCCGCGCGCCAGACCGCTCCCCGCTCTCTGCGGAACAGCGCGACCGGCGTCGTGCGAATCGGTCCCGACCGGCTGTTCCGTGTTCCGCCTTCCGCGTTCGGCGTTGCCGACAGGCGGCCCCACGCGATCTCACCCGACAAACACAGGCCGTCGAGCCAAAGGGGATCGTAGTTGGCGAGGCGCGCCGGGAGCACCTCCGCCTCCCACGCCCCGGCCGGTACCTCGTAGCCGTCCAGCAGATCGAGCACCGCGGCCAGGCCCTCGGGGCCCTCGGCGCGGCTGCCTTCTCCTACTCGTTGCCACCGCAGCAGGAAGCGCAAGAAATCCGCCGCCGCAACGGGCTCGATCTCCTTGCGCAGCCGGTCCAGGGTGTATCGGTGGATGCGCGCCAGCAGCCGCCGCTCGCACCATTCGGTGCCTTCCAGTCCTTGCGAGAAGCGACCGCGCAGCGCGAACCCTTCGTGCTCGAGCGCGCCCAGAGCGAAGTCCACATCTCCCAACGGGATGCCGAGCACGCCCGCGATGTCCGCAGACGTCGTCGGGCCGATCACCTCGAGCCGGCCCCGTACCAGCTCCCGGATCGCGTCCTCCCTGGTCCACGCCTTGGCACGCTCTCGCTCGGGGGGCGTCACGCCGGGTTCGAACCGCGCGTCGGGAAACGCCCCTGCCACCATCGGCACCCGCTCCGCCGCGACCCACAGCCGTCCATCCATCACCGTCGCGCGTCCAACGCGCTGCAACGCGTCGAACCATGGGAGCCACCCTTCCCCCGTCCCCCGTCCGCCGTCCCCTTTCGGAACTGCTCCCATTACGAGGAGTGCGTCATGCAGCTCGTCGGGGCTCGCGGCGTCGGGCCAGGCTTCCTCCTTCACCCGTTCGATCGCCGCCGGGTCGAGCGTGCCGAACTCCTCCGCGGTCTTCACGTCCAGCCCGCGGCGCGTGATCACGGCTTGGGTGCGGCGCTCCTCGAGCGGCGCATCGTCGAGGAATGCATAGGGCCGGGCGTTCAGCACCTCGTGGCACAACGGCGACGGCTCGGCGGTGTCGCGCGCGACCAGGGTGAACTCGCCCGCCTCCATCCCCTCGAGCACGCGCCTCAGGCCCGGGAAGTCCATCGCCTCGAGCAGACAGTCGGCTATGGTCTGATTCACCAGCGGGTGGTCGGGGATTTCGCGGTCCCCTACCAGGTTCTCGGGGCAGGCGAGCTGATCGGGGAAGACCGCGGCGACCAGATCTTCGGCGTCCATGCGCTGCAGCGGCGTGGGCACCTTCCGGCCGCCGCGGAACCGCAGCACGGCCAGGGCGCGCGTCGCGTTCCAGCGCCAGCGCGTGCCGAACATCGGCGCGTCGAGCATCGCCTGCACCAGCAGGTGCTCCGCGGTCGCCGGCTTCAAGTACGAGAACACGTCCTCGAGCGGAAAGCTGTGCTGAGGTCCGAGCGACAGGACGATGGCATCGTCGGTCGCGGCCGCCTGCAGCTCGAAGTTGAAGCTGCGGCAGAACCGCTTACGCAGCGCCAAGCCCCACGCCCGGTTGACGCGGCTGCCGAAGGGCGCGTGCAGCACCAATTGCATCCCGCCGGCTTCGTCGAAGAAGCGCTCCAGCACGAGGCAGCGTTGTGTCGGGATCACGCCGAGGATCTGGTGCGTTGCCGCGAGATACTCGACGATCTGGCGCGCCGCCGGCTCGGCCAGCCCGACCGCGTCGCGCAGCCAGCCGATCGCCCCGGGAGGGTCGCCCAGTCGGTCGCCGACGTCTTGGCGCAGCCGGGACACCTCCTCCGACAGCTCCATCGTGCGGCCGGGCGCCTCGCCCACCCAGAACGGGATTGTGGGCGGCTGGCCGCGGGCGTCCGACACCCGGACCTGGCCCGATTCGACCTTCTGGATCTGATACGAGGCGTTGCCCAGCTGGAAGATGTCGCCCGGCGCGCTTTCGATCGCGAAGTCCTCGTTCAGCGTCCCGACGAACGTTTCCGTCGGCTCGAGGATCACGCGGTAGTCGCCGAGATCGGGGATTGCGCCGCCGGAGGTGATGGCGGCGAGGCGCGCCCCGCGGCGGCCCCGGAGGCGGCGGTTCACCCCGTCGTAGTGGATGTGCGCGCCCCGGCGGCCGCGCCGCGTCGTGAACCCGTCGGCCAGCATCTGCACGACGCTGTCGAACTCGCGCCGTTCGAGGTTGCGGTAGGGGTATGCGGCGCGAACCAGGTCGAAGAGTGCGTCCTCACTCCATTCTTCCCCGGCGGCCGCCGCCACGATCTGTTGGGCTAGGATGTCGAGCGGCTTCTCGGGAATGATCAGCCGGTCGAGCCGCCCCTCGCGCGTGGCCCGGAGCAGGGCCGCACACTCGATCAGGTCGTCGCGCGACAGCGGGAACAGCCGGCCCTTCGGCACGGCGCCGAGGCGATGGCCCGACCGCCCCACCCGCTGCAGCAGCGTCGCGATCGAGCGCGTGGAGGCGACCTGGATCACGAGGTCCACGGTCCCGATGTCGATCCCCAGCTCGAGGGAGGCGGTGGCGACGAGCGCCTTGAGCTCTCCCCGCTTGAGCCGCTCCTCCGCCTCGAGCCGCTTCTCCTTCGAGAGACTGCCGTGGTGGCTCGTCACGTGCTCGGCACCGAGCCGCTCGGAGAGGTGCATCGTGAGCCGCTCGCACAGGCGCCGCGTGTTCACGAACACCAGCGTGGTCCGGTGCTCGGCGATCAGCTCCGCGATGCGGGTGTTGACCTCCTCCCACACTTCGGCGGCCATCACGGCCTCGAGCGGGGACGAGGTAATCTCTATCGCCAGGTCGAGCTGCCGGGCATGACCCTCGTCGATGATCTCGCACGGCGGTGCGTTCCCCACCAGGAAAGCGGCGATATCCTCGATGGGTTTCTGCGTGGCCGAGAGGCCGATGCGCTGCACCCGCTTCCCGACGAGCGCGTCCAGCCGCGCGAGCGACAGCGCCAGATGGCTCCCACGCTTGTCCCGCGCGACCGCGTGGATCTCGTCCACGATCACCGTCCGCACCGTGCGCAGCATCTCGCGCGCGCGCTCGGACGTGAGGATCAGGTAGAGCGATTCCGGCGTGGTGACGAGGATGTGGGGCGGGTGCTTCACCATCGCCTGGCGGTCCGCCTGCGGCGTGTCGCCGGTGCGGACCAGCGTGCGAATGCCGACGTCGGGGAGACCCTGCGCGGCGAGCGCGGCCTGAATCTCGGCGAGCGGCTCGGCGAGGTTCTTCTGGACGTCGTTCGACAGCGCTTTGAGAGGCGAGACGTAGAGGACCTGCGTCTCGTCGCGGAGCGTGCCGTCCAGTCCTTGCCGCACCAGCGCGTCGATGGCGGACAGGAACGCCGCGAAGGTCTTGCCGGACCCGGTCGGCGCCGCGATCAAAACGTCACGCCCGTCCCGGATGAGCGGCCAGGCCCGAACCTGCGGATCGGTCGGCGCCGCGAACCGGCTCGCGAACCACCGGGCAATCGTCGAGTGGAAGCCCGTCAGCGACATAGCACTAGCCGAGCGCGGCCTCGAGCGATCCCTCCCCGCCCCGGATCGCCGCGATCCGCTCGATCGTCTCCCCGATCTTGTTGTTCGGCGTCGAGGCGCCCGCCGTCACGCCGATCGTGAGCGGTCCCGGAGCGAGCCACCCGTCACGCCGGACCTCGTCATGCTCTCCCACCGGCCGGTACCGGACGCTCCCGGTCCCGGCGTCGATGCACGTCGCGTCGGCGATGTGGTAGGTGGGCACTTTCTGCTGGCAGATCGCGGCGAGGTGCGTCGTGTTGCTCGAGTTGTAACCGCCGATCACGACCATCAGGTCGAGCGGCTCGGCGATCAGTTTCAGCACCGCGTCCTGCCGCTCCTGTGTCGCCGAGCAGATCGTGTCGAAGGTCCGGAAGTGCCCGGCGAGCGCCGATTCGCCCCAGCGGCGCGCCACGCTCTTGCCGATCTCGGCGGCAATCGCCAGCGACTCCCCCGACAGCATCGTCGTCTGGTTCGCGACCCCGACGCGTTCCAAGTCCCGGTCGGGATCGAAGCCGGGCGACATCTTGTCGCCGAACCGCTCGACAAACGCGTCTCTCGTCCCCCGTCCCTCGATGTAGTCGCAAACCGTCCGCGCCTCGACCATGTCCCGCACGACCACATACTTGCCACCCGGATACTTGGTGACCTGGCTCGAGGTCGCCTTCGTTTCCTCGTGATAATGCTTGCCGTGAATCACCGCCGTGAAGCCGTCGCGCGCGTACGAGTCGACGCGCTTCCACACGTTCAGCACCGAACCGCATGTCGTATCCACGAGCACGCAGCCCAGCGCGCGCAGGCGCTCGAAGTCCTTCACCGTGACGCCGAACGCCGGAAGGATCACCACGTCGTCGGGCGTGACGGCGCCGAAGTCGAATTCGCCGCCTTCGGGGCGATGCAGGAACTGCACTCCCATCGCCTCGAGCTTGTGGTTGACGTGGGGGTTGTGGATGATCTCACCGACGAGGAACGTGCGCTTGCCGGGGAACTTCGTTCGGGTCTCGTAGGCGTATTCGACCGCCCGGTCGACCCCGTAGCAGAACCCGAACTCGCCGGCCAGGCGGAACGTCAGATCGCCGACCTGGAGCGCGTACCCGGCCCCGCGGATGGCGTCCACCACCCGGCTGTGATAGTCGGCGCTCAGGGCGCCCTCGATGGCGCCGCGCAGCCCGAAGCCCTTCCGGAAGTAGGTCTGTTCCACGAGGTGTTTCAATCTAACCGGGCGCCCCGGCCGCCGCGCACGGCGTCGAGCACGCGCTGCACCTGCCAGCCGTCACGGAAGCCGGCGGGCTCGCCGTCGGGCGCCGCGCCGCCGAGCACCCGCACCAGATCGCGCAGCAACCGCACGAATGACCGCGCCCACATGTTGTTGGGCTTCATTTTCTCCCACAGGTCGTCGGGCGCGGACACGTCCTCGAGCGGTCCGCCCGGCTTCCCCAGCTCGAGCTTGGTCTCGCCGGTGAGGAGCAGCATCCCCTCGCTCCCGGTGATCTGCCCGAGGTGCCCGGAACCGTGGTGCGCCACGGCACTGAGCGTCACCGTGGCGACGGCGCCCCCCGTGAGCCGCAGCACCGCGCTCGTGAAGTCGTCGGCGGTCACGGGCCGCAGCGCGCCGGTGTCGTCGCGCCGCTCCGCCACGAACGCTTCGACCGCGCCGGCGACGTGCGCCACTTCACTCCCTGTCCAGAAGCGGCACAGGTCGATCAGGTGCGACCCCACGGCGCCGAGGATGCCGCCGCCACGCGCCGCGTCGAACCACCAGCTCCAGGGGGCGTCGGACGTCTGGGGCCGGCCGTCGCCACGCAGGTACGGCTTGAGCGACAGCTCGATGTGGCGCACCGCGCCGATTGCGCCGCCCGAGATCAGCTCGCGCACGCGGCGGCGGTTCGGCTCGTAGCGCAGCTCGTGGTCGATCCAGGTGAGCAGGTCGGCACGCCGCTCCGCGGCCGCGACCATCTGCGCGGCCTCGAACGCGTCCAGCGCCATCGGCTTCTCGCACAGCACGTGCTTTCCCGCCTCGAGCGCCGCGATGACGTAGCGGGCGTGCGAATCGGGTGTGGACGACACGATCACGAGATCGACGTCGGGACTGCGGGCCAGCTCCGCTCCGTCGTCGAAGACGTGCGGCAGCCCGAACTCGCGGGCGACAGCCTCCGCGTTGGCGCGGCGACCGCTGGCGACGGCCGTCGCGCGCGCGCCCGCTACGAGCGCCAGGGCCGGCAGTTGCACCCGGCGCGCGAAGCCTGACCCGATGACCCCGATACGCACCGTCACGGCTGAAACCCGCAGGGAACGCTGTCCGAGGCCAGCGGGACCCCGGTGTACTCCGCGTCGAGCGCCACCCGAACGGCGGTTTCCACGCCGGTTCCGCGCACATGCGCGCCGAGCGCGTGGCGCGCGGGTTGCAGCTCCACGGCGCCGCTGTCGAGCGTGAAGCCATGCGACACGTCGTTCGTCATGTACCGCACCGCGACGGCTGCGCCCCGAGGTGAGAGCGAGTCGCCGAGCAGCAGCAGCGGGAAGGGGCCCGCGTCGAGGCTATCACCGAAGCGGACGAGCACGAGCACGCCGTTCCCCCGTTCGCTGGCCCCTTCGAGGAGGAGCGACCGCCCGTCGCGGCAGAATCGCGCCAGCGCCGGCGTGGCCCAGCGAACCGTGTCGTGCGCAGACCGGACCACCTGCGCGTGGAGCCGGAGCGGCTCGTCGTCCCCGCGTTCCCCCGGCGCCCAGCTGCATGCGGCGGCGAGTCCGAGCAGCACGACCGGCTTCAGGGCGCCGCGACTCCCAGCGCCGCGCGCGCCGCCTCGAGGCCGAGGGTGTGCGGCGCGAGCGCCTGGACCAGCCCCGCCGGGAGCCCGCGGGGTTTGAGGCGCTCGCGGTCCACGCACACGAGCACCATCCAACCGGCAGCCCCCAGGGAGGGGGCGGGGGCGTCGTCCCGCAGCACGTCGAAGTTGAGGGTCATGGACTTGGTGCCGATCCGGCCGACATAGCTCGCCACGCGCAACCGGTCGTCCAGCCGGGCGGGCCAGTAGAACTCGCTGTGCACGGCTTTGCGGGGGAGGAAGATGTCGTAGCGGTCGAACATGTCGGCGTAGGCGAGGCCGCAATGCCGGAACAGCTCCGTCTCGGCGATCTCGAAGAACCGCACGTACGACCCATAAAAAATGATGCCCGCGAAGTCCACGTCGGACCAGCGGACATACTCTTCGATGATGAACGGCCCCGGGCCCGGAGGGGGGTGCGTCATGCCCGGGGAAGCTAGAGCGCTACGGGGTGGGGCGAAAGCCTTCCAGTCCGTAGGCCTTGAGGCGCCGCCACAGCGTGGTGCGGCTGATGCCGAGGCGGCGGGCCGTTTCGGCCAACTTCCCCTTGGTGTCCTGCAGCGTCTCGAGGATCGCCAGGCGCTCCCGGTCAGCCAGCGTCTGCGGGCCGGCGGAGGCGAGGATGGCCGCCTCGCCGAGGGGCTGGGTGCCGCTCTTCAACGACGCGAAGCGGGCGCCGAGATTCTGGAGCCGATTGCGCACGTCGCCGTTCTGCCCGTCCACGACGCGTCGCGCCGCGGCATTGGCGTAGAGCACGCGTCCCTGGGAGTCGAATACCACGATCCCCTCGCCGACCGAATCGATGACGGCCCGGGCAAGGGGTGAGAAGCTGGAGGGTGCCGCGGCCGCGGCGGGTTTGTCGATCATACGTTAGTTACACCTCAATACAAATCGGCGCGTCACAAGGTTTCATGCCGCACCAGCAGGTGCGACAGGGTCGCGTCAACGTGAGACCCCCGACGGGACCAAAAGGTTGCCGCTTGCTGAGCCGGCATGCGGACGGCATTATTGACCGTTAGGACAGCAACGTGCCGAAAGACTCCGCGCCGACCCGCTCCGCAATTCTCGCCGCCGCCGTGCATGTCCTGAAGCGCGCCGGCCTCGAGGGCTTCAGCGTCGAGGGCGTGGCCCGGCGGGCCGGCGTGGCCAAGGGCCTCGTCCTGTATCACTACGCATCACGCGCCCGTTTGCTGCGCGCCGCAGCGGCACAAGTCGCCGCGGAGCGGGCGGCGGGCATCGGGCGCGCCCTGGCGAGGGGCCCGGCGACGGTCGGGGTCGACGCCTGCTGGGAGGAGTTGCGACGCCAGGCGGAGGATGGCACGGCGCGCGCCTGGCTGGGGCTCTGCGCCGCCGGTCTCATCGACCCGCCGGACGGGGCCGCTGGGTTCGAGGGCGCCGCCCGCCAGGCGGTGTTGGACGGATGCGCGGCAGCGCTCGCCGCCGGCGCCCCGCTCGGCGATCTGCACGACGCTTATCATGCGCTGTGGCTCGGGCTGCTCGACCTGGAGCGAGAGGAGGGAGAGGAAGAAGGGGCTTAGCGTCGCCGCGGGCGGCGGCCGCCGCGCACGACGCGCGCGCGGGCGGCGCGGCCCAGGACCGCGAGACCGTCGCGCAACTCGGCAAGCGAAGCCGCCCGCACCGCCTCGTGCTTGCCCCGCGTCACCGTGAACCGCACCGGGCGGTCGAACGCCGGCAGGTCGCCGGAACGCAGCCGCCGTGCCTGCCCCTCCTTGAGCCGCAGCCGCACGATTCCCACACCCTGCTCCACGTCGTAGTCGAGCGGCACGCGGTCCCCATAGAGGAACGTTGATGCCGGCAGCGCGTCGAGACGGGACCGCTCGTCCGGCGGAATCGCGGCATCGGGGTCGAGCACGATCCGAGCGTTGATGAACTCATCCCACGACCGCACCCGGGCCAGCTGCGCGGCGACCTGCTGGGCGAGCCGGTCGCCCTGCGCCTGGGCCAGCCGGCCGCCGGAACGCCGCCAATAGTGTCCGAACCGCTCGAGCGCGCGCCGCAGCTTCCCCTGGTCCGGGTGCGGCGTCTCCCCGGCGATCAGGGCCCGGACCAGCGTCTGGCGCGCGGCCTCCTCGAGCTCGGACGGGAACGGGTCACCCAGACGCCCCACCTCGCGCTCCAAGGTGAACCCGGCGTAGGTCAGCGTGCGGACCGCCATCAGCCCTTCGCGCCGGCGCTGCCGCTCGAACACGACCTCGGGCGGTCCACGCCGCGCGTAGCGCCGGATCGCCCGCTCGGGAATCTGCGTCCCTTCGATGCCGGCGCGCGGCACGCCGAACCGGTCGGCGAAGTAGCGCAGCGTCCCCGCTACGGCGCCCCAGCTGCCGCTCACCGAGGTACGACTCACCCGCGCTTCGCGCCCGTCCGCCGTTTCCTCGTCGATCACGAGGTCGAAGGGCATGATTTTGGCCACGAGGTCAGCAAACAGCTCGAGTGTCTTCTGGTCGGCGTACGGCAGACGCTCGGGGAGCGGCAACTCGAGCTGCCGGTAAACCGACGCCGTGCCGAGGGCGACGTCCTCGACGGCCTTCACCAGGACGCCGCGCCCCTCCGCCCAGCGCTCGATCTCCTCGCGGAACAGGTGGCGCGGCAGGCCATACACCTCCCCCAGGTAGCCGTGTTTGTTGACGGCCTCCGCATACACGTTGTATGCCGTGAGGTGATCGGACCCCGGCAGGATCAGGCCCCGCAGCTCCCGCTCTTCCCGCGTCATACGGTGCAGCGACTCGATGTTGGCGGCGACGGCCACCATCGGGACGAGCCCCGGCGCCGCGTGGTACAGCAGCTCGCCCCACGGCCGCTCCACCGGCATCGCCTCGACGTCCCGCCCGTAGCGCGTCAGGCGCCCCTGTTCGATGAGGCCCCGCTCGGTGAGTAGCGCGACGGTATCCCGATAGGCCCGCCGATCGAGCGGCACCGGCAGGTCGAGCTCAGCCGCGTCCACCCCCAGGGCCGCGCAGGTGATCGCGACGCGCTCCGCGTCCCCCGCCAATTGAAACTCGGGAGGCGTGGGCCGCAGCGCGCCGAACGCCAGGTCGCGGTCGCTCAAGATGTAGACTTCCCCCCCTTCCACCCGGCCGTGCACCCGGCCCGCCATTTGCAGAATCTCGTTCGCCCCGAGGTACAGGCGCGTGAGCACGTTCTTGCCACGCTCCACGACGTTGGCATAGCGCGCGTCGTAGATCACCACCGTGTCGAGCCCGCGGATATTGAGGGCCGACTGACCCGCCGCCGTCATCGCCAGGAGGAACGGACGTTTGACCAAACCGTCAAGAAACGGCCGAATCACGCGGATCGGCTCACCGCCGTGATAAAACGCGGTGGCGAGGGCCTGCCAGCGGTCACCCAGCTCGCCGGCGATCTGCTCGACTTCGCTCCGCGTAGGGACGAACACCGCCACGCCGCGTCGGTGGCTCAACACCCGTTTTATGAAACGATCGTTCAGGAACTCGAGCGGCTGCTGGGCGATGACCTGGACCGCGGCCGCCTTGGCCGGATCGAAGGCACGCGTCTCGAGCACCTGGGCCGAGTCCAAGTAGTCGGCGTAGAACGTCGGGTCCACCGTGGCGGAGAGCCAGATGAACCGGCAGCGCGCGCGCTTCCCCAGCGCGAGGCACAGCTCCATTTCCGCCGACGTCTGATGAATCTCGTCCACCACCAGGGTGTCCTGCGCCGTGATCAGACCGTCTTGGAACCAGCGCCGGGCGATGCCGGTCGTGACGATCACGACGTTCCAGGTCGGCGTCTCCGGCGTCGCCTCCCGCTCGCGGTTCACGACGCCCACCCGGAGTGGCGCTTGCAGGATCGTTTCCGCCACGCTCCGGATCGCCAACGTCTTCCCGGTCCCCGTGCCGGCCACGATCCCAAACCCTCGCCCCGACCCCGCCAGGCGGCGGATGTCGTCGCCGTGCTCCCGCTCGAGCAGCGTGTCGAGGCGGAGCCCCAATGCCAATTCGATCGTCTCGCACGCGGCGCGGGTCGGCGCGATGACGATCACCCGCCCCGTGGCGGGCTCGGCGGCCAGGAACGCCTGGGGATCGGGGGGGAGGAAATGATCACGGGAGATACGCACGGCGGGAATATAGAAAAAAGCAGGGGGCGTGCGTGTACGCCCCCCGCGGGGAATCCGCACCACGACCCTGGCCTAGGGCGCCAGGCGCCGCTTCCGGACGATAGCCACTGTCACGCGTGCATCCGGCGGCACGGCCCCAGCATTACGGACGGCGACCCTGCGCCCGCGGAGCGCACTCCCATTGGCCCGGCTGATCACCGGGGCGGCATTCGAGATCCGAGGCGTCGGCGAAGATCACCACGTCCCGCCACCGCGTCGCTGGAGGGGGCGGGGCCGTCGGACCGCGAGGCGAGACGATCGTTGAACCCGGCGGCGCGATGGCGATGCGCGCCGCCGCGCAACCGCTCGCGCCGAGGACGACGGCGAGGACCAGCGCGGCCCTAGTGGTAGCCATGGTAGTGGCGATGCCGGCGACCGTGGCC
>Ga0066710_100002259_pt1 | contig 15377 bp, 12 predicted proteins | sample GraSoiAngelo_159_FD_79666 | JGI IMG/M metagenome (GOLD analysis project Ga0066710, IMG submission 79666) | Grasslands soil microbial communities from the Angelo Coastal Reserve, California, USA - 14_1009_16_40cm | ecosystem: Environmental > Terrestrial > Soil > Grasslands | place: USA...
AAAGTCTACCTAGGAGAGGTACCAACTGTTGAGCCGAAATTAACGGAGGATTTTAGAACAATACTTGGTTGGGCTCAGAAACTCAAAAAGCTTGGAATAAGAGCAAACGCTGACACTCCTCAATCAGCGAAATTAGCACGCACCTATGGCGCAGAAGGAATTGGCTTGTGCAGAACGGAGCGAATGTTCAACGCGCGTGACAGATTGCCAGTCTTTGTTGAAATGATAATGGCAAAAACTGTTGAAGAAAGAAAAAAAGCTTTAGAAAAATTAAGGCTCGGACAAAAAGAAGATTTCAAAGAAATACTCAAGATAATGGAAGGATACCACGTTACAATCAGATTGCTTGACCCACCACTACATGAATTTCTTCCAAATGTTGAAGAACTCATAAACAAAATTCATTCACTTGAGAGCAAAGATTCGTCAGACGAGCTTTCAACAACACGAGCATTCTTTGAAAGAGCAAAGGAACTAGCTGAAATTAATCCCATGATGGGACATAGAGGAGTAAGACTTGGCATCACATATCCAGAGATTTATGAAATGCAAATTAGAGCAATATGTGAGGCAGCCGCCGAATCGATAAGAGACAAAGTCTACATCCATCCTCAGATAATGATACCTCAGGTTGGTGGCGTAAATGAACTAGACTATATCAAAAAAATTTATCAGAGGATAAAATCAGACGTGGAAGCAAAATTTGGCATAAGATTGAAAGTTAATTTTGGTACCATGTTAGAGGTAGTCCGTGCCTGTCTTACGGCTGATGAAATAGCCAAGATAACCGAGTTCTTCAGTTTCGGAACAAATGACCTAACACAGGCGGTATTTAGCTTTAGTAGGGAAGATGCGGAAGGCAAGTTTCTTCCAGAGTATATTGAAAGAGAAATAATGAAAGAAAATCCATTTGAATCGCTTGACGTCAATGGCGTTGGAAGTTTAATGCAGATAGCAATATCAAAAGGCCGAAGTGTTAAACCAAATCTTGAGATTGGAATATGTGGAGAACATGGAGGAGATCCGCTATCAGTAAAATTCTGCCACAAAGCTGGACTAACCTATGTTAGCGCTTCTTCTCATAGAGTACCCATAGCTATATTAGCTGCAGCGCAGGTAGCAATAGAAAAACAAATGAAGACTAGGGCAAAATCTAGTCGACGAAAATAATGGTTTAAACTAATTCAAACTCAGCAAAATCATTATGCTAATTTTGCTTCAGCCAAGTGCATGATATTGTAAACTTGCGTGTAGCATTTCTTCGTAAGCCTTCTATGCTTGTATTTTTGCTAACGAGTTTATATACAAAGAAAAAAAATTTCTTTTAACCAACTAAAGAAGTGCATAGTCTTGTATGGGACTACACAGATTCTGATCCTGAATAATTGAACATATTGATTCAAAAGTTACACATGATTCCTTAAGTAGAAGGATGACGTATACAAACATGTGATCTATTTGCCAAAAGCTATATTTCCAGGTTCTTCACTGGAAAGCCTTTTGTGACAAGTACGGTAAAGGGCTTTAGACTAGATGACGAAATCATAGACGAATTAGGTAGAGATTCAAGGAAAAGAAGAATTACCCTTAGCAATCATGTTTGTAGTATCTTAACTAACTATAATGGAAGTTATCGACATTTGGAAAGGCTACATTATGTTTGGTCTAGCAGGGAATTGATGACAGAGCTGATTAAAAACGTCGACTCCAAGTGCATTGAAAAACTTGGTGATGTTATCGCAAAAGACTTGAAAAAACAAATTAGGTATTCACAAGGCGAGTTTGATGTACAAGCCGTGATGCAGACTATAGAATCCAATTGCTTGATTCAGGACATACCATTTACTGAAAAAGACTTGGAAGGCGGGTCTGTAAGATATACTCTTTTTCACGAATTGGGCAAGACTTGGACTAGTATAACTAAAATGGTCTTTGAGAAAATATTCAAAGATACCACCACGCGATTTACGGATTTTGTTGGTAACGGTGATTACATGAGTTTTACGATTTCCCACGATTAAGATATTTTTCTAGAATTTTTTACTTGCGGTACTATTCTTTTTCCGCTATTTGCGCAGTTGTTAATATTTTCCCAGTTTGAGAATCAATTGAGAGTACATGAGTTGCCAGAGTACCTAATGAGGACGTAACTACTTGTACAAGCCAAATTCCTTTTAGAAGATTTGTGCTTTTTATATTGACAAAATTAAAATTTTGTCGAAAAAACTTTGATGCGATATCATTTGCATCCTCAACGCTGATTTTACTCAAGTGCGGTCTCTTATCTACCTCAGCCTCTGATCGATCATTTTCAATAGCTGTCATACTATACCCTCCACAAAGTCTTCTCCATCTTTCTAAATAAAGAGCGAGTTTACATTGTTGCATGTTGTAAAATTGTCCATATTGTCCATTTGTAAAATATTAGCCATTAACTGGCGCGCAGAATAAAAAGAACACCAGAAGATGATCTGCTTATCCTTTGTACCAATCCCCTCCGCTGTTAGAAAAATAAGAATAGATGTAAGGACAGTGGAAATACAAGCGTATGCGGTGAAAAAGATCGCATAAAAGCTGGCCTATGTCTAATTCTTGTTAAAATAATTCAATGAAATGTGAATCTTTTCGTAATTTGGTATAGGATTACGCAATAGACTTTTGTCTGTTCAAATCTAGGGACTCTCTTACACTTGGCTCAAGATAACATTATTACATTTGACTAAACTAAAGTACATGCTAAAACCATATGGAATCCGTAATGAAAGTTTAAGCTAATTTTGTGTGTTAAAGGCTAGGGGCACGTTACTGACAGTGTTGTTGTATCAGAGCTTCTGGCATGAGTACTGTCACCACGATAAGTTCCAGTTATCGAGTCTGAAAATTCGACACACGTATCCAGTGCACCGTAGAAATATACGATATCACATGTGCTTGTGTTAGTGGAACCAGCTACAGATGTCAATGTGCATGAATCTGGACCAAAGGGTACAGACAAGTCACTACTCTTCCATATGACCAGTCCAGTTGGAATACTCTGGGGGCCAGGACTTGAATCGACAACTGTTACATGAAATGTTACAGAATCTTTGCTATTACTTGTTGTCGCTGGCTTTGGCGTAACGGTAGTAGTTGTAGTATCAGTAGATACTGTTAGAGCTGACGAGCCAGAGCTTGTGCCATGGGTACCATCACCTGGATACGTTGCAGTTATTGTAACAGACCCTATCTTTAATGGAGTGTATGATACGATACATGTACTTGAATCGCCACCGCCTGTTGGTCCAAGTGTGCATGTTGTACCACTAAAGGTACCACCTGCACCGTTATCACTCCATGATACGGTACCTGTTGGAGCAGTTCTTCCGCTGCCGCTTGTGTCAGTAACTATTACAGTGAAGGGTTTGGGTTTTCCAGCAGTTCCATTTGCTGGGTTTGTTTCGGCTGTTTTTACGGTAGTCCTGGTGATATGGAGATATACTGTAAGAGCTGATGAGCCAGAGCTTGTACCATGGGTACCATCACCTTGATACGTTGCAGTTATTGTTACAGGACCTGTCTTTAATGGAGTGTATGATATTATACACTGGCTGATGTCAGGAGTTGCTGTTGCCAGTGTGCATGTCGAACTACCAAAGGTACCGCCTGCACCGTTATCACCCCATGATACGGTACCTGTTGGAGCAGTCTTTGTACCTGTATTTGAGTCATAAACTGATGCCTTGAAGTTCTTTGCAACTCCAACGGTACCATTTGCTGGGTTTGGTATTATTGTAGTTGTAGTGGTACGGAGATTTACTGTTAATGTTGATGTGCCGGAGCTTGTGCTGTGTGTAGTGTCACCTGAATAAGTTGCAGTAATTGTAGTGGGGCCTGTACCAGCAGTGATTAATGTATTGTCAATCTCTGCAGTTAATGTCCGTCCAGGTCCACACTCTGTACATCCGTCATGCTGTATGAAATTCAAATTATTGTTATAGTCAGTTGCTGCAATATCCAAAGTCACCGGGGAACCTGCAACATTGATAGTTCTAGCCGGATCAGAGAACACACTTAAAATCAATTGGGTTTGCACTCTTTCTAGTTTGACATAATATTGTGTATTTGATACAATTGGAATTCCCGCAGAGAGTGCACCTCCAATACCACGTTGCACAAACAATTTATCAACATCAACACCATGTTCAACACTTATCATATTTGAGGGTGATTGAGAAAATGGATCGTCCGATGTGGCGGTAAGATCAAATATATAGCTTCTTGCAAGTGATGATGCAGTATATTCATAATCGAAATATGCAATCCATTCGTGTGATGGCAATGTGGTGGACAATTGCTTGTAAACTCGGTTTTGATCTACACCACTACCTCCTATTTCATCATTGTATTTCACCACCCCAGGAAAGGATGGACTATTTACCGTGACTGAAGTTCCTATCTGAGTCCATCCTGCGTTACTTGAATAATCATCTTGAAAGATTACGTTTCCGCTCGTACTAACTTGTCCTGTCTTTGGAGTGTATGATACGATACACTGGCTGATATCAGGAGTTGCTGTTGCCAGTGTGCATGTCGAACTACCAAAGGTACCACCTGCACCGTTATCACTCCAGGATATAGTACCTGTTGGAGCAGTCTTTGTACCAACGTTTGAGTCATAAACTGATGCCTTGAAGTTCTTGGGTACACCAACAGTTCCAGTTGCCGGGTTTGGTATTACACTACTGCTTGTACTTCGCAAGGGTGAACATGAATTGATAATTGGATTACCTTTGAATACACCTTCATTGTTGAATACTCCGCCGCAATTGTTCCTAAATGTACCGTTAGTGTTATCAAATATGGTGGTTTGAGAACCATTGATGTTATTTATGATGCCAGAATTAGACATCAAACCACCATTATTGCTAAAATATGCCCCAAGTGTGTCATTGATGGTACCTTGATTGTTGTTGATCACTCCATGGTTATCGATGACAGCATCATTACCAAAGGCCACAATGGTTCCATTATCGTTGTTTAGGATGCCACCTGATCTGACTGTTATTACGTCAACCATTTTAATAAAACCCTCATTATTAACGACCCCGCTATTATCAATGCAACATTCACCGGATAACTGCCCATTGTTGTTAACTATGCCAGTTGCAGTGTTAGTGATGGCGCAATTACTACATGATCCGGTATTATCGAATTCTCCGGAATTGGTAAGACCCCCAGCATAGAGGCCAAGGCTTCCCATGTTGTTTAATTTGCCAGCATTAAATAAATGGGCACCCTCTCCAGTTAGTGATGCTCCTTGATAGTTGTTGATTTCAGCTCCGTTGGAATTAGTAAAGGACGATGTGCTTTGCATCTGGATAGTATTCATATTATTTAGCTTTCCGTCATTTGTTATGGTTGATCTTCCGGTATCGGAAGGTGGTGTAATGATGAGTCCAGTGTTATTTATTTGACCAGCAACATGGTTTGTCATTGTAAAACCCGGATCTATTTTAAGCGAACCTCCTGACAAAATGTAAATTGTTCCGTTGTTATCAAGTGAACTATCCATAGTAAGTGTCGCGCCACTGTTGATTTGCAGTACATCTCCCTGATTTATTACCAGAGGAGTTGTCTGGTCTGTGTCTGAATTGATTATCGTAGCTGCACTATTTGTTGTAGCAGATGCAGTATTAGACGGAGCGCTTGTTCCAACTGAATTTATAGCTGATACTCGATAAGCGTAAGTGGTACTAGCAGCAAGTCCAGTATCAGAATATGTTGTTGAAGTTGAACCAGTATTGGATACAATAGTAGACCAAGTGGTACCGCCATCAGTTGACTTTTCTATCTTGTATCCTGTTATAGCAGAACCACCGTTATTTGATGGGGCAGTCCAGGATAGATTGATTTGTGATGATGATACCGTCGTTGCAGTCAGTCCAGTTGGAGGCTGTGGTGTAGATGGAGAATTACAGGAAGCCGTTCCGGAAAGATCGTCAGTAATCTCAAAGACAGAGACAGTGAAAGAGCCCCCGATGTAGACATCACGTGAGCTGTCAAGTGCAATAGCGTATCCAGTGCCATCGGTAAGATATGTTGATGCTAAAAGTGAGGAAAGGGACGGGTCGAACTTGGAGATAAATATTCCACCATTAGCAAAAGCATAGGTACTCTTGTAAGCGCAAGCAGTGGTCGGATAATTTGATGATAATGTAAGACCTGTAATGTAGACATTGCCAGAGCTGTCAAGAGCAATGCCATAAGGATCGTCATTACTTGAACCACCAATAAATGTAGATGCTAAAAGCGTGGAAAGAGAGGAGTCAAACTCGGTGACAAATGCGTCACCTTGATTACCAAAATCACTACCACGAAATGTTCTCTGATATGCACCGGTAGTGGTTGGGTAATTTGATGCCCATGTATATCCTGTAATGTAGACATTGCCTGTGCTGTCAAGGGCTATGGCAGTAGCGGTTCCAGCACCGGGGGATGCGGACGCTAAAAGTGAAAGCGTTGAGTTGTACTTGTAGACGCCTACACCACCGCCAGTAGTGTAGATATTGCCAGAACTATCAAGGGCAATGGCGTTGCCACCTCCAATAGATGTGGATGCTAAAAGTGAGGAAAGGGACGGATCGAACTTTTTTACACCCGTACCAACGACGTAGACGTTGCCAGAACTATCAAGAGCTATGGCATTGCTACTAAAACTGTCTATAAACGTGGATGCCAAAAGTGAGGAAAGAGATGGGTTGAGCTTGGATACAAATGAGAGACCCCTAGCAGTCTGGTAAGCATTAGAGGTGTACGGGTAATTTGCTGGGTTTACACCCGTAATGTAGACATTACCGGAGCTGTCAAGGGCTATGGCCACCGGGCTCCAGTCATCCTCTGTAGTGCCAATGAATGTAGATGCTAAAAGTGTAGAAAGAGATGGGTCGAGCTTGGATACAAAATAGTTAGAAACATTACGCTGAGAATCTGGATAACAAGAATTGCAAGTAGAATCAAAGGTTGTCTGATAAGCGCCAGGAGTGGTTGGATAATTTGGTGCCCCTGTAAAACCTGTAATATAGACATTGCCAGATCTGTCACGGGCCATGCCAGTATCGTAGCCACTGCCGAGAGTTTTAGATGCTAAAAGTGGATCTATGATGAGAGGAAAGTGTTTATCATAATTTCCTACCGTAAATCCATACGAGTTGCCAGATACGACATATGATACCTCGATTCCATGTCGCATGCCGTTTATCTCCTGGTATGCAACTGGTCTTGTCATGGATACTGTTCCAAGCTGTGTTCCAATCAAGAGCTTGCCTTCCTTGTCTACCGAAATAGAATTAATTCCATCTAATGCAACTCTGATACTATTTACGTTACCACCGGGGTGTATCGTAAATATCTTCTCCGTACTTTTGCCGTAAGCTTTTAGTGTGATATCAACTTGAGGCCAGACCGACCCGAGGCTTAGAGTATTGTATGTAGGGGCATTACTTTTCCATGAATCCTTGTTTCCGACAAAATAGCTGACTTGTGAGCTGCTCTTGTCAATACCGCGTGGATTTATGGTCCCATATGAACCGATGAATGTCTCATCGACGGCAATACCACTAATCCGGGTGCCAACATTACTGTTAGGTTTGAAATCGTGTTGCATAAATGAATACCTCAACCCATGACTTGTGACAAAGACCGTTCCTGCAAATGTTTCTGCGTAGTATTTCACTTGTGAATTTACTTGTCCAATATTTTGTATAAACGGAAGTGCAAGCTTTGCAAGTTTTGATTTATCAGTATCTGAAATTGTTTCGGATTGTAATTTTTTGGTTGCTGAATCCGTACCGACTTGCTTGAAATCTTGTAAAGCCGTCTTTGTTGTTGTATCAAACTGTGCGGCTGTCAATTGTGGGTCTTGGCTTGCTTGAACTGGAACAGTAAAATCTGTTTGTGCGAAAAGAGAAAGCACCAATATGATGCCGAGGGTGACAGAAAAAATTAATTTCAAAGTCTTCATCTTGTACCGCCTTGTGATCTGCCTTCAACCCCTGTCAAACTCAAACCAACCAGGTATTCTGGTGCAAAGCTCTATTTATGACGGACGTAGAATTTTTCGATAAGATTCTTCTCTAGGATTTCTCATCATACTCAATATTATCACTTCCAACAATTTGGGCAAGATTATGATACAAAATTAGGTGGCTGATTCATTTTTATCTATTTAACTAATGGCAAAGTATACGGTTATGACAATTTGGCTTCAGCCAAGTGTATGAATTTGTAAACTTTGCACTGATTGGTCTCTTGTTTGCACACCTGCAGGTATGAGCGATCTCAGCTATCATACCTAAAGTAAAAGTCTAGGGCATCGGACCACATCATAAAACCTCCATTTTTTGATTTCAGAAAAATCTCCATTATGATATAATATTGATTACCATTTCTGGGAGACCGCATTTTTATAATTCAAAATGCTTATCCTAAATCGGATAAAGACATGAGTGAGGATCTAATCGGTTACAGAAGAACAATTTCGTATGATGCGTTGTTTATACAATACCTCATTGATATGATGCAAGAAGTAAATGGACTAAAAGTAAATACAATAACAAATGATACAGAAGAAATCAAAAAACACTCTGAAAAAATCAAAACTATTCTATTAGCAATGATGAATGCACACTTTGAGTGCTTTATGAATCATAATGACTTTTGTAACTGATCGTTCAAGAGCTGTTGGACTTAGTTTTAAAGAAAGTTTGTTGAACTAGTTCACAAGATCTCTTGGAGGAAGTATCTACGGTACGAAAATTACGGTATTATCAATCTGTGCCGTCAGAGTTCGTGAATCACCACAATATTTACACCCATCATGTTGCAAGTAATCCAAATTGCTAAGGTCGTTTCCCGTTATGTCTAAAGTTACTGGCGACCCTGAGATTTGCAGAGTCCTTGCAGGATCAGAGAATAATTTTAGTGTCAGTAGAGAAGATGTCTTTTCCAAGGTCACATAATATTGAATATCTGGTGAGATTGGAATTCCAGCACTTGAAGTGCCCGCCGGATGGACTTGTGCAGATAATTGATTATCACCGTTAAAATTACCATCATCTGTTTTTGTTTCATTTAACTAATGGCAAAGTATACGTTTATGACAATTTGGCTTCAGCAAAGTTGATGTGGAATGGCTTGCAATAAATCACCACTGTATCATAGGTCTTAAGGTCCACACCGTTTAGAGCATAGTTTTGGTCCCCAACACTTCCTTTTAGCTTACCCAAATCTATACCAGTTGCGATATCACCACCATTTGTCATGAATACGTGGAGATCTGGGCCATTAGTCACCTCAAAATCCTGAAAACGGAGAAAGGCAACCTTTCCAACTGAAATTATTATCGCTTTACCTTTAGCGTCGTTTCCGTTTAGTCCAACAAAAGATCCTTGTTTTGAATATATGATAGATTGCGAACCTGCACCTATTTTTGAAGCCATGTCTTGGATGCTCTCTGACACTGTTGTCGGAAATTTCCTTGCCTCTTCCAGTATGAGGCCTATTGTTTTCTGGGGCATCTTTTGCACCAGGGCTTCCCTCTGCGAATCTACCATGTTAACAAATTTATCATACGTTAAACCGCTTTGTATCTGATCTAAAGCCTTTGGGAGTTCTTCTTCTATAGTTTTTTTGCCTAATTGTAGAACGCCTATGTAATAAAGTCCAACTATAGCTGCACCTATGATTATTGCTATCACAACCCCTCTTAGCATAACACAGTTTGTAAAATCAAAGTATTAAGGATTGAAGAATATTGAAATATCGATCTAGGATAATCAAATTACAAACATGCTTCCACGGCTTGAGTCTATAAAGCAAGCCAGACTAAAAATTGGTTTGACACAACAAAAGCTTGCTGCCCTTACTGGAGTTAGTACCTCCATGATAAATCAAATTGAATCAGGTAGATGTCAGCCAAGCTATGCAACTGCAAGAAAGATTTTCGAAGTGTTATGGTCCCTTGAGAGCCAGTCTTCAATGAAGGCAGGAGACATTTGCAGTAAGGAAATTGCAAAACTAAAGACCACAGATTCTCTGCATGATGCTATAAAGAAGATGCAGGACCTATCCATTAGTCAGATTCCAGTCTTTGATGGAAACGAGGTAGTAGGTGTGATAACAGAAGATGGAATAGTAAAACATCTTCTTGATAGTGATGAGAGCCAGAGAAAGAAGATAAGGCTGTCTGAAATAATGGACCCAAGACCGCCAATAGTAGACTATAACACACCTGTGAAGACTCTGGTTTCGCTGATAAGATACTCAAAATGTGTTTTGGTATCAAAACATAGCAAAATTGTTGGAATAATTACTGCCTCAGATACGCTAAAGCTAGTCGAGTAAAACTATTTAGGATGAGAGCAGAGCTCTGTTAAAACGCCATGAATAGATTTTGGATGGATAAACGTAATCTTTGTACCTTGTGAACCAGGTCTGACTTCTCCAAGAAATCTTATTCCACAGCCTTTCATTCTTTCTACTTCAGATTCTATCTCATCAGTTTCAAGTGCGATATGATGAAGTCCCTCTCCTCTTGTTTCTAAAAACTTTTTAATCGGACTTGAATCCTTTGTAGGTTCCATAAGTTCGATTCTTGAATTGTTTAGGTGAAGTATTGCAACTCTCACCCCTTCACTCTCTATTGTTTCAAATTCTATTTCCTTTATTCCAAGAGCTGTCTTGTATTGCTTGACAGCTTCATCTAAATTATTTACCGCTATTGCAACATGATCAATTCTCATTTTAGAAGGTCTCCTTTGGCTGATATATACCAAAAACTTCTCGAAACGTATTGCTAATCTCTCCAAGTGTAGCATAGCTTCGTACTGATTCCAAAATGTAAGGCATCAGATTTTCAGCTTTTTCTGCAACACTTTTCATTTTTGAAAGAGCGTTTTCAGCTTTTCTGTTATCACGTGTGTTGCGCAATTCTCTAAGGTTTTGTGTCTGTTTTACCTGAATACTGTTATCTATTTTCATAATTTCTTGTTTTTGTTCTGCTGTATCAGTGAACTTGTTTACCCCAACAATAATCCTGTCACCCTTGTCTATTTCCTGTTTTAGTCTGTATGCATTTTGCCTAATCTCTGACTGGAAAAATCCTCGTTCTATTCCAACCAACGAGCCTCCCATCCTATCTATCTTCTTGAGATACTTGTTTACCTCATCTTCTATCGTATCAGTAAGATGTTCTACATAGTAGGAGCCAGCCATTGGATCAACTGTTTTTGTAATTCCGCTCTCATGACCCACAATTTGTTGCGTTCTAAGTGCTATCTTGACTGCGGCTTCGGTCGGGAGCGCAAGTGCCTCATCTTTTGAATTGGTATGAAGTGACTGACAACCTCCAAGTACAGCTGCCATTGATTGAATTGCGACCCGAACGATATTGTTGTCAGGTTGCTGAGCAGTTAACGATTCGCCGCTTGTTTGCACATGAAACTTTAGCTGCAATGATTTTGGATCGCGTGCATGAAACCTCTCCTTTAGGATCTTTGCGTATATTCTTCTTGCTACTCTAAACTTTGCAATTTCTTCCAAAAACTCGCTTGTGCAACAAAAGAAGAACGACAATCTTGGAGCAAATTTATCTATCTTCAAGCCACGGTCTATACATGTTTGTATGTACTCAATGGCATTTGCCAGCGTAAATGCAACTTCCTGAATTGCATTGCAGCCAGCCTCCCTCATGTGATATCCTGATATCGAAATAGGATACCATTGAGGAACTTTCTTTGAACAATATTCTATCATGTCACCAATTAGTCTCATTGATGGTCTTGGGGGATAGATGTAGGTGTTTCTTGCAATGTATTCTTTTAGAATATCATTCTGAGTTGTTCCTCTGAGTTGTTCGCTTTTTACTCCCTGTGATTCTCCCGTTGCGATATACAACGACAGTAAAGTAGATGCAGTCGAGTTAATTGTCATCGAAGTACTTACTTTGTCAAGCGGTATTCCGTTAAAACATGTCATCATGTCTTTGAGTGAGGTAATTGAGACTCCAACTTTTCCCACTTCTCCTTCTGCATGTGGGTCATCAGCATCATATCCTATCTGGGTTGGCAAGTCAAAGGCCATGCTCAGACCTGTCTGTCCCCTCTCAAGAAGATACTTGAATCTCTGATTTGTTTGGTCAGCGGTGCCAAAGCCTGTGTACTGCCTCATTGTCCAAAGTCTATCCCGATACATTCCTGGGTGGATTCCTCTTGTGAAGGGGTGCTTTCCAGGCTGTTCGCTTTTACTGCGAGGTTTTACCGTGAAGTCATAGAATCGTTTTACAGGAATGTTTGAGTCCGTCTTTATTTTATCCATAAAATCACTTTAACATCTTTGATATCTTCTCTGCTGCTTCAAATGGATCGAGCTCTTTTGTTTGTACTTTTTTTAGGTATTTAGCATAAGTGTTACTTGAGTCAAGCACGTTGCTCACCTTCTTTTTTAGATTATTTAAAACAATATCCCGAAGTTCTGCATCAAGTCGTTCTTGCTCTTGCGATTTTTTGGTTTTCCTTTTTGCATCTGCTAGTTCTTTTAGTTTCTTGGCAAGCTCTACAATTCCCTTGTTTGATTTGGCCGAAGTCATCATTATTGTGGGGTTTTTGTCTGACATGCCAATGAAATCTCTTACAGAGTCAAAGAGCTGGTTTGCACCTTGAAGGTCACTTTTGTTTATCAAATAAATGTCACCAATTTCACTCAGGCCTGCCTTTATTGTTTGAATGTTATCGCCAGTATTTGGATTGAAGACTACTACTGTGACATCAACAACCTTTGAGATATCAACATCGGTCTGACCCGCACCCACGCTCTCAATAATTATAGGATCAAATCCTGCAAACTCAAGAATCCGAATGCTGTTTCTTAGGGAAGAGGAGATTGCTCCAGTAGCACCACGAGATGCCATACTTCGAATGTATGTGCCCGAATCGGTAGACTCGGTCATTCTTACCCGGTCGCCAAGTATTGCACCTCCTGTAATGTGGCTTGTCGGATCTATAGCAAGAACTGCTGCTTTGTAACCTAGTTTGTTTAGCTCAAGACTGGTCTTGTTTATCAGAGTGCTCTTGCCGGCACCCGCAGGACCGGTAATTCCTATCGTGATAGACTTGCCTGAATTCTTGAATATCTTTTTGATGAGAGTTTTTGCTTCCTTCTCGTTGTTTTCTACGATCGAGATTGCGCGCGCAATAGCCCTACGTTTTCCGTGCTTGAGTTCAGATACCAAATCCATATAGAACAATCACGTAGTCAATCCACCAATAAAATCTTCTTGTTCTGATCTTTTTCTTTAAGAAAGTATCTGGAATTTGCCGTTAACGATTATTTTCAAATAAAGGTTTTAAAGACCAAAAATTACTTCTTGAATCATGTCTCAAAAAGCCCAAACAAAGAGAATTAGAATTCTTGTAGCCAAATTAGGGCTAGACGGACATGACAGAGGTGCTCTTGTACTGTGTCGTGCCTTTAGAGATGCTGGTATGGAAGTCATTTACTCAGGATTGTTTGCAACTCCGGAAAGGGTTGCCCAGATTGCTGAAGATGAAGACGTGGATGTTGTAGCGTTGAGTCTGCTAAACGGAGCTCACTTGACACTATTTCCACGAGTTGTAAAAGCACTCAAAGAAAAGGGAATCACTGATGTTCTTGTAATAGGTGGTGGAGTAATACCTGAAGATGACAAGTCAGAGCTTGAAAAGGCAGGTGTCCGTGGAAACTTTGGTCCTGGAACTCCGCTTCCATCAATTGTTGATTTTATTCACTCTCATCTGACAAAGAGTAAGAAAAACTAGCTACTCTGTTGAATCAGGCCACATCATCTTTCGCATGTTCCTGCCTACTTTTTCTATCTGGTGTGCCTCGATTTGTTTCATGTATCTATCAAATGCATTCTTTCCGTTTTTCTTGTAGTCGCTTATCCATTCTTGGTTAAATGTTCCATCCTGGATCAACTTTAGGGCTTTTTTCATCTTTTCTTTGACATCCTTGTCCATTACCACGGGACCTCTTGTAAGCCCGCCGTATCTTGCGGTTTCACTTACCCTTCTGTACATTCCAGCTATTCCATATCTTTGAATCATGTCAACTATTAGCTTAAGTTCGTGCAGTACCTCAAAGTATGCAATCTCTGGCTGATATCCTGCCTCTACTAGTGTTTCAAACGCGTTCATTATCATAGAAGCGGCGCCGCCACAAAGGTCTACTTGCTCTCCAAACCAATCGGTTTCGACTTCCTCTTTGAACGTAGTCTCTATTACACCAGCTCGTGTGCTCCCAATTCCTTTTGCAATTGCAAGCGTTCGCTCCCATGCTTTTTTAGTATAATCCTGATGGACTGCAACAATTGATGGAGTCCCAAATCCTTGTTGGTATGTCTCTCGTACTTTTGAGCCTGGACCCTTTGGTGCTACCATTATCACATCTACATCTTTTGGAGCATTTATCCACCCCCAGTAAATCGCGGCTGCGTGCGAAAATGACAAGGCTTTTCCTACCTTCAAGTATGGCTCTATCTGTTCTTTGTAAACTTGAGCTTGAACCATATCAGGAATCAAAACGTGGATAATGTCGGCTTTTTCACATGCTTTTGGTATAGACATAACTTCATGACCATCATCTTTTGCTTTTTGCCAGCTAGAACCTGATTCCTGCAGGCCAACCACAACATTAAGGCCAGAATCCTTGAGGTTATTTGATTGGGCATTTCCTTGGATACCATATCCAAGTACTGCTATAGTTTGATTTTTTATAGGATCTAAACTAACATCAGAGTCTTTCCAAATCCTTGCCATGCTGGACCCTTAAAATTAATGGAAATAAAAATGTACAACCTGCTCAGATACAAATCACATCATGAACAGATTTTAGTCGGAAATTCTAACTAACCATATGACTGCGGACTACTTGGCTATCATAAAAAATTCAATTTCAATTTACTAAAAAGAATTACAAAAGGCTTATGATTTTCTAAGAGAGCTTAAAGCGTTGTTTCCTTACCGCAATTTATGCATCTAACAATCGTCTGTTTTGCCTTTAACCTATCAAATTTTTTGGATCCGCAGTGGGAACATATAGGACACGCTCGCGCCTTTTCCATACCTGAGTAATCTTATGCATAACACAATATCAGTTTGTCTTTGTTAATCAGTCATAACCAAAGAGAGTTTATCAGGTAGATTTTTGCACGTTCTGATGTGGACAAAGTCATCAAATTTTCATCAGATGATGATGAAATCAACCTGGAGTACCTCTACACCATAGGTTTGTCCCATGCAAAACGTGGTAAACCCCGTGATGCTATATTCTATTTCGACAAAGTCCTTTCAGTAGAACCAAACCAC
>Ga0066710_100002261_pt1 | contig 15367 bp, 12 predicted proteins | sample GraSoiAngelo_159_FD_79666 | JGI IMG/M metagenome (GOLD analysis project Ga0066710, IMG submission 79666) | Grasslands soil microbial communities from the Angelo Coastal Reserve, California, USA - 14_1009_16_40cm | ecosystem: Environmental > Terrestrial > Soil > Grasslands | place: USA...
AGGAAGCTCGTGCCGTGTGCGAGCGGGTCGAGGGCGAACAGCTCGGCGAGCGTTTGCCCGACATCGGCGAACGTGGGCCTGGTTCCGAGGTCGACGCCCCGTCGGACCCGGGCTCCCGTCACGAGCAGCGGGACGTACTCCCTCGAGTGGTCGGTGCTGGGTGTGGTCGGGTCGTTGCCGTGGTCCGCGGTTACAACGAGCAGATCCTGTGGCCGCAGCCTCGGCAGGAGCCCGGCGAGCCGCGCGTCGAACCGTTCGAGGTTCGCCGCATAACCCATCACGTCGTTCCGATGGCCAAACTGGGTATCGAATTCCACGAGGTTCGCGAACACGAGCCCCCTGTCGAGCGTCGCCACCTCTTCGATCACCCGGTCCATCCCTTCTTCGTCGCTCGCCGTGTGCACCGCCCGGCTGACTCCCCGCCTGGCAAAGAGATCCTCGATCTTGCCGATGGCGACTACCGGCAGCGCCGACGCCTTGACGCGGTCGAGCAGCGTCTCGCCCAACGGAGGACGGGCGTAGTCCCGACGGTTCGCCGTGCGGGTGAAACGACCCGGCGCGCCGATGAAAGGTCGGGCGATGACGCGACCGACACCCAGACCTTCCACGACCAGGCTGTAGGCCGTCTCGCACGCGCGATACAGCTCCTCGAGGGGGACGACGTCTTCGTGCGCGGCGATCTGAAACACGCTGTCGGCGGAGGTATAGACGATCCATGCGCCCGTGCGGAGGTGCTCGGCACCAACCGCCGCGATGATCTCGGTGCCCGACGCGACCGTGTTCCCGAGCACGGGACGGCCGGTCCGTCGCGAGAACTCGGCAAGAACGTCGGCTGGGAAACCGTCGGGAAACACGGGGAACGGCCGATCGAGCACGATCCCCATGAGCTCCCAGTGGCCAGTCACCGAGTCCTTCCCCGGCGATGCCTCGGCCATCCTCCCGACCGCGCCCTCGCCCGGCTCCATACGGGAAGGGCTACCGATGGCGGCCACGCGTCCCAGTCCGAGCGCCCTCAAGGTCGGGACCTTCAGCGGAATGCGGCTCGCGATGTTACCGAGCGTGTTGCTCCCGCCATCGCCGTACGCCTGTGCGTCGGGCAACTCGCCGATCCCGACGCCGTCAAGCACAATCAGGATGACCCGTGTGAACAGAGGGATGCTTCGTCTCCCGCCCCGAGCAGCCGTAGATCGAGGAAGCGACTGACGGCGTCGATCGTGGCAATCGACTCGCCGGGACCGTCGAACCACCGTAGGTTAGGCTCTTTGCGAAACCAGATCAACTGACGACGCGCGTACCGGCGGTTCTCCTGCGCGATGAGCGCTCTCGTTGATGGCTCGTCCCGCACGCCGTGCAGGTGTTCGAGCGCCTGCCGGTACACCAGCCCGCCGAACGGCCTGGCGCCCTCGGGCACCCCCTTGAGCAGCAGGCCGCGAATCTCGTCGAGCAGCCCCTGCTCGAACTGCTGCTCCACGCGCCGCGTGACCCGATCCGACGTCAAGCGCGCCGGCAGACGCAAACCGAGCGGGAGCACTTCGAGATCGGGGATTTCAGAGCGGGTCTCGGCAAAGTGTGCCGTCAGCGGCCGGCCCGTGAGAAGGAACACCTCGAGCGCGCGAACGACGCGTTTGGTGTCCCGTGGTTGAATGCGCCGGCCTGATTCAGGATCGAACCGACCGAGCATCCGGTGGAGAAACGCCGCGCCTCGACGGTTGGCGATTGACTCGAGGCGCGCACGCAGCGCCGCGTTTCGTCCGGGACCGGGAAACAGTCCACGCGTCAGCGCCCGGTAGTAGAAGCCCGTCCCTCCGGCAACGATCGCCCGCCGCCCGCGCGCTTGAATGTCCCGGATGGCGAGAGCGGCGTCGCGGGCATATTGTGCGGCCGTGTAGTCGTCGCACGGGTCGGCGATGTCCATCAGATGGTGAGGAACGCCCCGGCGCCCCGCCGGCGGGAGCTTGTCCGTCCCGATGTCGAATCCCCGATACACGGCCGTCGAGTCGCAGTTGACGATCTCGCCGCCGTAGCGCTCGGCAACCGACAGGGCGAGGGCGCTCTTGCCCGACGCGGTCGGTCCGAGAATCGCAATGACGATGGGACTAACCACGGAGCCGAACCAGCAGGTAGATCAGAAACACGCCGAGCGCGACCACCAGGCCGAGCCGCCCGGACCTGGTCACGGCAGAATCCGGACGACAATCATTGAGGCGGCTCTTCGTTGTAGAAGAAGGTCACCGTGAAGAATGCCTTGTCGGAGGGGTACTCGGGCGGCAACGGCTTGGTCGGATTGGACGTCGCGAGCGCGCCGTACGCGGCGTTGTTGAACGCCCCGACGGGACTCGGCCCCACGACAGCAAGATCGCTGATGCTGCCGTCCTTGTGCACGTTGAAGGTCACCACCACGTGACCCTGCATCGTCATGGCGGCGTAGGGAATGAGCCAATTGCGCTTGACCTGGGCGATGAAGTACCGAATCCATGGCCCAAACTCGACACCCTTGGTGTCGAACTGGATCGCCGGTCCGAAGGCCCCGCCGGTGCCCCCCGGATTCTCGAACTGATCACGTTGCACGTAGCGTTGCAGGTTGCGAAGCGCGTCGCCGAGCGAACCGCCCGGCGCCTGCGCGCGTCCCACTCCGGAGGTCGGCGCGCGGTTCGACGGAAGCTGCAGCGCGGTCTGGGCTTCGGGGAGCTGGGTGGGAGGAACCGGGGCCGGATCGGTCTGCTGCGCCCGCTCGCCAACCGAGGGATCGGGCGCTGGTCCCTGGCCACGGGCAAGCTGCTGTTCGGACTGCTCGGTCCGCTCGCGGCTGTTCCCGCGGGAATACGGCATCGGATTGGTAGGCGTCTTCGCCCGCTCGGGGGCGCGCGCGGCCCGATCGGCATCCGAGAGCTCGGCCCGATCCGGAGGCTTGGGCGCCTTGGTATCGACCCTGGGTTGCACGAATACAAATCGAGGTGCCTTCTGCTTCTCGAGTTGTGCTTCGAGGGCGGCCTGACGCGCGCGAGCGGCGCTCGCATCGTAGGGAAACAGGCGCGGGGCGAGCAGAATGAACACCACCATCAGGAGGTGGAGGATGATCGACAGCAGGATACCTTCGCGCCAGGAGATGGCGCGGCCGATGGGCGCAATATCGGGATGGTAGTCCTCAAGATCGAAGTACATCTTGCGCTTGACGGCAGTATATCAGCCCGGACCGCGGGGACGCGTAGGGTCCAGTTGGATCAGGCCCCCTTTCGGGCCGTGAACAAGTAAACGATGCCCAGGGTCAAGCGGTTGGCTGCGACTTCCGCAAAGCCGGTCTGTCTGAGGACCGCCGCAAACTCATCGGGGGTGGCGAATGCACGAACCGACGCCGGCAGATACGCATATGCCGCGTTGTGCCTTGAGACGAGACGCCCGATCCGCGGCAGGACGCGATTGAAGTACCACAGGTAGGCGTAGCGCACGATCGGTGTCGTCGGGACGGCAAACTCGAGCACGGCCAGCTTTCCGCCTGGCATCAGCACTCGATGAATTTCGCGGCAGGCGGCTGCCGTGTCTGCCACATTACGGATTCCAAATGCCACCGTCAACGCGTCTGCACACGAGTTCGCCAGGGGAATGTGCGTCGCGTCGCCGCGCACCAGTCTGACGGACTCCTCGAGGCGTCTCCGGCGCACCTTCTCCAGCGCCAAGCGCAGCATGCCTCCAGCGAAGTCGATGCCCACGACGCGTCGCGCACCCGCCTGGGAGGCGGCGACTGCCAGGTCGGCCGTACCCGTGCAGAGGTCGATGACCCGCTCCCGACCGGTCAGAGCCAGCGAACGGACTGCCCGCCTTCGCCACCGGCGATCGATGCCCACGCTCAGCAGGTGGTTGAGCAGGTCGTACTTCGCCGCAATCGCATCGAACATGCCGGCGATCCGCGCGGGTGATTTCGAAAGGTCGGGCGCTTCTCGGTCGAGGTTCGAAGTGGGCACTAGGAGCCCACGCGGCCTGTCCAAGGCGGGTAGAGATCGTGTTCGAGACCGAGCGCGGCAAGGATCTTCCCGGCCATGAAGTCGGCGAGGTCGGCGAGGGTCTTCGGGAGCTGGTAGAAAGCAGGCATGGCCGGCAGGATCAGCGCCCCCGCCTCGGCGCAGAGGACCATGTTCCGCAACTGCGGAAGGCTCATCGGCGTCTCGCGAGGAACAACGACGAGCGTCCGCCGCTCCTTGAGCATGACATCGGCCGCCCGCTCGACGAGGCTTCGCGACAGCCCGTGCGCCACGCCCGCCAGCGTCTTCATCGAGCACGGCACGATGACCATTCCCTCGCACCGGTGGCTGCCGCTTGCCAGGGGCGACCCGAGGTCCCGGTTGCTGTGAAGGGTCAGCGCGGCTGCCCGCAGCTCGGCGCGGTACGTGGATTCGAGGAACGGCACCAGCCTCTCGACGCTCGCTTCTTCGCCGAGCTCGTCCCTGAGCAAACGGCGACCGAAATCGGTGGCGATCAGGTCGACGTCGATCCTCTGGGACAGCAGCGCGGCGACGGTACGAGTCGCGTAGAGCGCTCCGCTCGCACCCGTGATGGCAACCACGATGGACCGGCGCTCACCTGGCATAGATCGAGACGGTCAGGACAACCAGGTAGAGGATGCCGACGTAGCCATTCAGATCGAATGCAAGCTTGACCTGCGAGAGATCGTCGGCGCCGACAAGCGACTGCTCGTAGGCGAGGAGCAGGGCGACGAGCCCCACGCCCGCAAAATAGAACCAGGGCAGCGGCGTCGCCCAGGCGAGCGCCGCCAGCCCGACGACTGCGACCGCGTGCATCGACCGGGAGATGACCAGCGCCGCGCGCACGCCGAAGCGAACGGGGATCGATCGCAGTCCATGTCCCCGATCGAACTCGAGATCTTGACACGCATACAACACGTCGAAGCCACCCACCCATGCGCCAATGGCGACTGCCAGCAGCCACGGCTCCCATCCCGCTCGGCCGCCGACCGCCAGCCAGCCGCCGACAGGCGCGACGGCCATCGCCAGCCCGAGGAAGAGCTGCGTCCAGGTCGTAAAGCGCTTGGCCAGCGAGTACCACCAGACCACCGCCAGGGCGACCGGTGACAGAGCCGCGCACAACGGGCTCAGACGCCACGCCGCGTAGACGAACACGACCGAGGCGACGGCGACAAACAGCGCCGCTTCTCGCCCGCTCATGGCGCCGCGGGGCAGCTCCCGGCCAGCCGTCCTCGGGTTGAGGGCGTCGAACCGCGCATCAACGAGCCGATTGAAGCCCATAGCCGACGATCGGGCCGAGACCATCGCCATCACAATCCAGAAAACGACAGACCAGGTGAGCGGCGCATGTCGCCCGGCAAGCAGCGCTCCGGCCAGCGCGAAGGGCAAAGCAAACACCGAATGGCTGAACCGGACGAACGAGAGATAAAGGGTCAGTCGCTTGAGCATGCATCAATCCAGCGGAGCTGCTCGGGCTGGATCCCGGAAACGAGATATTCTTCCACATCGGCCACAGCGGCCGGAACGTCGACGGCCAGCAGCCGGGCGGTCTTGCCCACGTCGATTGTGCCGTAGTCGGCGTCGAACCCCAGGGCGCGCGCGCCTTGCCGCGTCGCACTGTCCAGCAGGTCGGACGCCGGCACCGACGGCGCGAGCGCCCTCATCGCCGCGAGCTCGGCAAAGACGTTGAGATCTGGGGTGCTGGCCAGGCTATCGGTGCCGACGGCAACCCGGACACCAGAGGCGTAAAAGTCCTCGAGCGGCGGGCTTCCCGCGCCCGTTCTCGCGTTGCTCCTCGGACAGGTGACGAGCGTCGTCCCCCGCGTCGCCAGCCGAGCCAGATCGTCGAGCTGCATCTGAACGCCGTGAATCGCCATGACGCGTTCATCCAGGAACCCGTCGTCGTCCAGGTACTGCACGGGGCTCGTACCCGGTGGAACCCAGGACGGGCTCCATGCACCCATCTCGTCGAGAAACTCCCGCCACGCGCCGGTCCCCGACGCGATGAACTCCATCTCTTCGGGTGACTCGCACAAGTGCACGCTCGTCGGCAGGGACGGAAGGCGGTCCAGCGCCTTTCGAATCGCTCGAAACACCAGGGGCGCAACCGAATAGGGCGCGTGCGGAGCCAGGCTGGCCCGGACGCGCTCAGCCACGCCGAGCGCCTCGAGGCGCCCCATCGCCTGTTCCACGAAGGCCTCGGGGTCAGGGGCATTGAAGCGAATCAGCTCGTGGAACACGACGCCCGCCAGCTCGCTGCGCTTGAGACGCTCAAACGGGATCAGCGTGTTGCTGATGTCGCCAACGAGGGCGGTACCGCACCGAATGGCCTCCGCGATCCCTTCTTCGATGCCAGCCAGGATCTCGGGGGCGCTCGGGTCGCCGACGCGGCCCCTCGACGCGACGACCCCTCGGATCCAATCCACGAAGGCGTCGGCCGGTGGAATCCGACCGCGCAAAAACGACAGCTCCAGGTGGGTGTGTGCGTTGGTCAGGCCTGGCAGGATCGCGACATTTCCGAGCCCGACCTCGTCGTCGCCAGCGCGCTCCTCCCCTCGCCTGCCGAGCGCCGCGACCCGGCCGGCCTTCACGCCAACCCAGCCGTTTCGGAAGGGCGGGCGGCTGATCGGCACCACCCAGGACGCGTGATATCGAGTCAATTCGGGATGACGCGCAGCTGCTTGCCGGCGCGGCTTCTCGCTTCGTACTGACTCAACTCGGCTGGAATGTGTCCGGCGCCGTCTTCTCTGGCCGTGGCCAGCTCGATCATCCGCGGAACATCGATTGCCCGGAAGACTGGATCGCCGAGCACCTCGTAGTGCATATTGCGGCGCTTGGCGATGAACCCGGCATCCTCGACGTTGCGGACGATTTCCGCTTCGTCCATGCAGTAGCTGGCGCCAGCGGCACGGACGACGTTTTCTTCGATCATCACGCTGCCCATGTCATTCGCGCCGTACGCGAGGCTGAGCTGACCGACCTTTCCGCCTTGCGTCACCCACGAGGCCTGCAGGTTGTCGAAGTTGTCGAGCACAATCCGCGAGAGCGCCAGCGTTCTCAGGTAGTCGATCCCCGTCGCCTCCGCACCGCCCAGCTCGGTATGGCTTGGCTGGTAGCTCCAGGTGATGAACGCCGTGAACCCACCGGTTGCGTCCTGCAGCTGCCGGAGCTTCAGCAGGTGCTCCAGGCGCTCCTCATCGGTCTCGACGGTCCCGTACATCATCGTCGCCGTCGTCCTCAGGCCTGCAAGATGCGCGTGGCGCATCACGTCGAGCCATTCCTCCGCGGAAGCCTTCGAGTAGCAATGCAGGAGCTTGCGGACTCTATCGACCAGGATCTCGGCCCCCCCTCCAGGCACGCTATCGAGCCCGGCGTCTATCAACCGCCTGAGCACCTCGGGAACCGACAGCTGAGAGAGCCTCGACAGGTGGATCACCTCGGGAGGCGACAGCGCGTGGAGCTTGAATGCGGGATACCGCTCCTTGACTGCGCGGAACAAATCTTCGTACCACGCGAGCGGCAGGTCGGGGTTGTGCCCACCCTGCAGGAGAAGCTGTACACCTCCGACCGCAATGGTCTCGTCGATCTTGTGAAAGAGCTCGTCGAAGCCGAGCACGTAGCCGTCCGCCGATCCGACGGGCCGGTAGAACGCACAGAACGCGCACTTGGCTACACAGACGTTCGTGTAGTTGACGTTCCGGTCGATGATGTAGGTGACGATCCGGTCCGGGTGCTTGCGCGCGCGGACGGCGTCGGCCAGCCGGCCCAGGAGCGGTGTTGGCGCCTTACGATAGAGCGCGAGGGCCTCGTCTCCGGCGAGCCGGAGTCCTGCGAGCACTTTGTCCGCAACTTGGTTGATGGCGGTCATCAATAGAAGCGCAACCCACGCGTTCCCGTGACGGCTCCCACCTCGCCGGCGTAGCGATAGAAGAGCTCCAGGCCGCTTCGCTCGTCCTCGCCGAGAAGATACTGGATATTATCTCGCAGGTATCGCCCACCCAGGGCGACATGCTCGGACGAGGGGCCGAGGTAGGCGGCCGCAATCTCGTCAGCGTGCTCGACACCGCGATCGCGGGCCTCCTGCAGCGCGCGAACATCGGCCGATTGGAGCACGCCTGGCCGTCCGGCCCAGAAGGCCCAGACAAACGGCAGGCCGGTCGCCCGCGTCCAGACCTCGCCAAGGTCGATTTTCTCGAGCTTCTCAACCCGTTGCGGCCTCGTGGTCGGCTGCAACAGAGCGCTGTCGCCGATGACGAGGGCTGCGTCAGCCCGCGACAGCATGTCGTCGAGGTCGGGCGCAAGGCCCTCGAATCCAGGTTGAATGTGCCAGACACGTGCACACAACACTCGGACGAGTGCAACCGACGTCCGCGAGCTCGTGTCGAGGGCGATCGATCGCAGGTCCGAGACCGGGCGACGGGCAAACAGGGCGACCGACGCCACGGGACCGCGCGAGCTGATGGCGAGCTCGGGGACGACGCGGTAATCACCGCGCAGGTACTCGATCGAAGGGATCAGACCCACGTCGATCGTGCCGGCGTGCAGATGATCAGCGCAGCGGGCCGGCACGTCGAACCGCAGCGAGAACCGGGGCGAGCGGTCGAGGCCGTAGACGAGTGGTCGCGCGTTGAGATAGCCGACGGCGCCGAGCGCTATCAGACCTGGCGCCGGTGTCATCGGATGATCGAATCGAATCGGCCGTCGCGCTCGGCAGGCTCCTGCCCGGCCACCCTGATATTTCGACACACCTCTTCGACCGGAGCCCGCCGCCTGCCCAGCGTGTCGTCGTCAACCGGGGATACGGCGTCCACATCGTCTGCACCCACGGTCAGGGCGACTTGAGCGAGCTTGGGACCGTACAGCGTCCAGTCCACCTGAATCGAGGGCACATTCTCGACCAGCAGCCGTGCCAACGCCACCCGTCTGACGTCGTCGTACCCCGTAGTCGGCGCCAGACGGTTCAGTCGACGTGGAAGCGGTGCAAACGCACGAACGACGCTGACCTCGCGCTGCAGGGCGGCGACCCGTTGGTACCAGGCTACGGCGTCGGCCGCCGGCATCTCGTACACCGTCAGGCGCGCCAGCGAAAGCCCGGCGATGTTGACCTCCTCGATCGAGCGACGCGGGTCTTGCAGGAGGTCGACAGGCGCCTCGGCCACGAGCTCGAGTCCCGCGGACTGAAGCTCTTCGAGCAGCGAACGCAGAGTAACGTGCTCCCGGGCGGCCAGTCCTTCCAGGTCGGCCAGCGAGAACCCGGAGACGGGAACCTTCCCGGCTGCTGCCACGACCTCCCGGGCGCGTTCGATCGCGGACGCGCGTGACGCCGGCACGCCGACAATCTGCACTTCGCCAGCAGCGCGGGGGATTTCGACGGGCAAGCCCGAATCCCCGGCAACCGTCGCGACCCGGACGAAGGTTGTCCTGGAGCCGTGACGGCTCCGCCGGACTTCGTCGGCCTTCATGCCGATCGTGATGATGTCGTGGCTGCTTGCGAGCGTGGAGAGTTCCGCGTCAGTAACCGGCACGACTCAAAGCTTGGAGCCCCCGATCATACTGCAAACCGGTCCGAACGTCGGGCGCGCGCCAAAGTGGCCGCCGCCCTCTTCCCGGCGTCCTCCGCCGTGCGGATCCGTTCGGGCCAGCTGCGTGAGTAGCCCTCCGATGCCCACTTTCTCGTCGCATCGATCCCCATCTTCCCACCGTACGCCGGAAGGTCGCAGGCATCGTCGAGGTCGTCGAGCGGGCCCTTGATCATCTGGACGTCTCGAAGAGGGTCCATGTGGGTCCCGACGATCCACGCCACCTCACGGGTGTCGTGCACGTTGACATCCTTGTCGACGATCAGAATGGTCTTCGAGAACATCAACTGCCCCAGCCCCCAGACGGCGTTCATGATCTTCCGGGCGTGGCCGGGAAAACGCTTGTCGATGGAGATGATGACCAGATTGTGGAAGATGCCCTCGGCCGGGAAGTACATGTCGACGATTTCAGGATGCGTCTTCTGAATGAGCGGCAGGAAGATCCGCTCGCTCGCCATTCCGAGATAGTAGTCCTCCATGGGAGGCCGGCCGACGATCGTGGTCAGGTAGGTAGGCCGCTTGCGCCGGGTCACGCAGGTCAAGTGAAACACCGGAAAATCGTCTGGACGCGAGTAGAAGCCGGTGTGGTCGCCAAACGGGCCCTCCCGGCGACGCTCGCCCGGCTCGACATAGCCTTCGAGGACAATGTGGGCGCTCGCCGGGACTTCCAGATCAACCGTTATGCACTTCACGAGCTCGATCCGGCGACGCGCGAGGAAGCCGCCGAGGATCAGCTCGTCGAGGCCCTCGGGCATCGGCGCCGTCGCGCAGTAGGTCAGGACCGGCTCCGGGCTGAGCGCCACGGCAACGTCGAGGCGGCGGCCCAGACGCTCGGCCACGCGATGATGCTGGGCCCCACCCTTGTGCTGCTGCCAGTGCATGCCCGTTGTCCGCCCGTCGAACACCTGCATCCGGTACGTCCCGATGTTCCGCACGCCCGTTTCGGGGTCCTTCGTGAACACGAGGGGAAGCGTGATGTAACGCCCCCCGTCACCGGGCCAGCACTTGAGGATCGGGAACTCGTCGAGCGTCGCCTCCCTGCTCACGACCTCCTGACACGGGGCGCTCTTGACGACCTTTGGCATGAGATCCCGGAGCCGACCGACCATCGGCAGCATCTTCAGCGCATCGACGAGACCTTCGGGGACCTGCGGCGTCAGCAGTTCGTTGATTTCGCGTGCGAGGGCGTCGAGTGACGGGACGCCGAGCGCCAGACACATCCGCTCGAGCGACCCGAACACGTTGCTCGCGACCGGCATCTCGAAGCCCGTGGGCCGCTCGAATACCAGCGCGGGACCCCCGCCCGCCATTTTGCACGCGTGGTCGGTGACGGCCGCAATCTCCAGTTCGGGACTGACCGGCTCCTCGATGTGACTGAGCAGGCCGCGCTTGTCCAGATCGGTCAGAAAGTCAGAGAGATCGGAGTACATCGCGGTTCAACCGCTGGACGCCGCCCGGCCGAGCCTTCAGCGCCCGCCCGTCGTGGAGGTGACGGGCGACCACACATAGTCCCAGTGGCGACCGGCAGCCTGCGAAATGCCCGACACGTCCTCGCCGAGCAGGAAGCCCTCGCCGACCAGGCGCTGCGCAGCGGCCTTCACCAGCGCGAGGTACTGATCCTTGTCGCGATAGCGCTCCTGGACTGAGAGTCGCGGGTCGTTGGCTTGCTTGCGCTCCGCGCTGGTTCGCGGGAATGGGACGTAGGAGCCCTGCATGGCCGCGAGGGCATCGCGCGGGCCCGAGCGGGGGTTGAAGAGGTTCCATCCTGTGTAGGTCGCGAGCGGCACGGCCAGCTCCGGCATCCGAACGCCGGCCAGCCCGTTTCCGTCTGCATCCACCTGGGGCACGAGAATCGGAAATGCCGCGCCCACGCGCGGCGGCTCCTGTGTGATCACGCCATCCTTCGCGAACCCCGATCCGTAATCCACGCGGTAGGCCCCTTTCACAGCCGTGGACGTGGTCACCCCCGGCACTTTGGGGAACCGCAGACGGTCCGGGGGCACCAATGTGCCGTCGGCCACGCGGGGATAACGGCTGGGCGGCGGGACCGCCCCCGTTGCCGCCCACCGATCCATCGCAAGCAACAGCGCTCGCATCGTCCAGCGGTAGTCGAGAGGGTTGCTCTTCTGTTGCCCAAGGGTCTGCACCGGAGGAAACGCCCCGGGGCCGTGTTGACCCGCAGTCAGCAGGTAGATCCTGACGTTGTCCATGAGCGGTGCGTCGGCGGATCCGTCGACCGTCGTGTGAATGAGCGACGCGGCCCGTCCCCAATACTCGTACTCGGAATTCGTGTAGAAGACCTTCGGTAGAAGCTCCCGCTGCCCGGCATGCGTGAGAAGGCCATCGGTGACACCTGTTTCGGGGTCTGTTTGCGGGAGGTCGGTGAACGGAAAAATGTCCGTGGGATAGAAGAGGTTCAGGTACGGGTGCCCGTCTCTCGAGGGCTGCGCAAACCGGTGGTTGAAGCTTCCCCGCCCGCCACCGGCGACATGTGCAATCACGCCGTCGAAGACCTTCCGGTCTTTCTCGTCACGGTTGAAGCCGTCGTAGAGGTAGGTCCGGAGGAAGCGCCCGCTCTGCGACACGCCAAACGCCAGCGCCCGGTCGATGGACGCACGTGGCACCGACCAGGTCTCCGCGGACCCGTACTTCAGCATCGACACGACGTCCCTGACGGCCGCGGCACCCAGCCCCGCTACCGGCGAGTCCTGGGCCACAAAAACGACTTCGTAGATCTTCTGCGGCTCGAAACCTGCCGACATATGCAGGTGAGCGGCACCGGCCGCCCCCACGTCGGGGACGAACTGCCACGCGGATCGGGGGACCACGCGGCGCGGCCCGTCGGCGGTGTCTCGGACGGTCACGACATTGTCGGGCGAGTCGGGATCGGCGACGGCATAAGGGACATGGTCCCGATCGGCGAGCGAGTGATCGGTCTCTCGTTCGGTGACGATGATCTCGCTTCGGACCAGCCCGCGAATCGGCCGGCCATTTTCCATCGCGGGCGGTGCGGACAGGCGCATGAGGCCCGATCGGTGCGGGACGTCGAACTGCCAGCCGACCCAGAGCAGGGTAAAGCCCTGCTTCATCAGGAAGCCGTCACCAATCTGAGCGGCCGACACCGGATCGAGACTGCCTGCAGCACGGTTGAAGAAGCCGAGCATGCCTTTGCCGCCGCGATTGGACACTTCGAAGAGCACAGCACGGTTGCCGCGCTCGATGTTCTTCGGCTTGATCAGGTAGAAATCGGCGGAGAACTCAACTCTCCCCTTGTCGTTCCGCGTGGCTTTCTCGAGGTCCTTGACACTGCGATTCGCCGGAAGGGCCGGATCGACTGAGAAGTGTATGGTGCCCGATAACTTCTCGTAGGGTCCCGCCGAGCCGAACGTCTGCCCACCGAGCAGGTCGGCACGCGACTGCACATCGATGCGCACGACCTCGGCGCCAAGAGGCGTGGCTGTCACGGCAACCAGCACGACGGTCTGCGCCACCCTTCTGAAAATGGCCATCGGATGCCCCTCCAAACGCCTGATCAGGGTATCAGACGTCAGCCTCATCGAGATTCCATTCTCTCGGTAATGCGTTGCGCCAGTTCCAGGGCCCGGCGGCCCTGACGACCGTCAACGAGCGGAGGCCTCCGGGTTCTGACGGCCGAGGCGAAATCGGCCAGTTCCCGCTTGAGCGGCTCCTGGCTTGTCACGGGCAGCTCTCCGCCCTCAATAGTGGGCTTCGGTCCCGCACCCGTCACGAGCCGCCACACCTCGACTTTCTGCGCTGCATAATCAATCGACAGATAGATCGCCGGCTGAAAGAATCGAATCTTCCGGACGCGGTCCCGACTGATCCGACTCGCCGTAAGATTCGCGATGCACCCGTTTGCGAAGCGGATGCGCACGTTGGCGATGTCGACCTTCGGCGTCAGCACGGGCACCCCAACGGCCTCGATAGACTCCACCTCGGAGGCCGTCAACGACAGCACTACGTCAAGGTCGTGAATCATCAGGTCGAACACGACGTCGATGTCCAGGCTGCGATCCGGGAACGTGCCGAGACGGTGGACTTCGATGAAACGCGGGTTGACGAGAAGGGGCCGTGCGACATCGACGGCCGGGTTGAACCGCTCGGTGTGTCCAACTGCCAGCGCGACGTTCATGTGCCCGGCCACGGCAATCATCTCGTCGGCTTCAGCAAGCGATCGAGCCATCGGTTTCTCGACGAGCACCGGGATGCCCGCCCGTAGAAAAGGGAGCGCAATCTCGCGGTGCAGCTCCGTTGGCACGGCGACGCACACGGCGTCCACTTCGCCGTCGAGCGCTGCGGCGTCGAACAGGGGCCGGGTCCGGGCCTGCGATGCCACCTCCTGCGCACGCGACCGATTGGTGTCGACCACGGCAACGAGCGTGACGCCTTCGAGATCCGAGAGAATCCGGGCGTGGTGCCGGCCGAGGTGACCCACGCCGACGACTGCCATTCGCAGCGACGGTGAGGCCACTAGGGAAGGGCGAGAGCGACCATCTCGGGAACCGATGACGGCCCGCCCTGAACGGTGAGGGCGATGTACTGCTTGCCGTCAACGAGGTACGTCATCGGTGTGCCGATGGCGGCACCCGGCAGGTCCGCCGATCCAAGCTCCTTCCCGGAGGCCTTGTCGTAGGCCACGAGCCTCGGACCGTTGCGCGCGCCGCCTGTCGTCAGCGCGTAGATCAGCAGCGTTTTCGTAAGCACTGGCCCGCTCATCGTCACGTCGCCGCCGAGGGGAGGAAGGTTCAATCCCTTCAGCATCGGATTGTTCCGGATGCGATCGCCATTGCCGGTCGGAACCATCCAGACGTGCTCGCCGGTGTTCATGTTGATGGCGGTCATGCGCGAGTAGGGCGGCTTGAACAGCGGCAGTCCCTGCGGCATGGCCGGTCCCGGCCCCAGCCCCTGCATGTAGCGCAGATTGCCCTTGAGAGCCGGATCAGGATCAACGAGACGATGCAGGCTGTACGCGTTCCGCGACGGCACGTAGAGCATGCCGGTTTCCGGATCCACGGCGGCACCCGACCAGTTTCCGCCGCCGCTGGCGCTCGGGCGCGCGAGCGTTCCCTGCAGCGACGGCGGGGTGAAGAGCGGACCGAACCGGTACGCCTTGGTCGCCTCCACGGCCATCGCGCGAAGCTCGGGGGTGAAGTCCACCAGATCCTCGGGTGCCGCTCCCTGGTATTCATAGGGCGCAGGCCTCGTGGGGAACGGCTGCGTTCGGGCGGCCTTCTCGCCGGGCACATCCGAGGGGGGCACCGCGCGCTCTTCGATTGGCCAGATCGGCTTGCCGGTTTCACGGTCAAACGCAAAAAGGAACCCCTGCTTGGTCACCTGCGCCAGCGCCTTGATTCGGCGACCGGCAACGGTCACATCCAGAAGGTTCGGCGCGGCCGGATTGTCGTAGTCCCAGAGCCCGTGATGGACCGCCTGGAAATGCCAGATTCGCTTCCCCGTTTCGAGATCGAGGCAGAGGATGCTCTCGGCAAACAGGTTGTCCCCGTGCCGATGGCCGCCGTAGTAGTCGGGCGCGGTGGTGTTGGTGGGGATGTAGACCCGGCCGAGTTCCTCGTCGGCGCTCATCATCGACCACGGCGTCACCTTCCCGGCGTACGACCACGCGTCGTTCTCCCAGCTCTCGTTGCCGTACTCGCCTGGTGAAGGCGCCGTGTGGAAGGTCCATTTGATCGTGCCGGTCCGGGCGTCGAATGCCCGGATCCACCCCGGAACCTGCTCCTTGTTGGTACTCAGCGACGTGATCGAGGCCGGGGTGGTGACCGCGCCCCTGGC
>Ga0066710_100002262_pt1 | contig 15365 bp, 14 predicted proteins | sample GraSoiAngelo_159_FD_79666 | JGI IMG/M metagenome (GOLD analysis project Ga0066710, IMG submission 79666) | Grasslands soil microbial communities from the Angelo Coastal Reserve, California, USA - 14_1009_16_40cm | ecosystem: Environmental > Terrestrial > Soil > Grasslands | place: USA...
CACAATTCCCCTCGCAACCAGAGACTCGAAAATAAGAAAAGCCGCCTGGATGGCGGCCTAAATTATAGATTGTACAGTGGACCTGAGGGGGTTCGAACCCCTGACCTCATGACTGCCAGTCATGCGCGCTCCCAACTGCGCCACAGGCCCGTATCCAACAATAATCATCCTAGCGGAAAGCGTGAACAGCGGTCAATTGAGGATTGATGGCGTAGAATGGCGGCCATGTGGCTTGGGCCGGTGCTGTACGTTGGGGTGAGCGTGTTTCTTTGGAAGTATGCGGGATGGGTGTTTATGCCGCTGCTGGTGACGCGTTCCGTATTGCGGTGGCTGCCAGTGCTTACAGACCTGGAGACGGTGATACTGATCAACACCAGCTTGCTTTATTTTAGCGTGTACTTCGTGTTTGCGATATTTTGGGCGCGGCTCAAACTCCACTTCCGGAATCCGTTCATTGCCGGTGCAGCGTTGTGGTTGGTGAATGTCCTGATCCTATTTCCGATGCTTGGAAGAGGCGTGCTGGGCTATCGTTTGCCGCAGGGATGGATATCGGCAAGTTTGCCGCTGCTTGTAACTCATTGGATCTTTGCGAGAGGATTGCAATTCCAGCAAAAACGGTGAGAAAATCGTGTCCCCGCTACGTTGACACTTTAACTTTTCACAAGGAGGATCATTATGGCGAATGCTTCCGATATTCATCGTCAGATTCTGGATGCATGGAATCGTCGAGACTGGGAAAGTTACCGTAGCTTCCTGCATTCCGACTACAGGTACATCGGACCGGATGGAAAAGAACTCGCCGGTCCCGAGGCAGGACTCAACCTTGCGAAGATGTACGCTAATGCCTTCCCCGACGGCAAGTTGGAAGTGAAGAATGTATTTGTTTCCGGCGACACGGCTGTTTGTGAGTTCGTCGCGCGAGGAACGCAGAAAGGCGAACTGAAGGGCGTTAAGCCTACGGGCAGACGTATCGAGATCAACATCTGTAATGTGATCGAGCTGCGGGACGGAAAAACCTACCGAGAGCGCGAATACATGGACATGTTGACAATGATGGTACAGCTCGGAGTTGTGAAGCCGCCGGGCGCGTCAACTTCGGCCGCCTGAGAGAGAACACTCAAAGGGGAGCCGCCAATGGCGCGATGCCGCGAATAGGCCGTCTACTCTCGGCATTCGCGCTAATTGGCGGCTAAAGAAAATGAAGCTCATTCTGGCTGTTTTCGGACTGTCCCCCCGCTTCAAACGGTTTCTTGCGAATTTGGCAGGATCGACGCGTGGTGCAGCACCAGCAGCCAGCGATCGTCTTCGAAGATGAAAATATTTGTAGCGTAGGCTTGTGCGCGGCGCATCTGTTCGCCGGTGGCCATGGTGATGTTTTCCAGGCACGTCACCCAGGCGACCGATCCCTGCATTTCGACCGATACCTCGGAAACATCGATTCGCATGAACGATGTATTCTTAAAGATCTGTTCCCAGCTTGCCCGAATGTTTTCCCATCCGGCCAGACGATTCCATCCAGGATAGATGCAGATCGCACTGGCATCCGTTGCCCAAACCTCATCCATGAGGTCCACGTCGAGGCTTTCGAGCGCGAAGTAAAACTTCAGATTCGCCTCTACGACTTGTTCAGGATCGGTCATCAGAAAAGATGGTTTATCACAGAATTGGGTAGCGTTTGAACAAAAGAGGCCAGTCCGTTTATGGATCCACCCGCACTCGGCCCGCGATATTCACGATCACCCGTTTCGAATGGCCTGCGCTATTCCAGATCACGATCGTGCCCGCGGGCGATGCATTGCCGTGCCTGTGGAACTCCGGCGATGCGCTCGCCGTCATCCGCAATCCGCGTGGCAAAACGAAACTCTCCTCGGAGCGCCAGGAGACATCTTCACATTCGATAACGAGAGAGACGCCGGAATTCAAACGAATCCGGCAATCTCGATTTCCGGCCACGGCCTTAATACGCGTCAGCTGCATCTTACCGGCAACTTGTCTTGCAGCGGCGCTCAGCTCATAACTTTCACGTGCCCGCATTAGAGAGGGAACAGCGATGATTGAGGCAGCCGAGAGGATGGCCACGCTCACCGAGGATTCAAGAAGCGACATGCGCCTGTGCCTTTCTCAAGCGCAAAGGGCAATCCTATTTTACTCTGAACGGTAGCGGCGGTCCATGACCTTCGGCGATGTCGCGCACTGATCGCCGGCGGTCCGCGAAGCGCAAGCGCGATAGCGCGCAGCCTCAAAAGAATAGAGCGCGCTACGGTGACGGGGATGGCCCGAGGGCAAAAAACCTCCGCAAAAAGCGAAGAAACCCGGCGATCGTTGGTATAATACGCGCCCAATGAAGCTTGTGTTTCGAGCGGTGGCCGCCAGTTTTTTCGTGGCAGTCGCGATCGTTTTGTTGTCCTGGACGACCTACTTCGCGCAGTTCAATTCCACCGCCTACGATTTCACTCTCCGGCTAGCGGGTCCGGTTTCTCCGGTGAGTCCGACGCTCATCGTCGCCGTCGATGAGAGCAGTCTGGATCGGGTCGGCGCATGGCCGTGGTCGCGCGATAAGCTGGCGCGTTTGATCGAGCGGATCGAAACGGGCCACCCACGGGTGATTGCGGTGGATGTGTTGCTGGACGAAAGGAAATCCGAGAACGAGGACAACGCGCTGGCTCGATCCATTTCCGGCGCTTCCGCCATTGTTTTGGCCACGCGGATCGCCTCGGTCAATGGCGTCGATCGTTGGCGCCGGCCCAATGAGCGGTTCGTCCAAAAGCATGTCCGCCTGGGTCATGTGCATGCGGACCCGGACTTTGACGGAATCAGCCGCCGGTTTTTGTCCGCGAAGATCAGTGAGGGCCGAGCCGTCCGCGCGTTCGCAAGGGAAGCGCTGCGGGCTGCGGGCTTGCCCGAGAACGGCGCTTTCGAGGAAAACGCCGGCAGCGCCGACATTATTCGGCCTCAAGCCGTGAACATCCGGTTTGTGGGAGACAACGGTAGCTTCCGGCATGTGCCTGCATGGAAGGTGTTGGAGGGCGTCGTTCAACCGGCCGAATTTAAGAATCAGATCGTTCTGGTTGGATCGACCGCTGAAGGCATCGACCTGGACCAGTGGTTCACACCCTTTGCAGTGAGCGGGCAAAAGATGAGTGGGATCGAGATCCATGCCAATGCGATCGAAACACTGTACACGGGGCGGGCCATTGTGGAGATGCCTGACCTGCTTGTTCTGCTGGGCCTGTGGGGGCTGGTGCTGCTGTTCTGGTGGGTGGACCGGCGCTTCGAAGGCCGGCGGTTTTACGCCACGGCCTTGTTGTCCATCCCTGTTTCGGCCGCTCTGTCGTGGCTGCTGATGAAGTACGACAACGTGTGGCTTCCCTTCCCTCCGTTCCTGGCGGCAATTGTGGTTGTCCTTCCGGGTCTGGAGGTTGCGAAACTTGTCCGGCTAAATCGTGATCTGGACGGCAAGATCCAGCGACTCACTGTGGCGGCGCTCTATGAGCGACGGCGATCCGGAAGTCATCCATCGCCGGCGCAGTTAGAAACACGCCGGCGGATCCTGGCGGAGATCCCGGCTGGACCCGACAGGGACGGCTGGCTGACCGCTCTGGACCGCTATGAAAGGGAATCCAGCGCTCACGATAACAATCGCCAACAACTGTTTGGAACGCATCGTCACAATTCCCGATGGAAACTCGATGCCGTCGACTTCTTTAACGAAGAGCTGATGCAGTTCCTATCCTTTAACAATGCCATCCTGGCAAGCATCGAAGATGTCATCATCGTAAGCAATGCCGCCGGCCTTGTGGTTTATCAAAACCCAGCCGCGAAGCGGCTTGAGGGCTATTCGCCGGAACCACCATTCGCTCCGGATTATTTCGCCTCACTATTGGATGGCCGGACGTTTGGGCCGCTATTCGCCCGTGTTCTGTCGCAAATGGAACCCCTGACGCGTGAATTTGTTCCGGCCCGCAACGGACGAAGTTTTTACAATGTAACGCTGTCGCCGATCGCGCGGGCCGGCGTTGTTCTGAGTATGCATGACGCGACCGCACAACATGAATTAAACCAGGCCAAGAGCGATATGGTCTCTTTAGTCTCCCATGAGTTGCGCACGCCTTTGACCTCGATCCGTGGCTATAGCGATATGCTGCTGAAATACAACCTGGTTCAGGAGAAAGGCAAAGAGTTTCTTACCACAATCATCGATGAAAGCGGGCGGCTGAATCAGTTGATTCAATCGTTTCTGAATATCGCCTATATCGAATCGGGGCGGCAGAAGATTACGAAGTCCAAGTTTGAAATCGCACCTGTATTCAAGGATATGGTCAGCGTTTTGGGGCCGGTTGCCGCAGAGAAGCAGATTGCCATCGATGCGCCGGCCGATGTGGATACGACGCACGTTCTGGCCGACCGGCTCTTGCTGTACCAGGCATTGACAAATCTGCTGACGAATGCGATCAAATATAGCCCGCCGGGGACAACCGTTCGCATCGGAGTTGCGAACGGCGACGGCCGTATTCGTTTTCAGATTTCCGATCAGGGCTGTGGCATCCCTGTTGATGAGGCGTCCAAGATTTTCGAAAAATTCTATCGCCGTGCCAACAAAGAGACGCTTCAGCAGAGCGGCTTTGGGCTCGGTCTGGCCTTCGTGAAAGAAGTGGCGATCCAGCACGGGGGCGACGTCTTGGTCGAGAGCAAAGTCGGCGAAGGATCGGTGTTTACGTTGTGGATACCGAATTAAAGAAAAGTTTTTAGCCGCGAATTGCGCGAACTATGCAGAGCACCAAACCCAAAATCCTGGTCGTCGATGATGACCGGTCCATCTGCAAGCTCATGGGGTCGATTCTTGAGATGGAATCGTATCCTTTCCGGGTGGTCATGACCGGCGAACACGCGCGGCGAGCGATGGAGGAAGAGCGCTTCGATATCCTCATCAGCGATATCTATCTGGGCGACGAGTCGGGATTGCAATTGCTGGAGCGCATGAAGGGCGTGAATGCGGATGCCGAGGTCGTCATTATGACGGCTCATGGATCGATGGAGACTGCCGTCCGCGCCGTCCATAACGGGGCATTCGATTACATCAGCAAGCCATTTGTCGTGGACGAATTGCTGGCCGTCATCCGTCGCATCGAAGAAAAATTGCGCCTGATTCAAGCTTCGGCTGCCGGAACCGAGTCCATTGAAAGCTTTCCCGATACCGAGATTATCGGCACGACGCCGAAGATGGTCGATATCTATAAAAAGGTTGCCAAAATTTCCCGTATCGAAGCTCCGGTCCTCGTCGTCGGGGAAAGCGGCTCGGGCAAGGAATTGGTGGCGCGGGCGCTTCACGCCAACAGCGAGCGCCGCGCGGCTCCGTTCACCGTGATCAACTGCGGGGCTTTAACGGAAACGCTGCTGGAAAGCGAGCTGTTCGGGCATGAGCGCGGATCCTTTACCGGAGCAACCGCACCCCGAAAAGGGCTGCTGGAGAGCGGCGCCGGAGGCACGGTATTTCTAGATGAGATCTCGGAGACCTCGCTCACTTTTCAAGTGAAGCTCTTGCGAGTCATTCAGGAGCGGGAAATCCGCCGTGTCGGCTCGAATGACACCACTCAGGTCGATATCCGCTTGGTCGCTGCGACCAACCGCGACCTTCGAGAATTGGTTCGCAATAACCGGTTCCGGGAGGACCTGTTCCATCGACTGAATGTCTTTACGATTGCACTGCCTGCGTTACGGGATCGGGTAGAAGATATCCCGCTTCTGACCCATTACTATTTGAAAAAGTTTTCCAACAAAAATGGCAAGACCGTACGATTGGCCTCCGATGCCCTGGAAGCCCTGAAACGCTATTCCTGGCCGGGAAACGTCCGAGAGCTGAAGAACATGCTGGAAAGAGCGTCCACGTTCAACGATACGGGCGTGATACGGCTCAATGAGCTGGAGTTTGGAGAGCTGTGCGACGCTTCCGCCGCCGCCACTTCACCCATTGCTGCCGGCCGCTCCTTGCAGGCGGAAGTGTCCGAATTCACAGGCTCTCTGGACCAGATGGAGAGGGAGCACATTATCAAGGTCCTGCGGGAAACAGGCGGAAACAAGAAGCGGGCTGCGGAAATCCTGGGTATCGAAAGACGGACGCTGTACAACAAAGCCAAGCGCTTAGGAATTGATTTTGAAAGTATCTAGGGATAAGATGACCGCCATTAACGGGCTATATCATGAGGATAGGAACTTTTCTCGGTCTTCTCTTCGCTACTTTCGTGTCCAGCGTTTCCTTGTTCGGTCGTAGCGGAAGTCCGGAGCCCAGTGCCACGCTGCAAACCACCATTGCCATGCTAAATCGTGAAGCATCACTTGATATCGAAGGTTCTATTCGGTTGGCGGAGTTGATCCAGAAGGAATTTGGTACGCGCGAAGAAGAACTGCGGTGGGCTTCAAAGCAATCGTTAAGCTGGGGGGAGATTGCGGCCCTCGCTTACATCCAGGCAACGATAGGCAAGAGCTTTCGAGAGATGGCACAGGAGGATGCTGTCGGAAACCTCTGGTCCTACGCCGAGAATGCGGGCATGAGCCGCGAAAAGATGGCTCACTCGCTTGAAAGCTTCCTGAAACGAGCGGAACGGGAGCGGAACTCGCGGATTTTCGACCGATTGCGCACTTCGCGCCGGATTTACCCCTTGCCCGATGTGGGCAGCGGTTTTGGACTGTTCCAGGAAGCTCTGGATTTTCGCCGCATTGATACGCCACGGCCGACAAAGATCCATGAAACTGGCGGTGTTGTGGCAAAAGGGGAGAAATGAGAAAAATTTTGCCGATTTTGTTGCTGGTATTCCTGCCCTCGATGGCGTGGGCGCAGGGAACCTTGAGGGTCTCTTCGATGTTGGGTCCCGTGGAGTGGAGATCGGCCTCCAGCCGAGGTTTCGTGCCGCTGTCCGCAACGACGACCGCAGTGCAGATCGGAGATCAGGTGCGGACCGGATCCGGCGGAACCCTGATCCTGGAAGTGCCCGACGGGTCTTATATGGTGGTCTCGGAAAACACCACACTCACGATCGAGGATTCCTGGAGCGGCAGTTTCAAAAACCTTGTGAATCTCATGATGGGCAAGGTCCGTTTCTATGTCCAGCGGTTGGGCGGCAAGCCGAATCCGTATCGGGTAACGACCCCGACGGCTCTGATTGCCGTACGCGGTACCACGTTCGAAGTCACGATCGATGAGACGCAGGCCGCCGAGATTCGCTGCCTCGAGGGGCGTGTTGCGGTGGAAAGTGTTGGCTTGTCCGAGCGTGAGGTCATCCTCGAGTCGGGACGGAAAACCCTCGTTCGTCCAGGCGAGTACCCGTTGCCGCCCGTCAATAGCGACGAGGCGTTGGTGCGAAATCGCGTGATTCGCCTGGTGAAGAAGACGGTTCCCGACGCCAACTCGAACGCCATTCCTTCTGCTGAAATTCTGGCGCGTGACAATGATCGGCGTAACCGCGCTTCGGATCCATTGCAGGGCCCGGGATCGCGGACCAGCGACAGCGCGGAACGCGCGAAACCGACGCTGAGCTTTCCGCGTTAGAGCGAATTCGGGACGGAGACCGAATTTCTGAAGTACAAGAAATTCGGTCTCCGTCCCCGAATTCGAAGATAGGTGCATGTCCCTGTCGCTCAAGCACCAGCTCGACACTTTCCTCGATAATTTCCCTAAAGAACGGCATCTCGCCAGCGATCCTGTTCAGTTTGTGCACCGCTATGAAGACCCACGCGATCGCGAAGTCGTCGGGCTGATAGCCTCGGCCTTTGCATACGGTAATGTGAAGATTATTCTAAGAACGGTCAGCAACGTGTTGGGTTATCTCGGATCCTCACCAGCCCGAACGATCGCTTGTTTTGATCCCCACCGAGACAGCCGGCGTCTGCGAGGCTTCTATCACCGGTTCAATACAAGCCGGGACCTGGTCGTGCTGTTTTGGATCATTGGGCGAACCCTGCAGGATTACGGTTCGCTGGAATCCGCCTTCGCATCGGCTCTTTCCGCAGATGACGTTGAGGTGACGGGAGCCCTGGACCGTTTTTGCGAAATCCTCCTCGGTTTTGGCCACGAGCAGTTCTATCCACGGGGAGAACTCCAGAGGCGTGCCGGCGTCCGTTTTTTCTTTCCCAGCCCGTCCCAGGGAAGCGCCTGCAAACGCTTGAACCTGTATCTGCGATGGATGGTCCGTAGGGAAGACGGCATCGACTGTGGAGTGTGGACGCGGGTTGCGCCCCGGCAGCTAGTGATCCCGCTGGACACACACATCGCGCGAATATCCAGCTACATTGGTTTGACCGATATGCGCAGCCCGGGCTGGTCGATGGCTCTGGACATCACGCGTAGCCTGCGAAAGCTTCATTGCGATGATCCTCTTCGCTATGATTTTGCGCTCTGCCACCTCGGTATTGCCGGTGATTGCCCGCGAAGACGCAATCTGGAAAAATGTGCCCGTTGTCCGATTCTGGCGATCTGCAGACTCTAGGCGGGCCGCTACAGGAGACGGAGAGCCCAGCTTTTTCGAGAAAATACATCTTTTTTCTTGCAAACTCGACGGCTTCCGAGGAGAATGCCTGCACATTTTGGGACAGGGACCCCATGGAGGGAAGATGCGATGACCAAGGAAGGTGCCGGACTTGGAGTCGGTTCCGCTCAGCTACTCGCGAGTCTATTTGCACTCATCCCCGTCCCCGTTGCGGTCGCCGACCGGCAGGGCCGCGTTGTCCTTTCGAATTCGGCCTTCGGAGACCTGTTCCAGGCCGTTGAGAACATCCAGTCGATACCCCATCATGAATTCGAGATTCCCGATCGCGGTATCTTCGAATTGGAGACGGTGCCGCTGAACGAGCAGGGCATGCAGATCGTTTATGCCTGCGACATCGCCAACGAAGTACAGCTTCGCCGGCGGCTCGTGCATGCCGAAAAGATGGCGTCCATTGGCCGCCTGGTATCGGGAGTGGCGCACGAACTGAATAACCCACTGGCGGGAATTCTGGGGTACGCACAACTTGCCTCTCGATCGGAGCTTGATCCTTCAACGGCGCGCATGATCGAGGTTATTCTGGCCCAGGCGGAACGGGCCGGAAACGTGGTTCGGAATTTTCTCAACCTGGCCGCAAAGGCCGATCCCAAGCGTGTTGGTTTCGATTTGAATGAGACGATCCGGAATGTGATACGGCTCCGCGAATATGAGCAGAACGTGGACAATATTATCGTTTCAACGGAACTTTCCGAGGATCTGCCGATTGCCTGGGGCGACCCTCATCAGCTGGAGCAGGTTCTGCTGAATCTTGTCGTGAATGCCGAAGACGCCATCGCCGGCGTCCAGCGCTGCCCTGGAGCGATCCACGTCAAGACGACCGTGGAAGGCGGCCGCATCCTGATCCGTGTGACCGATAACGGCGGCGGCATTCACGCGCGTGATCTGGGACGAATTTTCGATCCATTCTTCACGACGAAGGACAGTCGCCACGGGACAGGCCTGGGCCTCAGTATTTGCGCCGAGATCGTGAAGGATCACGGGGGCGAGCTCTTTGCCTGGAGTAATTACGGAAGCGGCTCCACGTTTACGGTCGAATTGCCGGTAAAGCACGGAATCAAAATCGAAGAAAAGCGGCCCACGCTTTTGTCAGAGGTACGGTCTCTCGAGGGCAAGCAAATTCTCGTCATCGATGATGAGATCCACATTACGGAACTGATATTTGATGTCTTGGTGAGCCAGGGCGCGGCCGTCGATATCGCCAACTCGGGCGTGGACGCACTGGACCAGATTCAAAAGAGCAACTACGACGTCATTATCTGCGACCATCGGATGCCGGGACTCAGCGGGCAGAGGCTCTACCGGCTGGTGGAATCCTTAAGTCCGGAGCTTCGGCAGCGCTTTTTATTTGTTACCGGGGACGTCGTGAACGCTCAAACGGACCGGTTTTTCGCGGAGTCGGGCGTTCAGTACCTTCTGAAGCCTTTCCGGATCCAGGAACTGGTGGATGCGATCGATGACCTGCTCAGTCGAACTCAACCACGGAATTCCTGAGCGTACCAATACGTTCGATATCGATCTCCACAATGTCTCCCGGTTTCATAAACACCGGAGGCGTTCTCGCAAAGCCGACGCCGCCGGGCGTCCCGGTCGCGATCACATCTCCGACTTCGAGAGTCATGACTCGAGAGATGTAGGAAACCAGGTCGCGGACTTTGAAAATCAAATTCCGCGTGTTGGACTTCTGCATGGTTTTTCCATTCAACCGCAACTCGATTGCCAGCCCATCGGCATCACCGAGCGTTGCTCTGGTTACCAGGCAGGGGCCGATTGGAGCAAACGTGTCGAATGATTTTGCCCGCAGCCACTGGGCATCGGAGAACTGAAGATCGCGTGCCGAAACGTCGTGTACGATCGTATAACCGGCAACGTAGTCGAGGGCTGTTCCTGCCGGAACATGGCGCGCCCGCCGGCCGATAACAACGCCGAGCTCGGCTTCATAGTCGACTTGCCGGCTCATGGGTGGAATGACGATCGGTTCATCGGGACCAATGATGGCGTTGGCGTACATCCCAAATAAGAGCGGCTGTTTGGGTGGGGGCGCTTTGATCTCCTCGGCGTGATCCTTGTAATTGAGGCCGATGCCAATCAGTTTCTGGGGCCGCACGATCGGCGCGTGGAAGGTGACGTCGGACGCGTTGAAACGGTACCCCTGAATACCGCTGGAGGACCGTTCCAGCCCTCGAAGTTGTTCCTCTAGCAGTTGGAGGCCATCCCTTACCTGCAAAGCCTCCTCAATAGTGAAAACGACACGCGGAAACTCCAGCAGATCATCTCCAATCGCTTTAGTGATATCAAAGCAGGCATCGCTGAAGGCACACCCGAGTCGAACGACATTCGGGGCACTCTTCCGCGAATAATTCATGAATTTCACGAAAACCTCCTTGTAGACTTCGTTGGAAAATTCACTTCGCGCTGCAATTACACTTTCTTTTTGTGGACCTTATACGACAATCAAGTCCATCACACTATCTGACGTGGAGCAAGTAAACTGACGGCCTTCATTTGAATAAATCCAATAGCATGCCACCTGTCGATTTGAAACCAAAGGCTCACGAGATCGACCACCGCAAAGCCATACTCTCACTGCGCTGGCTGCTGATTATTCTGGCTTCGTATCTTACCTTGTTCAGCTATATCGGAACCGAACAATTTGGTCCGGTGTTCGGCACCGCCATTGCTTTCTCCCTCAGCAATGTGGCGCTCACTTTCGTCCGGAGGCGCGACTTTCTCGAGACGAGAGTTCAGAGAGGAATAGCCGTTCTCGACATATTATTTGTTTCCGCGACGCTTTACTTTTTGCGCACTCCGGATACATATCTTTATCTGGCATTCCTGGCGGTGTACCTTCTTGCCGTTGTCTGGCGCGACCTGCGGCTGGTGCTGTTTTCGCTCTTCGTTGTCAGCGTCCTTTTTGGGGTATTCAACTACCTGCGGCTATTTCGCGTTGAACTCGACCTCAACCTCAACGTTGAGCAGTTTCTGACGATGGCGCTGTTCTTCGTCGTGTCGATTTTTTACGTTTTTCTTTCAGAGCGGTTGACGCAGGATGCGGTGCTTTCGAATACCATCCTGGAAGAGAAGCGGATCGCGGAAGTGATCGTTGAAATTACGCGCGCCCTTTCGTCATCGCTGAACAGTGATGAAGTTCTGTTTGCGATTGCTTCGCGCTTGCGGGATGTCTTGATTGCCCAGGAGTGCTCGATCGTTCGAGTGGACGCGAAGACAGGCACGGCTCAGATCATGGTCAGGGCATCGAATCCGGCGGATCGGAACCTCGAGATGGACCTGGCCCGCCACCCGGAATTGAAAGAGGCCTGCGAGGGCCGAAAACTGCTGTTTGTTCCCGACGCCAAGCCGGTCGGTCTCATTGCTGTTCCGATGATCTCGCAGGATTCTGTGCTCGGTCTCATCTACATTCAAGGCGCAGAACTCGGGCCCAGCTTATCCGAATCGAATGCCCGGTTCTTCGAGGTCATGGCCAGCACGGCCGCCAACGCGTTGCGAAATGCTCAATTGTTTGAGGAAGTCGAGCAGCGCGCACGGACGGATTTCTTGACCGGACTTCCCAATCATCGATTTTTCCAAACGACGCTTTCCATCGAGTTGGGCAGGGCGCAACGGCACAACCATCCTTTGTCGCTGCTGATCATCGATTTGGATTTTTTGAAAGAGGTGAACGACCGGTTTGGGCATCCCAGCGGCGACACGGTCATTCGAGCTATCGCCGAAACCATCCGCAATAACTGCCGCGATATCGATTTCGCCGCTCGTTACGGAGGGGAAGAATTCACCGTCATCCTGCCGGAAACTCCGCTTGCGGCCGCCATCCAGGTTGCCGATCGGATCCGGGAACGAATTGGAGGCGAAAACCTTCCAGGTATCGGACACATTACCGCTTCGATTGGCGTTTCGAATTATCCCGTCAACGCCCTCGGAAAGGAAGATTTGATCCGCGTCGCCGACCAGGCGCTATATGTCGCCAAGAACGGGGGACGCGACCGCGTGGCGTATTTTAATTACCAGATGATCACCCGGTAAAACACAAAGACACAAAGACACAAAGAAGGGCCGCAAACAAAAGTTCTTGATGCGGCCCTTCTTTGTGCCTTTGTGCCTTTGTGTCTTTGTGTCTTTGTGTTTTTTTTACACTTTCATGTACGCCAGCCTCGCTTCCAGCGCGCGCGACAGCCGCGCGATTGGCAGTCCCAGCAGAAAATAGATGGCGGCGGTAAGCAGGCCAATACCGATGTAATCGTAGTTGGTCGCCGCGAGTTGTCCGTACATTTTCGTTAGCTCGACCATCGTGATCACGGATACCAGCGACGAATCCTTCAGCAGGGCGATAAAGTCGTTAGTTACAGGAGGAATCACAAGACGCACCGCCTGAGGTAGAACGATTTTTCGTATGGTCTGAATGCGCGTCAGACCCAGCGCCAGGGCTGCATCGAGTTGGCCGCGAGGTATCGATTGTATGCCGGCGCGGTAATTTTCCGCTTCGTAGGCTGCGTAATTAACGCCCAGACCGATGATTGCGGCCCATAGGGGAGAAAACCGGATCCCGAGGGCCGGCAGCCCATAGAAGATCATGAATAACTGAATCAGCAGAGGCGTTCCGCGAATCACCTCGATGAAAGCAATCATCAGCCACGAGACGATGGGCGCCGCGAAAACCCGCAACACTGCCATGCATAAGCCCAGGCTAATGGCGATTGCCATGGCCGCCGCCGAGATTTCAATTGTCACCAACGCTCCTTCCAGAAGCAGCGGTAGATAGTTCCAATACTGAGCCAGCTGCTGCCGAAAGCTGCGTTTGGTCCGAATCGCATCGAGGTAGTCGATATACCGCACGGCGTTATCGTTCGTAACCGGATCGCGGTCGCCGAAGGCCTGGGCGGTTGCTGCATTGTAAATGCCCCAATCGCGATAGATCTTTTTCAGCGTGCCGTCTTGTTTCAAGGACTCCAATGCAGCATTTACCTGGTGAAGCAGTTCGTCATCGCTCTTACGGATCCCAATGCCAAAGGACTCGCGGGCTGAGGTTAGCTCGATGTTTTTCACCTGGGGACCGGTCGCGTAATACAGCGCGATCGGTGTGTCCATGACAGCAGCGTCGATGCGGCCGAGTGCGAGGTCCACGTATGGGTTGACCTGCCCGTCATAGCTGCGGACCGTGACACCGCCTAGATTCTGGAGGTATTTCTCGGCGAAGGTGACCTTCAGCGTTCCGGCCGTGTGCCCGCGGAGATCTTCAGGACCCCGGATCCGTGCCTCGTCCGATCGCAAGGTCATCGTGAGCGTGGAGTAGAAATACGGGTTTGAGAAATGAATCCGCTCGGCGCGCTCCGGTGTGATCTCGAGGCCATTAATTACCACGTCGTATTCGCTGCGCTCAAGACCGGGCACTAGGCCGTCCCATTGGTTCTGCACGAATCTCGCCACACGGCCCATGCGCGCCGCGAGCGCGTCTGCAAGGTCCACTTCGAACCCGATCAACTTTGCGGGATTTCGTGGGTCCGGAAACGTATATGGGGCACCGCCCTCCGCGTCGGCGGCCCAAACCAGTTCCTGAGCCCAAGCGGCCGGTCCAGCCAACAGCAGAAGAAAAATCCAAAGGCAAGGAATGGCTTTCATAATTTTCCGACTCTACAATGAGCGGGGGGAGACGGGGCAATGCCTATTTTGTAGGACAAGGTAAGGTACCTTGACACCAGCGGGCCGTCCATGGCAAGGCGCTCAACCCGTCCATGGGAGCGCCGACACCTCTTATCGACGGATTGGGGTGTAGGATATTGTAGCGGCGGTCTATGACGTCTATGACCGCCGACAATGTCTCGCCCAGGATCGTCGGCGGTCCGCGAAGCGCAAGCGCGATAAGCGCGCAGCCTCAAAAAATAGACCGCCGCTACAGTAAAAACCGTGTGACGATCCATCCATGGCTTATTTCATCGAATTTATCAACGTACACAAGTCCTTCGACGACCGTGTCGTTTTGGACGGTGTTTCCTTCGGTGTTGAGAAAGGTGAGACGTTTGCCATTTTGGGCCCGAGCGGTGTTGGAAAAACGGTCATGCTCACGCACGTGGTAGGTCTTCTCAAGCCGGACAAGGGGCGGATCATTGTGGATGGCGTGGATATCACGAACATGAGCGAACGAGCATTGGCTGAAGTCCGGAAAAAGGTTCAACTCGTATTCCAGTCGGGAGCGCTGTTTGATTCGCTGTCGGTTTGGGCGAATGTCGCGTTTCCGCTCAGCGAGGCTGGTTACAGCGATGAGGAGATCGAAAAACGCGTGGCCGAGAAGCTACGCCTTGTCGAGCTTGAGGATCTCGGAGAACTGATGCCATCCGAGCTCAGCACGGGAATGAAACGCGCCGTGGCCATCGCGCGCGCCCTGGCTGGGGAGCCGAAAGCCATCTTGTACGATGAGCCCACGACGATGGTCGACCCCCTGATGTCGCAAACGATCAACAAACTCATCCGCAAAATGCAGCGGCAACTGGGCCTCACCCAAATGGTGGTGACCCATGATATTGCCAATTGCGCCGAAAAAGTGGCCGACCGTGTGGCTCTGCTTCATCAAGGTAAGTTTGTCTTTAATGGCACGATGGACCAGCTCTATGCCAGTGACCACCCCATTGTGAAGGAGTTTGTGGAAGAAGACCGGATCCGGTTTGAGAAGGAAAGGGAGCCTCTGTAAATTTCTATTTCTCCGCTCCCAGCAGCAGCGCTCCCTCAGCCTGGAACTTCGCCTGGTCCTGTCTGGTGGGAAACCACTGGGTAGGCGTCCAGTCTTCGGGAATGGGTGTGGAATTGATGATCCTTCGATGG